>Ga0164293_10002178_pt1 | contig 16598 bp, 16 predicted proteins | sample GEODES118metaG_FD_111487 | JGI IMG/M metagenome (GOLD analysis project Ga0164293, IMG submission 111487) | Eutrophic lake water microbial communities from Lake Mendota, Wisconsin, USA - GEODES118 metaG | ecosystem: Environmental > Aquatic > Freshwater > Lake | place: USA: Lake Mendota...
CCGCCTTGCGCAGAGCCTCAGTCAAAATCGGGCGAAACATCTCGAAATCAATTCGCTTGCCCAACTCCTCTAGCGGGTCATTCAAACGACTCAATGCGGCAAGGCGCTGACTTTCATCGAAAAGATACTCAGCAATAAGCGTTCTATTTACATGATGGAAAAAGGTTTGCTATTTTTAAGTGCCCTTGTTTCGATTACAACATTTTATTTCGGCTGGATTTTGAACCCGCAAAACCAAGGCGCTTCTTTGCAACTAAGATTTAGGCTAAGGGGGGAAGAGAGCGGTTTTTGTTCGGAGCTATTTGAGACTTCTCCTTTGGAGCGAAATCGAAAAAATCTTGTGCATGCCACACAGCATCCCACTAGAAGACAATTTCACTGACATCATCGCCAAAGCCCAGCGGGGACTTGGATTGAAGAATGAAGAACTTGCCGCTCGCTCGGGCGCAACCGTTGCTGAAATAGAAAGTCTGAAAGCCGGCATTTTTGATGAAGTGGCACTCCGCAAAGTGGCTTCTTCCCTTGGGCTAGGCGCAGAGGCGCTTTTGGCTTTGGCGGAGTCCCGTTACAAACCGGCTCCTGTCGAGGAGCCTGAGGGCCTGGCGTGCTTCAACTCGGTGTTCGACGTCATGACGGTGAATTCCTTTGTCGTGTGGGATCCCATGACGAAAGAGGCAGCGTTTTTTGACACCGGCGCCGATGGCCAGCCGATGCTCGATTTTGCTGCGAGTCATGGACTGAAGGTGAAACACATTTTCATCACTCACATCCATACTGACCATGTTTTTGACTTGGATCGCTTGATGGGAAAAACCGGCGTTCGAGCCTGGGTTTGCGAGAAGGAACCGCTATCTGGAGCGGAGTCGTTCCGCGCCGGACGAGTTTTTCAAATCGGTAGCCTAACTGTCAACACCCTCCCAACCAGCGGACATGCAGCGGGCGGGGTGACCTATTTTATCCAAGGTCTCACAAAGGCCATCGCAGTGCTTGGAGATTCCATGTTCGCAGGCTCCATGGGCGGAGGCATGGTTTCCTACGCCGATGCCCTGCGCAACAACCGTGAACAAATTCTGACCCTTCCGGACACCACCATCATCTGCCCCGGCCACGGTCCGCTCACCACTGTCAGCGAACAAAAACACGCCAATCCCTTTTTTGCCACTTAAACCCGAATCCAACGAAAGAAGAGGTTCTGACACGACCACCCTCACCACGCAGGACACCGTGTAAATCTATAGTGGCGCGATCCTTGATAGCACTGCGGGTCTTTATCAAGCCTTCCTGTTTATCAAGACCAAAAATCTGCGTTCAGGGATACTCACTTCCAGGTCGAGTAAGGATTTTTTGCGAGGCAGGAATTGTAGTAGCGGGCATCGTGGGAGACTTCCTGCCCAACCCAATCCGGCAAGTTTACCGGCTGGTCTTCGCGCTCCAACTCGATTTCGGCGACCATGAGGCCTTCATTTTCGGCATGGAAGATATCCACCTCCCACTTCATGGCATCGTATCGCACGATGTAGCGCGTTTTATCGATCAGAGGGCGCTCGCAAAGCGCCAGCATGAGTTCCGCATCGCGCACGGGGATATCGTATTGGAGTTCCAGACGCGTGATGCCCTCCCGAGCGCCTTTCACAGTGAGAGTCGCCCGCTCGCCAGCGATGCGCACACGCGCGCTCTTGCGGGAGTCCGAGCAAAGGTATCCTTGCGAAAGCCGCTTGGGAGTGCCCTCCACCAAAGAACGCCAGCCATCGTTGACGATGAGAAATTTTCGTTCGATCTCCAAGGGTTCGGCGCCGGGCTTTTTCATCCCGCTTGAATAGCCATTTTCGGCGACAATGGCGAATGCTTTGCCGCGCGGCGTCGCATGGATTTGAGATTGCCCGCCATAGGGAAGCGGTTCAAAGTTCTAGCGTTTTGCATAAATGCGTCTTTTAACTTTCTTACTACTTCCTCTATTTCTTGCGACCGCATGGGGACAAGTCTCCACTCCACTGCCCGAAGAATCCACCAAAGCAGCCATTGAATCCGTGCTGGCTGATTTTGATGCAAAGAAAAATGATGAAGCCCTCACAAAGTTGGAGGTCTTGCAGAAGAAACTTCCAGACGATCCACTCATCCTGAATCTCATTGGGTCCGTCTACATCAAAAAAAAGGATTTCCTTGCGGCAGAAAGCTATTTTCGCAAGGCCATAAAAAAATCCCCTGGTTTTTTTCCGGCGCTCTACAACATAGGAGAAATACTTTTTCTCGAAAAAAAATACACCGAAGCCCGCAAGCATTTTCAGGCCATGAGGGGCTCGGATACTCGAAACGAACTGCTACAATTCAAGGTGGTCCTCTGCGATCTGGCACTCCATGATACCGAGAGCGCCAAGAAAGTGATGAATGCCATCAAGTATCCAGGCGACTCCCCAGCGTGGTATTACGCCCATGCCGCTTACGAGAGCAAAGCGGGCAACAAAAAAAAGGCCCGAGAATATGTTGCCGGCGCAAAATACATTTTCGGCCCGAAGACCTCCCTCTTTGATGAAACCTTTGAAGATGCAGGTATAAGCCTGAAATGACCCGCCTTGGTAAGAATCACTCTACGAGCTCACCCAAACTATGAAAAACCAACCCCGTCCGCTCCGATCCCGCTTGAGCGGTGAAAAGCGACTCAACCCGCCTGATGTGCTTCTTCACGAGAAAGCCCGTGTGCTCGTCACCGGCGCTGGCGGATTCATCGGCAGCGCACTTGTGCATGCTCTCAACGAACGCGGCATCACGCAGATCATTGTCACGGACTGCCTCGGTGAGGACGAGAAATGGAGGAATCTTCTCCCGCTAAAATTCGAGGACTATGTGCCAGCGGATGAATTTTTGAGCTACATCGAGGAGGATGCAGACCATTTCGGACGCTTCTCGGCGGTCTTCCACTTGGGAGCCTGCTCTGCCACCACGGTCACGGACTCCGATTTCGTGCTGAAAAACAACTACGCCTACACCAAGTCCCTCTGCCGCTGGGCACTCTTCTCGGGCGCGCGCTTCGTTTACGCCTCCTCCGCCGCAACCTATGGCGACGGCAACGCGGGGATGGATGACAAAGTCGAGGACCTCTCACGCTTTCGTCCGCTCAATCTTTACGGCTACTCGAAGCACCTTTTCGACCTGTATGCCTCGCGCGAGGAAATTCTGCCGGACATCATTGGCATCAAGTATTTCAATGTATTTGGACCAAACGAATACCACAAAGGCGACATGCGCAGCCTCGTCTGCAAGGCGTTCGATGAAATTCAGAACACAGGCCGCATCCGCCTCTTCAAAAGCTACAAGCCAGAATACCCCGATGGCGGCCAGATGCGCGACTTCGTTTATGTGAAGGATGCCGTCGAGATGACCCTCCACCTCGCTGAGAATGAAGAAGCAGGCGGCCTATACAACGTAGGCTCCGGTGTGGCACGCACCTGGATCGATCTCGCGAACGCCCTCTTCGCGGCCCTGGGAAAAACTCCGAACATCGAGTTTTTCGACATGCCGGAAACCATCCGCCACCAGTATCAATACCACACCTGCGCAGACATCTCGAAACTCCGTGCGACCGGCTACAGCAAGCCAACCACTTGCCTCGAAGACGCCGTGCGCGACTATGCCGTCAACTACCTCCTGCCCGGAAAACGGCTTGGCGAATAGTCGTCCAGCCACACCCCGTTACGCCTGCCAGCGCTGCACAAACTGCTGCCGCTGGCCGGGCTTCGTGAAACTCACGGACTCGGACATCAGCGCCATCTCAAATTTTCTGGGCCTCTCGGAAATCGACTTTATTCAGGAATTCACCCGCCTTCGCCCTCGCCGCGATGGACTTGCGCTCACCGATCAAGCGGATGGCGCCTGCATTTTCCTCGAAGGCCGCGCCTGCCGCATCCAGCCTGCAAAGCCAATCCAGTGCTCCGGATTTCCCAACGAATGGAATTTCCCCGGCTGGCGCGATGTGTGCGAAGCGATTGAGATTTCAGAGACGGGGAACATGGAAAAACAGGGTTAGTGATTTAACCGCGAAACCTCTTTCAGAAATAAAGCCATCTTTTTTCTGTCTGGAGCGGAGCGAAGAAATTTTGGGTTTCTCAACGCGCTTCGGATGTGGAAACGGAGACTGTTTGGCCGATGCGGAGGGGAATAGGAGGATTTCCTGTGACTTTGATGCGCACTGGGAAACGGTTGGGAAGGCGCACCCAGTCAATGGTTGGGCTCACTTTGGGAAGAAGTTCCACAGTGGAACCGTTGGGGTCGAATATGCCCCAAGCCACACTTTCGATGAGGCCCTCGAAGGGTTCATCATTGCGACCGATGAAGGTTATGGATGCCTTGCCACCTTCTTGGAGGTGGTGGAGTTGAGTTTCCATAAAGTAGGCGGCTACCCAGAATGAGCTGGAGTCAACGAGCGCCAAGAGTTGCTCGCCAGCGTAAACATAGGTGCCAACCGAGGTGTTCATGTTTGTGAGGTAACCATCGACGGGAGCGAAGATTTTTGTGTAGCCAAGGTTGAGTTGGGCTGACTGGAGATTCGCTTCGGCGGCGGCGGTATTCGCCTGGGCTGCGGCATAGGAATCCTGGGCATTCTGCAGGTCGCGGAGGTCGTTGACTTTGGTCTGGTAGAGCACCGTCTGGCGGTCTAGCTCCTGCTTCGCCTGCACCTCGGCAGCTTGGGCCTGTTGGAGCTTCGCGCCGCAGTTGTTGACGATAGCGATGTAGGTCGAGGGATCGACTTCAAAGAGGAGGTCGCCTTTTTTGACCTGCTGGTTGTCGCGAATGGGAATCTGCACGATGGGACCGGCGACGCGACTGGCTATACCAACGACATTGGCGCGGACTTGGCCGTCGCGGGTCCAGGGTTCGGTGGAATAACGATTATAGATTCCCAGTGCCGCAATGAGGGCGAGAATAACGACGGTCGTCGTTAAGAGATAAGCGGAGGTTTGTTTCATGGAGCAAGGCAGAGTCCCAAAGCCGAACCAAGCAGGACCACGAGAGCTATAAAAAGAAGAGGGAGATTCCAGAGATGCCTAGTCCAACCGAGTTGTTCGATAACAACGAGAACGAACCAGGCCGCGAGGAAACCGATGGTGGCGATTGCCATTTCCCAGGGTATAAGAAATTCCCCTAACAGGAATTGAGCGGAACTGAGCTGATTTAACATCGATAAAAAATTCTCTCAGCACTTTAAAGTAGAGGCAAGCCCATGCAATAAGGCCGACCAGCAGGACAGCTATAGAGAAGATTTCCAACTGCCCTGCTCGTTCAACATGTTAAACTGGAAGATGTTGATCTCGGAACACCACGAAAAATACAACAACCAAAGACCGCATTCCTCGCTGGAGGGGATGACTCCGGGGGACTTTGCAGCACGCTGTCTTGCTACGCTTCAGCCTACGCTCCGCAAGACAGTGAAACCAACTCGAAAAACCAACAGATCTTATTATAATAGTTGGATCAAATTTCGGGAGTACTTCAAAATTGTTGCTCCAAAGCATTGTTATTTTTAAAAAAAGCAAGCGGAGACTTCGGCGGTTTGCCTGTTTAAGCATTGCTTCCCCTGCTTGATTCCGCAGGTATTTTTGACACGATCCTTGGGTAGTGATTCCGCCTAGCAAAAGACCTGTTCGTATTCTGATCCTGACCGCCAGCATGGGCGAAGGTCACAATACCGCCGCGCGCAATATCCAGCATGCCCTGCAGGCCGTGGCGGGGAGCGCAGTGGAGGTGCTTGTGGTGGATCCCTACACGCGGACAAACCCTGTGGTGAACCGGTGCATCCAAAGGGGATACGCAGCGGCCATAAATAACTACCCACGGCTTTGGAAGATGGTTTTTGCGATGCTTAGCCAGCCGAAAGTTATCGAGGGAATGGCGCCGCTTTTGCTGCAGCTCACCAACGCGGTGCATTCGCTGGTGCGAGAGTTCCAGCCGGATCTGATCGCGTCCACCTACCCGGTCTTCGGCTACATCATGCAAAGAATCCGCCGCGCGGACCCGGCTGTAGACATGCCATTCTATATGGTCATCACAGATTCCACGATGATCAACCAGACCTGGTATCGCTACCCTTGCGACGGGGCGATCGTGGCTGATGAACCTACGGCGGAAGTTCTGCGCGGGGATGGCGTGGCTGAGGAAAAAATTTACATTCTGGGTTTTCCTGTCGGTCTGCAATTCGATGAATTCATTCCTGCGCCGCCTCCTCAAGATGGCAGCTGGCGACTGCTCTTTTTTCCAGGCGGTCCACTGCATCGTGCATTTGAAACGCTACACCATCTTTCCACAATTGAGAAAGCCAGTGTCACAGTCATCACAGGCCGCAGACAAGATGCGCATGCAGCCCTTTTGCGTGCGGGTCTGCCGAAGCGGGGTCACCTGATCGGTTGGACTGACAAAATGCCAGACCTCATGGGGTCGCATCATATTTTCATAGGCAAAGCCGGAGGGGCGACCGTGCAGGAGGCCATCGCTGCGCAGATTCCTTTTGTCGTGAACCATATTGTTCCCGGACAGGAGGAGGGCAACATCGCACTCATCCAGCAAATGGCGATTGGCGCTCTCGCCGCAAACAGCCCAGCAGATATCCTGCATATCGTAAAGGGGGCCATGGCCAACGAAGCCGCTCTCTGGAGGACATGGCGCAAAAATCTTGTGCAGATTCAAAAACCCTCCGCCTCAAGAGCCATAGCCTCGTTTCTTCTGGAGCAGGCAATCAGCCACGAATCCTAATCGCAACCGCACGCTCAGCACAGGGGTTTAAAAAACCTCAACCGACGGCGGGTTGTTGCTGGGTAAGGCAATGGAAGGCTCCAAGACCCCAGATAAGTTCCCGGCAGTCGATTGGAACGATGCGCCGGTTGGGGAAGGCCTCGTGCAAAGCAGAAACCGCCCAAGAATCGTTGTGCTCGTTGAAAACCGGCAGAAGGACAAGCGAATTGGCGATGTAGAAATTTGCATAGCTTGCGGGCAGGCGCTGCCCGTCGCGCATGATGCGAGTGGGCATAGGCAGCGTAAGCACGTGGAGAGGTTCGCCACCCGCAAGACGCATGGTGTGCAGCCGATCAAGATTCTGCTTCAAGGGCTCGAAATTGGGATCGTGTTCGTCCTCCTCCACGGCGGTGATAACGGTTGATGGGCCGATGAAGCGCGTGATGTCATCGACGTGGCCATCTGTATCGTCGCCCTCGATGCCGTCGCCGAGCCAGAGGATTTTTTTTACACCGAGTTTATCCCGGAGCATTTTCTCGATCGACGTGCGATCGAGCGTGGGATTACGATTTGGATTGAGCAGGCAGCTCTCGGTGGTGAGAAGAGTGCCCTGGCCATTGGTATCGATCGATCCACCTTCAAGTATAAAATGCTCAAAGTTGAAGGAGTGCAGACCCAGAGCTTTCGCAATCGCAGGAGGCACGGCATTATCCTCGTCGAAGGGCGAAAGTTTGTAGCCCCAAGCATTAAATCCGAAATTCAGCACGGCGAGCTGCGGCGATTTGTCGCGCTTCAGAAAAATAGGCCCGTGGTCGCGGCACCATGGTTCATCTGTGGGGATGTGGAAATACTCGACGCGGTCCGGAGGACAGGAGCGGAGTAGCTTGCGAACAGCTTTCTCCTGCTCGCAACCGCTGACATTGATGCGGACAATCTCGGATTCAGCGAGGGCCTCCACCATTTTAACGAAGGTGGGAAGAACCCGATCATAAGATCCCGGGAAGCTGTTGCAATCGGGTTGGGGCCACGAAATCCAAGTCGCCTCGTGAGGTTCCCACTCGGCCGGCATGCGATATCCTTTTTCTGAGGGACTGATTTCAATCATGAGACAAATGGTTTTCCGTTACTCAGCCGGAAGGACAAGGCAAAGTTGTAAAAAAATTTTTTTTGGGGGGGTGAAAAACCATTTGCATTTGTTTGGTATGGCAATCTGAAGGGCATGCAAAAGCGGCGGGAACTTACAAGTCTCCCGCCGCTTCACACTATTCCAGTCTATCCCTTAGATGGCTTTTTCCCCTGTTTCATCCGTGCGGATGCGAATAGCCTCCTCGACCGGCGAGACAAATACTTTTCCGTCTCCAATTTTGCCAGTCTTGGCGGATTTCACAATGGCCGATAGAGCGCCCTCGAGGAGCGAGTCGGTGACGACTACCTCGATTTTGATCTTAGGCAGGAAATCCACGGTGTATTCACTGCCGCGGTAGATTTCGGTGTGGCCTTTCTGGCGGCCGAATCCTTTGACTTCGCTGACGGTCATTCCTTCGATCCCGAGGTCGGCAAGGGCCTCTTTAACTTCTTCGAGTTTGAAGGGTTTGATGATGGCTTCGATTTTTTTCATATTTTTATATCCTTCTTGTGAGTAATGTATTAGTCGATAAGATATCCCTCTTCACCGTGCTCTGAGGTGTCGAGACCTGCATCTTCAACTTCTTGAGTTGGGCGAAGGCCGATGGTGTATTTCACGATCAGGGCGATGAGTGTTGTCGCCACGACAGAGAGGACGATGGTCAGGACGCAGGCTTTAAGTTGGTTCAAGAGGAGGCCGTCCATCAGGTTCATGCTTTCCAGCACGCCATTGGCGGAAGGACTCGCGAAGATGCCAGTTAGGATGGCTCCCAGTGTGCCGCCAACGCCATGTACGCCGAAGGTGTCCAGGGCGTCGTCATAGCCTAACATCTTCTTCAGGTAGACGACTGCAAAGAAGGGAACGATGCCAGCTATGACAGCCATGATCATCGCGCTTGCAGGTGTAACGAATCCAGCCGCAGGAGTGATGACAACGAGACCAGAGACGATGCCCGAGCAGAAACCCAACACGCTGGGTTTGCCTTTGAGAATCCATTCCACAACACCCCAGACGAAGCCAGCGGTCGCAGCGCAGATGAATGTGTTAGTGAAAGCGTTTGCCGCGATCGCATCAGCTCCGAGTGCGGAACCCGCGTTGAAGCCGAACCAGCCGACATAGAGCATTCCAGTGCCCACCATGCAGAGAACCATGGAATGCGGAGGCATGGGGACTTTGCCAAATCCAAGACGTGGCCCGAGAATAATGCAGAGTACAAGAGCGGACCATCCGGAGCTCATGTGAACCACCGTGCCGCCTGCGAAATCGATCGCTTTGATGCCGGCATCGGCATTAAGAGGACCGCACATGAAACCATTAACGGCCCAAACCATGTGGGCGAGCGGGAAGTAAACAACAAACATCCAAATAGCGGTGAACAGGAGCACTGCGGAGAATTTCATGCGCTCTGCAGTGGCTCCGAAGATGAGCGCCGGAGTGATGATGGCGAAAGTTAGCTGGAACATTGCCCAGATGTAGTCGGAGATCCAGTAGTAGCCCGCGCCGACATTGCCTGGGAGCATCCCGTTAAAGCAGGCTTGCGCCAAGTCGCCTATGAAAGCGTTGCCACCGGAGAAAGTGAGACTGTATCCACAAAGGAACCAGAGAATCGTGACCAAGCCAGCGATCCCAAGCGTCATGGCCAAGATCGAAAGCACATTCTTCGAGCGCACCAAGCCGCCATAAAAGAGGGCCAAGCCGGGAAGTGTCATGAAAAGCACTAGAGCCGTACTCACCATTTGCCAAGCGTTATGGCCGGGGCCGGGGCCGGCGATCTTGGAGGCAACATCAGGCGTGCGAGCCGAGTTGTTGACATAGGCCTCGAGATCGGCGATTCGCTGCTCCATGGTCGGGTCAGCCGGTGCTGCGGCCTCCGCTGGAGCGGTCGTGGTTTCGCTCACGACGGTGGTTGTGGTCGTTTGTTCAACGACGGTTGTGGTAGCGTCTTGAGCAAACGCCGCCGAGAGGGTGAGAGACCCTGCCGCGATGATCGCAGCCGCAAGGTGTGCCAGTGTTTTATTTTTTATAAGCATTGTTGTGTTGAGTTGTTGAGTGTCTTCGGATGGTGAATCCAAGCACTGGACCGTAATAAGCAATCTGCGTGCCAACCTGTTTCTTTAGGGAGAGGAGCAATGGGAGTGCAAAAAAACCAACACACAGACCCTAGATGTCGTTTTTTATTCACTCAGCTTTGATATCATGGTGCAGCTTCCCAGGGTGAGTACGCACGGGACGCCTGTGAATTCCGGCTTTTGCCCAAGATTGAACATAGCATGGTGATGTCCACCGTGATTGACCCCAAGACAAATTCCAATTCGAGCGTGCCGATGCAGAGCAACCTGCACCGAGGCGCATCCTCACGGCTTCGGGATTGTTCATGTAGGCTAAGGCTTGAATTTCCTATCGGTTAAAATCGGTATTGAAAGCATGCCTGCGTTTCTCCTCTCGGCATCGCACATTTTAAGGTCGGCATGCTTTTCATCGGCTGGCAGTCCTGCACGCGTGGCCTTGCCCTACTGCGAATCGCTGGGCTCCAACGTGTGAGGGCAGCACGTTCTTCCTATTCGCGGGGGGATGGCCGCCAGCCTCGTTTTTTCAACTGCCGAATTTAGGATAAAATCTGTTTATCCCCTGATCCGCTGTTGATTGCTGGTGCCTCGTTCTCTGCGAGAAAATGACCTTACGAGTAATCGACAGCTTGAGCTTGTTCCACGTCGGCGTGGGGATTGTGTTCGAGGAGGGGCTTCGAGAGCAAAGGGGACGTTACCGCTCAACTCAGAACGACAGCTAAGAGCTTCATGCCTGAATTTTTCTGGGCGGCTCCTTACTGCAATAGCGCTCGGCAGGCGCGGCAATAGTCCGCGATTTTTTCGGCTTTGAGCACTCCTGACACGATGGCCACACGCTGGGCTCCGGCGGAGAGGACTTCAGGGAGGTTCTCGCACTTGATGCCGCCGATGCAGTAGATCGGCAAATCCACAAGACGATGGACTTCAATGATTTGCGACGTTCCGATGGATGTGTAATCTGGTTTCGTGGGCGTTGAAAAAAGCGGCCCGAAGCCAATGTAGTCGGGCTTTTCTTGGAGGGCCGACTTAGCTTGGAGGAGGCTGTGCGTTGAAAGGCCAACAATCTTATCTGGCCCGATTAAAGAACGCGCCTTGTCAACAAGCATATCGTCTTGGCCTACGTGCAAACCATCAGCTCCGGATTCAACAACAACCTCCGCGTAGTCGTTGATTATGAATGGAACCCCAAAGCTCTTGCAGATTGGAACCAAAGGTACGGCCAACTTGAGAATCTGGTCTACTTGAAAGTCTTTAGCGCGCAATTGGAGTATTTCCACTCCACCTTCGAGCATTTCTCTGGCGACACGAATGGTTTCCGATGGGGCCACATAACCCATATCGAGGATTCCATAAAGGCGGCGGTTGTGAAGGTCGAATTTCATTTGCGGAGGCTAGCTTTGCAGGCGCATTTTCTGCCGCAGGCGGGCTGAGCTTTGCTTTGAGATTTCCAAAATCCACGCATCAGAAATGCCAACGAGGCGCAGATTGCAAGAGGGATCAGAAAAAGCTCCAATAAAGACATAATCTTATAATAGCATAGAAACCTGATAAATCACAACTGCGCTTAGCCAAGCCAGTGCAGTCATTCCAAAAAAGGAAAAAGTAGCCCAGCGCCAACTCAACTCGCGGGCAATGATGGCCACGGTCGCTCCGCACTGCATGCAAAGGGCGAAAAAGACCATGATTCCGAGCACGACAGGCAGAGTGTAGACCGGCTGACCCTCGCGCGGACCGCTGGTCCATTTTTCTTTTTTAAGCACACTGCGGAGGTCATACGAGCCCTCATCCACATCGGCGCCTAGGTTATAGATGATCCCCATGGTGGCGATAATGACCTCCCGGGCAGGGAAGCTCGAGAGGACGCCTATGGTAATCTTCCAGTCGAATCCGGCGGGATCGAAAACCGGCTGCACGGCCTTGCCGAAGCGACCGAGGTAGCTTTGCTCAATGTAAATGGAGTCGATGTGGTGGGTCAGTGCGGTGCTGATGTCGGATTCAGGATTTTCCAAAGCGGATTGGATTTCGGCCGGGGAATGATTCACAGCAGCCTCAGCGAGGAAGGACTGGGCGGCCTTTTCCTTCACTTCGTGATCACGGGGAAAGTAGAGGAGCGACCAAATCAGAATCGAGAAGGCGAGAATGACGGTGCCCGCCCGGAGCACAAACTCGCGCCCGCGCTCCCACATACGCTGGAAAATATTCCGCAGCGTCGGCACCCGATAATCCGGCATTTCGAGGATGAACGGCTGGGTTTTGATTTTGAGAAAAAACTTGTTCAGCACCCATGCCAGTGGAAGCGCGAGCGCGAGCCCTACAAAGTGCATAACAAAAAGAACGGCACCTGCGACAAATGGCCCGTAGATGGGCTCAATGAAGGTTCCGATGAGCAGGATGTAAACCGGCAACCTCGCTGAGCAGCTCATGAACGGTGCCATAAGAATCGTAGTGAGGCGGGCCTTGGGATCGCTGAGCGTGCGGGTGGCCATCACTCCCGGAATCGCGCAGGCATAGCTCGACAGAAGCGGAACGAAACTGCGTCCGTTGAGACCGCACCAGCTGAAAAGCTTGTCCACAAGGAATGCGGCGCGGGCCATGTAGCCTGTGTCCTCAAGCAGCGCGATGAAGAAAAAGAGGATCAAAATCTGAGGGAGAAAAATCAGAACGCCGCCAACTCCGGCAATGATGCCGTCACACACCAGACTCTGAAGCGCCGGGGTGGCGGAGAGAAGTGGACGGATCACCTCCTGCGTGGCCGAGGTTCCGATATCGATGAAATCCATGAGCGGCCGGGCCCAAGAGTAGAGGCTCTGAAAAACCACATACATGACACCAAGAAAAATCAGCGTTCCCCACACGCGGTTCAGTAAGAGTGCGTCGATGGAGTCGTGCGATCGGGCGATTGGCCCGCTGGCCTCGACCACGCCATCGAGGAGGGATTCCAGATGGCGGTAATGGATCACAGCCTCAGCAGATCCTGGATTCAAGCCCGACTCGCGGATTTCCCTGTGTAGGATGTCCAACAACCTCTTGACACGGGCTTTGTCACTTGCACCACAAGTGAAAACACTATCGCTGTCGAAAAGAACACGCAGCGCCTCGGCTTGGGTGAGGTCGCTGCTTCCAGCATCATGAAAGCTCGCACGAAGCAAACTGCATCCGTGAGTGATGCAGTCGGGCCAATGAATTTTCGGCAAAGTGGACGGGGCATCGAGCGCAGAAACAATAGCCTGTTTCAACTCGCCCAGCCCATTACCGCGGGTGGCGATGGTTTCAACCACCGGAACACCAAGCCTCTTCGCCAGAAGTTCCACATCAATGCGGATACCATTCCGTTTCGCGGCGTCACACTGGTTGAGAGCGATCAGTGCGGGAATACCCAACTCTGCGCATTGAGAGACAAGCAGGAGATTGCGCTTGAGATTTGTCGCATCAAGTACAAAGACAAGCAGGTCAGGCCTCTGCAATCCCCGCCGCCCGCCGAGCACATCCATCACCACCCGCTCGTCATCTGAAACAGCGGTAAGGCTGTAAGATCCTGGTAGGTCGAGAAGATCCATTTCAATTCCGCCCACGCGCAGGAGTCCGGATTTTTTCTCTACTGTGATGCCGGGATAGTTCGCGATATGCTGACGCAGGCCGGTGAGGCGGTTGAAAAGCGTCGATTTTCCGGTGTTTGGGTTCCCCACCAGCGCAACCAGCGGACGGCCTTGCCGCTTTTTCAGAGCGGCTTCAGTCGGCGCATTCATTCAGCAATGTTCTTAACTTGAATAATGTGCGCTTCAGAACGCCGAAGGCTGATTTCCTGGCCATCGACTTCCACAGAGATTGGATCTCCAAGCGGGGCGAGGCGGGTTACTTTGACTATGCGACCGGGAATGAAACCCAGCGTGGCCATGCGATTTGCGCGGTCACAATCCGAGGCAATCTCTTCAATTTCGGAACGGCTACCCACTTTCAGACTATCCAAGGTCCGCTTCATACTTACGATTTTAAAATGGAATGGGAGATTTTCCTGAGCATCAAAGTTACAATACGAAACTCACTGCAGGCGTCAATTATTGAGATTGCGTCTCAACTTATAGATTTTCAGCCTTAGCACTTCCTTCTTCAGAGCATCAAGCCTTGCTGTTTCATGACAGGCGCACCAAGGATAAGCCAAATGAGGTTCGCCTTCGCATCTATTGGATCTCTCGGAGATCTGCATCCCATGCTCGCCATGGCCGTTGCTGCTATGCATCGCGGGCATGATGTCGTGGTGGCGGCCGCCCCCGGCTATGCAGCGAATGTGGCTCGCGCGGGTTTGGAATTTCACCCTCTTCGTCCAGCGATTCCAGAGGATGCCGAGTCACTCGCCTATTATTTCGACATGAAACGCGGACCACGGCGTTTGCTACAAGACATGATTTTTGCGGATGTCGCCGCGACACATGAGGACCTGTGCGGTGCCGTGAGAGGAGCGGATTTGCTGGTAGTTGGCGAGTTGCTTTACACGGCACCGATCGTGGCGGCGGATGAGAAAATCCCATGGCTGAATGTCGTGCTGGCGCCGACCTCTATGCTCTCGGTCACCGACCCCTGTGTGCTCGCGCCAGCGCCTTGGTTGCACAAGTTTCGGCATTTGGGGCCGTGGCTGCACCGCTTGGCTTATCGTTTTGGCAGAATCGAAGGTCGCATGTGGGCTAGCGGTTATTACCGGTTCCGCCGCTCACTGGGGCTGCCTGCGGGGGCAAATCCGATCTTCGATGCCAAGCATTCCCCGTTTGGCACACTCGCGATGTTTCCAGACTTTCTGGCGGCCCCGCAGCCCGACTGGCCAGCAAATACTGTGCAGGCCGGGTTTCCGTTTTATCATCAGGGTGGGAATCTTGAAGTGGCGCGAGATTTTTTGAGACGCGGGAGCCCACCCGTGGTTTTCACTCTTGGCTCGATCGTCGCGCATTTCGAGCCATCTTTTTACGAGGCCGCTGCGGAAGCCACACAAATACTAGGCCACAGGGCAATTCTTCTCACCGGACGGAACGCCGCCGTGCCTCAAAACCTGCCGGATTCGATATTGGCTGTGAACTACGCCCCGTTGCATTCCGTCCTGCCACATGCCTGCGCCATCGTTCACGCAGGCGGCATCGGAACCTGCGCCGAGGCGCTCAAGGCAGGGCTCCCCTCCGTGGTCATCCCCTACGCCTTCGATCAACCGGATAACGCAAGCCGCTTGCGACGACTCGGTGTGGCTGAAATTTTGCCTCGAAATTCTATCTCAGCCCGAAACCTCGCTGCCAAACTCGAGAGGCTTTTGAAAACACCAGACGCCAGCAGCGCTGCATCACGACTGGCCAACATGATCCACCCGCAGGATGCTTTGAACCGAGCGCTGGATAAAATGGAGTCCCTCGCCCGCACGCCATAGTCAAAATTTAAAAATCTCTGCGCTATTGCCGAAATAGTTCGGGAGTGGCTATCCTTAGCGCTTTCCAATCCGCCAGATGAATATCCACGAATACCAAGCCAAAGAACTCCTCGACATGTTCGGTGTCGCCAACAGCCCCGGTGGAGTTGCCTCCACGCCGCAGGAAGCCGAGAAAATCGCTGCTTCCTTGAACACTCAAGACCTCGTCATCAAAGCCCAGGTTCACGCCGGCGGCCGCGGAAAGGGGACATTTAAAAACGGATTCAAAGGCGGCGTTCATCTTTGCAAAACGCCCGCCGAGATTCGTGACACGGCAGCCAAGATGCTCGGTGAGACCCTCGTCACCCACCAGACAGGCGAAGACGGCCGCGTAGTCCGAAAGGTACTCGTTGCAAAATCGGTCGAAATCCAAAAAGAACTCTACTTCGCCATCCTCATCGACCGCGCCATTTCCGCACCGGTCATCGTGGCCAGCACCGAAGGCGGTGTGGATATCGAAGCCGTCGCTGAGCATACTCCCGAGAAGATTTTCCACCTCCCCGTTGATCCGCTCATCGGCCTGCAGCCCTACGAAGCGCGCAAGCTCGCCAAGATGCTGGGCATTCCGACAGCCCTCCTCAAAGATGCCGCGACGCTTTTCGAGAACCTCTACAAACTTTTCATCGCACGCGATTGCTCGATGGTGGAGGTGAACCCTCTCGTCATCACCAAGGACAACCAAGTCCTCGCTCTCGATGCGAAATTCAATTTCGACGACAACGCCCTTTTCCGCCATCCGGATGTCCAAGCCTACCGCGACATCGAAGAGGAAGACCCGCGCGAGGTCGAAGCCTCCAAGCACAGCCTCAGCTACATCGGCCTGGATGGAAACATCGCCTGCCTCGTGAACGGTGCCGGTCTGGCTATGGCCACGATGGATATCATCAAACACCACGGCGGCGAACCCGCTAACTTCCTCGATGTGGGCGGTGGAGCCAGCGAACAGCAGGTCACAGAGGCCTTCAAAATCCTCGTCGCCGACAGCCGCGTTAAAGCCATTCTGGTGAACATTTTCGGCGGCATCATGAAGTGCGATGTCATCGCGCAGGGCATCATCAATGCCGTGAAAGCCGTCAACCTCCCCGTCCCGCTCGTCGTGCGCCTCGAAGGCACCAATGTCGACGCAGGCCGGAAACTCCTCTCCGAATCCGGACTCAAACTCACAGCGGCGACCGATATCGCCGACGCCGCACAAAAAGTCGTAGCAGCCGCAGCCTAACCTCTCAAAACCATGTCCATTCTC
>Ga0164293_10002179_pt1 | contig 16595 bp, 10 predicted proteins | sample GEODES118metaG_FD_111487 | JGI IMG/M metagenome (GOLD analysis project Ga0164293, IMG submission 111487) | Eutrophic lake water microbial communities from Lake Mendota, Wisconsin, USA - GEODES118 metaG | ecosystem: Environmental > Aquatic > Freshwater > Lake | place: USA: Lake Mendota...
AAGGTTCCGGCGCGCCGGAATGGCTGCACACAGAGCTGGGCGAGGCGGGGCGCGTGACTATTCCCCAGGCGAATCCGGAACTCCGTTCGCTGAACCTCAGCACGGCCGCGGGCATTGCCTGTTACGAAGCCCTCCGGCAGATCGGGATGCCGACCTGAGGCCGCGTCCTCAGGCAACCGCACGCGCGGCAGTGGACGGCACGGTGCCGGAGAAGGCTGGCCCTGGCTGCAATCGCAGCTTCTCGGCGGTGTGGAGCGCCGCGCCGACCACCTGATCCATGTTCAGGTAGCGATACTGCGCGAGACGTCCGATGAACGTGACCCCCGCTTCGCGCTCGGCGAGCGTGCGGTAGCGTTCGATCAGGGCCTGGCTCTCGGGCCCGGGAATCGGGTAGTACGGATCGTTCACCCCGTTCACGTGCTCCTCGGAGAACTCGCGGACCAAGTTGGAGAACGGGCTGACCTGTCCGGTGATGTGCTTGAGCTCGACCGTGCGCGTGAAGGGCTCGCTCCCGGGGTAGTTCACCTGCAGGGCGGGCTGGAGCAGTCCATCGGCGTGATCGGCGGAGGAATATTCCTCGAGTTGCAGGCGGACGCTGCGGTACGGGAGGGGTCCGTGGCAGTGGCCGAAGTACTCATCGATCGGGCCGGTGTAGACGAGGTGCTGGCAGCGGACGTGGGGCAAGATCTCGCGATAGTCGGTCTCGAGGCGCAGGTCCGCTCCCGAGGCGGCGAAGAGATTCTCAAACAGCCGGTGGTAACCGTCGCGCGGCAGCGCTTGAAACTCGTCGTGAAAGTAGCGTTCGTCGACCTCGGAGCGCCACGGGATCCGGCGGCAGACGGAGGCATCGAGCGCCTCTGCGGGTCGCCCCCACTGCTTCTGCGTGTAGCCCTTGAAGAAGAGCGCGTAGAGTTCGGGTCCGACGCAGGCGAGCATCGCGTCGCGCGAATTGGCCGGATGCTCGTTGGGAACGACGACGCGGGCGAGGTAGGCCTTGAAGTCGGCCTCGGAGGCATCGGCCCGCCCGCAGAGTTGGCGGTACGTCGCGAGGTTGACCGGAAAACTCCAGTATCGACCCGCGGTGTAGACCTGCACCCGGTACTTCACCTCGCGCCAAGCGGTGAAGCGGCTGAGGTAGTCGCGGACGGCGGTGGAATTGGTCCGGAAGTAGTGCGGCCCGTAGACATGATACAGCAGACCGTTGCGATCCGTGCGGTCGTAGCAGTTGCCGCCGATGTGGTTGCGCTTCTCGACGACGAGACAGCGATGGCCCGCGGCGCCGAGGCGCTCGGCGATGACGAGGCCGGAGAAACCGGCGCCGACGATGACGAAGTCGTAGGCCGGGCGCACGGCTAGAGGGAACGCAGATCCCGGAACAGCCGGCGGGCTTTGCGGGCGAAACCCCAGTAGCGCACGGAGGCGTGCCCGCCGACCCGATCGCGGAAGTGGATCGGCACCTCGATGAACCCTTGCGGCTCCAGCTTCAGCGCGAGCCCGATATTGGCCAAATCGAAGGTGGCGGGCACTTCTCGTGCGGCGGAGGCGGCCACACTCGTGTGGTACAGCCGGTACGGCACGTTGGTGTCGTTGAGCCGCGTGTGCCGCAGCAACTTGAGCGACCAGCGCAGGACGCGCGTGATGAGGCGGCGGCTCGGTCCGTCGTCGCGCGTGATCCGGCGGCCGTAGACGGCGGGTGCCTCCTGGCGCCGTTCCCAGATCGACCGAAACGCGGCCGGGTCGCACTGTCCGTCGGAATCGATCTGAAACACGAACGGTGCACCGATGCGTGCGGCCTCCAAGTAGCCGACGAGGCAGCTCTGGCCGTGCCCCCGATTGGCGTGACTGATCACCGTCAAATCCGGCCAGTTCAAGGCCGACAGCGCCTTCAGCGTGCCATCGGTCGAGCCATCGTTGATCACCAGCAGTTGGAAATGGGGCACCACGCGTGCGACCTCGTCACGCCATTCTTGGAGGACCGACACGATCACGGATTCCTCGTTGAAGACGGGCACCACGACGACCAAGTCCGGTGCAGTCGCTGCGGTCGCTGCCGGGCGTTCGGCGGAACGCGCGACGTGCAGATCGCGCGGAGGAGGCACGGCACGGCCGCCTGCCGGAGCAGGACTGGAAGAAGGGCGGGGGGGGAGGGTAGACCGGGACACGGTTTGAGACAGCGGTCGCTGCAGGGCTGTAGCCTCCATCGGCACGCGACACCGGCGCCTAAAGGACCCCGCTGCCGCAAAACCTTCGACAAAAGACCCCCGCCCGGCTTTCATCAGGGGTTCAGGCTATGAAAACCTTCTACGTCACCACCGCGATCGACTACACGAACGGGTCACCGCATCTGGGGCACGCCTATGAGAAGGTGTTGACCGACGTCATCGCACGCTTCCGCCGTCTGATGGGGACCCCGGTTTGGTTCCTCACCGGGACCGACGAGCACGGTCAGAAGGTGCAGCAGAGTGCCCGGCGTAACAATGTTCAGCCGCAGGAGTTTGTGGACGCGATCAGCGGCGAGTTTCGGACCCTGTGCGCCAAGCTGGAAATCTCGAACGACGACTTCATTCGCACCACGGAGGACCGGCACAAGCGGGTGGTCCAGTCGATCCTGCAGCGACTCTTTGATCAGGGCGACATCTACAAGGCCGACTACACGGGCTTCTACTCGACGCGTCAGGAGCAGTTCCTGCAGGAGAAGGACCGTAATCCCGACGGATCGTGGCCGGAGATCTTCGGTGAGGTGACGCAGATCACCGAGTCGAACTACTTCTTCCGCCTCGCGCGGCATCAGGCTTGGCTGGCGGAGCACATCCGCTCGCACGAGGACTTCATCTTCCCGCGCTACCGGGCGAAGCAGGTGCTGGAGTTCCTCAAGGAGCCGCTGAACGACCTCTGTATTTCCCGTCCGCGGGAGCGCCTCGAGTGGGGCATCCCGCTGCCCTTCGATTCTGAGTTCGTGACGTACGTCTGGTTTGATGCGCTGCTGAACTACTACTCGGCGGTGGCGGACAAGCCGGGAATTTGGCCAGCGGACTTCCACGTGATCGGTAAGGACATCCTCGTGCCCCCGCACGCCGTGTACTGGCCGATCATGCTGAAGGCGTCCGGCATCGCGCTGCCGAAGTCGATCCTCGCGCATGGCTGGTGGTCGATCAACGGCGCCAAGATGTCGAAGAGCACGGGCAACTTCATCGACGCGGCGGCGTACTGCGACACCTATGGGGTGGACGCGCTGCGCTACTTCCTGATGCGGGAAATGAGCGTCGGTCAGGATAGCGATTTTTCCCAGGCGCAGTTCCTTACGCGCTACAACACCGAGCTCGCGAACAACCTCGGCAACCTGGTCAACCGCACCCTCAACATGACCAATCGCTTCGCCGTGGCGGTGGTTCCGGAGGCGGGCCCGGCGGAGGCGCCGGAACAGGAACTGCGGGCGCTGTGGGAGCAGACGCGGGACGAAGTGATCGCGCTGCATGAATCATTTCAGTTCCACATGGCGCTGGAGCGGACCTTTGCGTTCGTAACGGCGACGAACGCGTACATCGACAAGCTGGCGCCGTGGAAGCTCGGCAAGTCGACCGAGGCGGCGGATCAGGCGCGGCTGCGCACGGCGCTTGCCACGATCGCGGAGGCTCTCCGTCTGGCGTCGACCCTGCTGGCGGCGGTGATGCCGACTACGGCGGACAAGATCCGCGGCGTGTTGGGGTACGCCCCGACGGCCGCGTGGCGGGATGAACTCAACTGGGGAACGAGTCTCGCGGGGCGCAAGGTCGCCGCGACGGCGATTCTCTTTCCTCGCCCCAACGGGTGAAGATTCTCCCGGTCAATCCAGCGGACAACGCGTCCCCGGAGCGGCTGGCGGCGTTCCTGGAGCAGTGCCGCGAAGTCGCGCGGCGCGACCGGCATGGCAAGTTGGTGAGCATCGCCGTGGCAGTCGAGGCCCTCGACCCGCTCGCGGTCCTGGAATCGATTTACGCCCCGGGAGAACTGCACTTCTATGCGGAGAACCCGGCGCTGGATTCGGCGATCGCCGGCGCGGAGGCGCTGCTGGTGCGGGAGGCCTCGGGTCCCGGACGATTTGCCGAGATGCAGGCGTGGGCCGATGAACTCTTTGCGCACACGCTGGCGGTGGGAGCGGTCGATGCGCCCTTCGGAGGACCGCACGTCTTCGCTGGATTCGCTTTCCAGCATGCCGTCGAGTCCGGGGAACCCTTTCCGGCGGCGCGGGCGTTCGTGCCGCGGTGGCAGGTCGCGCGGGCGGGGGAGTCGACCACGGCCGTCGCGAACGTCTGGTTGGAGCCCGATGCGGAGATCGCGCCGTTGGCCGAGCGCGTGTGGCGCGCGCACCGCAAGTTTTCCGGGTTCGAGTATGCGGCGTCCGCCGGAGCGGAGCCTCGGACCGAGATCCTCGCGAAGACGGAGCCCCGCGGGGTGGAGTCGCGGGAGGCGGGCGATTATCGCGCAGCGGTGACGGATGCGCTGTGCCGGATCGCCGCGGGAGAGTTTCAGAAGATCGTGCTCGCCCGAGCGCGGGACCTGCGGATGGCGGCGCCGCTGCATCCCTTGCGGGTGCTGAACGGTCTCCGGCAGCGATTCCCGGCCTGCTATGCCTTTTCCGTGGGGGACGGTCACGGTCGCAGCTTCATCGGCGCGAGTCCGGAGCGTCTCGTGCGCGTGAGCCGCGGCGTCCTCGAGACCGAGGCGCTGGCTGGCTCGGCCCGGCGCGGGACCGGTGCGAGCGAGGATGCGGCCTTGGCCCACGCGCTTCTGCGCAGTGAGAAGGACCTCCGCGAACATCGCCTTGTTCTGGAGTCGATCGCGCGGCGGTTGGCGCAACTCGGCATGACGGTGGACACGGCCGCGCGTCCGACCCTGCGGCGGCTGGCGAACGTGCAGCATCTCGCCACGGCCGTCAGCGTCCCGCTGCCCGAGGGCGTGCGCCTGTTGGATGCGCTCGCGGTGTTGCATCCCACGCCGGCGGTGGGAGGGACGCCGCGTGAGGCGGCCATTGCAGCCATCCGGGGCTTGGAAGGCTTTCCGCGGGGATTGTATGCGGGCGCGCTGGGGTGGATGAATGGCCGCGGCGGCGGGGAGTTCTTTGTTGGCATCCGCAGCGCGTTGATCGAGGGGTGCCACGCCCGCGTGTATGCAGGAGCGGGGATCGTCGCCGGATCGACGCCGGAGCAGGAGTTTGCCGAGACCGAGCTGAAGTTTGCGGCGCTGGTGGACGCGCTCGTGGCAGCGGGAACCAGCACGAATTGACGTTTCCTCCGGAGGGAACCCTGTTACCCTTTTGCCATGGCCGATCTCGGATCCGCGTTTGACCGTCGCACGACGAACACGCTGTGGAGCAGCGTGCTCGTCGAGACCCTGTCGCGCCTCGGCCTCGCGCACGTCGTGCTGTCACCGGGGTCCCGCTCGACGCCCTTGGCGTTGGCCTTTGCTCGACACCCGCGGGTTTCCCGAATCGTGATGGTGGATGAGCGCTCCGCGGCGTTCTTCGCCCTCGGGCTGGCGCGCCGCTCGCGGCGTCCGGTGGCGTTGGTCTGCACCAGCGGCTCGGCGGTGGCGAACTACTTCCCGGCGGTGGTGGAGGCGCATGAGGCGGGCGTTCCACTGCTGCTCCTGACGGCGGATCGTCCGCCGGAGATGCGGGCCTGCCATTCCGGCCAGACAATCGATCAGCAGAAGATTTTCGGTGACTATGTGCGCTGGCAGCACGAAGTCGCGGTGCCGGAGGCGACGCTCCCTTTGCTGCGTTACCTTCGGCAGACCGTGGTCCAGGCGTGGCGGGCTGCGCTCGGCGTGCCGGCGGGACCGGTTCATCTGAATCTGCCCTTCCGGGACCCGCTCGCGCCGCCGGTCGGAGCGGTCGGGTGCGTCGCGGTCGACGGCTTGGATGACGCGTTCTTCGCGCACCTCGAGGAACGAACGACGCCGGAGCGGGCGGAAACCATGACCGTGCTGCGGGTCACCACCCCGCGGGGGCTGATCGTGGCGGGGCAGGCGGATCCCGCCGACCCGGTGGCCTACGTTCGGGCGGTGCTGGAGGTGTCGGCACGCACCGGCTGGCCGGTGTTGGCGGACGCGCTCTCCCCGCTGCGGTGCCATGCCCCCATCGGCGCACCGATCGTGACGACCTACGACACGTTGCTGCGGGATGAAACCCTGGCGAGGACGCTGGTACCCGAGCAAATCCTGTGTTTGGGCAGTTGGCCGACGAGCAAGGTGCTGCGGACGTGGCTGGAGCGGAGCGGAGCGCAGTGCCTTCTCCTCGCCGACGGCGCGGTCAATCGCGATGCGTTGCACCTGCGGACGGAGCAACGTGCCGGCTCGGTGGAGGGCTTGACGATCGAGGGGTCGAGTCCCGCGGCGGGTGACCAACGAGCGCGCTGGTTGCGACTCGAGGCGGATGCGCGCTCGCGTTTGGACGCGACGCTGGCCGCGGAGGAACGGCTGTTTGAAGGCAAGGTGGCGTGGCTCCTCGCACGGACCCTGCCGTCGGGGGCGACGTGGTGCGTGGCCTCGAGCATGCCGGTGCGCGACCTGGAGTACTTCGTTCCGGCCTCGGCGTCGGGCCTGCGTGTGCAATGCAGCCGTGGAGCGAACGGCATTGATGGCACCCTGTCGACGGCGCTGGGGGCGGCGGAGGGTGGGCCCCCGGCGGTGTTGCTGACCGGTGATCTGGCCTTCCTGCACGACAGCAACGGACTGCTCGCCGCGAAGATGCTACGCGGTTCGCTCACGGTGATCCTGATCAACAACGACGGTGGGGGCATTTTCGAGCACCTCCCGATCGCGGCTCACGAGCCCCCGTTTGAGGAACTGTTCGCCACGCCGCAGACCGTGGACATCGGTGCGCTCGTCCGCGCACACGGTGTGGAGCACCGCGTGTTCGAGTCGTGGCGCGAGCTTGAGTCTGCGGTGAAGGCGCTCCCCCTGCGGGGCGTGCGCGTGTGGGAGCTGCGGACGGACCGGAAACGGGATGCCCGGCAGCGGAAGGAACTCTTCGCGCGCGTGGCGGCAGAGGTGGCGGCCGCGGTCCGCTGACTAGAGCTGGACCGGGAGGCCGATCTCGATGATCTGCGTTGGCAAGATCTGGTAGTAGTCCTTCACCGGCGTCGCATTGCGGCTTAGGAACGCGTACAGGTTTTTCTGCCACTCGAGCATCCGGGCATTGCCCCCGGTGATGATCATTTCCCGGTTGAAGTAATAGGTCGTGCCCATCGGCTTGATTGGCACGCCCTGCGCCTTGATGCGTTCGATCAGACGGCTGACGTTGGGTGATTCCATGTAGCCGTAGCGGCCGATGGCCCGCCAAACACCCTCGCCCATGGAGTCGAGCGTCATGCGCTCGTCTTCCGCGACCTCGGGTACATCTTGCGTGGTGATGGTCAGCAGCACGACCGTTTGCTGCAGGCACTTATTGGCCTTCAGATGATGGAGCAGTGCGAGCGGGGTACCCTTGGGTGTGCCGACCATGAAGACGGCACTGCCGGGGACGCGGACGATGTTCTTGCTGCGCGCGATGCTGGACAGCTCAAGTTCGGCGACGGCGCTTCCGTAGACGCGATCCTGGATCTCGCTGCGTCCACTCTTCCAAGTGTGCATGATCGCGAACAGGACGGCGGCAATGGCGAGCGGCAACCAGCCGCCATGGGTGATCTTGGGAAGGTTCGCGAGGAGGAAGGTGAGGTCCACCATGCCGAACAGGACGCAGACCCCGAGTGCGGCGGGGAGTGACCACCCCCATCGACGGCGGGCGGCGAAGAACAACGTGAACGTCGTGGCCGTCATGGCCCCGGTCACGGCGATGCCGTACGCACCGGCCAGTTGGGAGGACGACTGGAACAGCAGCACCGTGGTGATGGAGCCGATGGCGAGCAGCGTATTGACGAGTGGGACGTAGATCTGGCCGCTTTGCTCTGCGCTGGTGTGAAGCACCTTCAGGCGGGGGAAGAAGCCGAGTTGGATCGCCTGCCGCACCAGCGAGAACGTTCCGGAAATCAAGGCTTGGCTGGCGATGACGGCCGCGAAGAAGGAGAGGATCAGCAGCGCGGTGCGCGCGGGACCTTCCGGTGCGAGCGAAAGGAACGGATTCCCGTTGTCCGTCGGATGGGAAAGGAGATAGGCGCCCTGACCGAAGTAGTTCAGCGTGAGGCCCGGAAGAACCAAGAGGTACCACGCGCGGATGATCGACTGGCGACCGAAGTGCCCCATGTCGGCGTAGAGTGCCTCGACACCGGTGATCGCGAGGACGACGGATCCGAGGATCGCGACCGCACTTTCGGGGTGGGAATGGAGCAGGTTCCAGCCGTGGATCGGATTCAGCGCGTGGAGCACGGCAGGGTTGGCGACGAGATGGTAGATGCCGAGACCACCCAGCACCACGAACCACACCGCCATGACGGGCCCGAACCAGCGCCCGATGAGCGCGGTGCCCTTGCGCTGGACGGCGAAGAGCGTGACCAGGATCGCGAGGCTTACGGGAACGACGTAGCTCGATGACTCCGGCACGATCAGCTTCATACCCTCCGCCGCGCTGAGCACGGAAATCGCCGGGGTGATGACGCCTTCGCCGCAGAGCATGGCGGCCCCCAGCAGCACGACCATGACGCCCGGTGTGATGCGGCGCCGGGCTCCATCGGAGGGCTCAAGACCGCTCAGGGCCAGCAGCGCGAAAATCCCGCCCTCGCCCCGGTTGTCCGCCCGCATCACCACCGTCGCGTACTTCAGGCTCACCACGATCATGAGCGACCAGAAGATCAGCGAGAGGACACCGAGGATGCCGTGCGCCCGGTCGGCCGGGGCAAGGTGCTCAATCGACTCGCGGAAGGCGTACAGAGGGCTCGTTCCGATGTCGCCGAACACGACGCCGAGTGCTCCGAGCACCAGCGACGCGTTGACGGCCGAAGTCCTGGAGGACGACTGCATAGGCCCCTAGCATCCGCGCTTCGGCCGCTCGTCCAAGCTGTTTTCGTCGAGGGTTCAACGATTGCTTGCATCGCCCCCGGATTGACCCCGCAGCGGAAACTGGCAGGGTCGCCCCATGAGCCAGCCCGATTGGAAAGTCGCCAAAGCGTACTCGGACATCTTGTACCACAAGGTCGACGGGATCGCGAAGATCACGATCAACCGACCCCATCGGCGGAATGCGTTCACGCCGGAGACGGTCAGCCAGATGTATGACGCCATGCTGGACGCCCGCGAAGATCCCTCCGTGGGCGTGATTCTGCTCACCGGAGCCGGGCCGCATACTGATGGCAAGTACGCCTTCTGTGCGGGCGGAGACCAGAGCGTGCGCGGCCACGCCGGCTACGTGGGAGGGGATGGAGTGCCACGGCTCAATGTCCTTGATTTGCAGAAGCTCATTCGTTCCGTGCCGAAGGTCGTGATCGCCTTGGTGGCTGGCTATGCGATCGGCGGCGGGCATGTCTTGCACGTCGTATGCGATCTCTCGATTGCTGCGGACAATGCGATCTTCGGGCAGGTCGGCCCCCGGATGGGGAGTTTCGACGCGGGCTTCGGTTCGAGTTATCTTGCCCGCGTGGTGGGGCAAAAGAAGGCGCGGGAGATTTGGTACCTCTGCCGGCAGTACACCGCGGCGCAGGCGCTGGACATGGGGCTGGTGAACACCGTGGTGCCGGTGGGCGAGCTGGAGGCGGAGGGCGTGCGCTGGGCGCGGGAGATCCTGGGGCACAGTCCGCTGGCGATTCGCGCGCTGAAGAGCGCGTTCAATGCGGAGCTCGATGGTCAGACGGGCATCCAGGAACTCGCGGGCAATGCCACGATGCTCTACTACATGAGCGACGAGGCGAAAGAATTTCACCGCGCGCAGCGGGAGAAGCGGGCGCCGGCAGCGCGAAAGTTTCCTTGGTTGCCCTGAGTCCGTTTCGGGCTCGCGGGACGCACCGTCCCTCCGCTTCCCGAGTCCTCCGACCGTCGATCCCACAGCGACGGTCGAGCGTTCTCATGCATGTCCGCATGGGGTGGGGTTGAAGGGCGGTTCTTGGTCGAACTCAACCTCCTCGGTCCCTTCCCCTGCGGACGACCTCCTGAAAACATCACCCCTAGCGGTGGCCGGACAACGGATCGGGCGTCCAAGCGTCGCCTCGCTTCACGAGGCGGACGACCCAGCCGCCGTCCGGGGAAAAGTCCACGCCCTCGACCGAGGGCGTGTCGCGATACGGGTGGAACACCGTGACGAACGTCGCCCGTTGCGTGAGGCGGCGGCGCAACAGGAAGGCCCGTTTTTCCGAGGGAGGATTCCCGGGGGAAGCGCCGGTGAAGATCGCCTCGCCCGCGGTTGACGGGGTCCAGGCGAGCATGCCGTGTCCGCCTTCGCGCCAGCACCAGCGCTGGACTCCGTCGGCGTCATGCGCCGCGACGTCGGTGAGGTGCCGGTACGCCACGCCACCGGAGGGCGCTTCGACCGGATGTCCGGGCCGCGCCGGCGTGAGCCGACCGGCATTGTGATAGATCCAGTCGATCTGCCGCGGGCTCGTGCACTCGACGTCGCATCGGTCCACGAAGTACTCGGGGCGCGTCCGCAGCACCCGTCGCATCGTCACTCCTTCCCACGCGACCGTCGCGACCGCGAGGTCCTCGCCGAACTGCTCGAGGTGTCCTGCCACTGGCGGCTGGGATTCGCCGTCGATCAAGAGGGTGTTGTGGCTCAGGCTTTGCCGGTACCACGTCTCCAGTGACGCGACGCCGTAGCCTGGCGTGCCGAGATCGGCCGAGAAGCGCCACCCGTCAAACCACCCCGTCAGGCTGAGCTTGTCCGGGTGCCCGTGATGTCCCCCGTGCGGCCCCGATTTCAGGAGCAGGTCGAGGCGCTCGCTGGGCCGGAGGATCGCAAGGCCGGAGGAAGGGAAGTGAGCACTGCGCCGCGGGTGCGGTGCGGCGTCCGGCAGGGTCTCCGGTCCCAGAATCAGGGCGTAGAGGCTGTCCCGAGGCTTGGAGACATACGCGGTGCGCAGCGCCGCCGCGAAAGCAGGCGCAGCGAAGAGCGCCTGCCCGACCTCGAAGAAGTCCGGCGCGGGGGGGACGCCGTGGCAGCAGTCGCCCACCACGCTCGTGAAGTACCAACAATCGTTTGTGGCGGGCAAGGTGCCGTCCGGGTAGGCGCAGGCGAGGGGAGCGAGCAGGCTGCGGGGCAGGGCCGGATCGGCGAGCAGGGAGCGGCGGGGATCGTGCCGGAAGGCGAGCGCCGAAATGAGCAAAGCCCACACGGAGTAGAAGTGGTAGCTCATCGAACCTTCGAACCAGAGTCCGTCCGGGAGCATGCCGTCCCGGAGTTGGCTGCGCTGGCCGATCCGGCCCTCCAGCGCAAAGTCCAGAAGATCGTCGCGGCCGACGATGCGGCCGACCGTCGCGATGGCGGCGTTGTGCCAGCAGGTGAAGTTGTGGATCGCGTCGTAGCGGCGGCGGACGAGGTGTTCCGCCGCCGGGACAAGCAACTGACGGATGATCGTGTCCGACTCCCCTGCCGTCAGCGACTCCGCGATCAGGGAGTACGCCCAGGCCAGGGGAATCAGCCAGACGGACTCGTCGAGGGTGGTGTAGGTGGCGACGCCGGGGTTGTTGCCGGAGCGCGGACAGGTGCCGTAGAACGCGTATCGCGCGGCGTAGGCGAGGAGGACATCCCGGACCTGGTTCCTCTCGGACGCGTCGCCTTCTGCACGCCAGAGGATCGCCCGCCGCAGCGTGGACTCGGCGAGGTGATGGTTCGCGAACCAACGCCACGCGGCATCGAACGTCTCCCCGCAAAACGGTGCGTCATCGATCGGGCAGCGGTGGTCGTCGGGGTGATGGGGATCGAACCGCAGTTCGACGCCGTGATCGGGGCAGGTGAAGTCGTGGTAGTATCCGCCCGGCACCTCGGGCACGCGGAGGTTCATGGCCGTCGCCGCGGCGACCTCGCGGCGCAGCCGTTCGATCGCGGGCCGGAAGGCCGGGCTCGCGGCGCGGCGTCGGAGGTTTGCCAACTCGGCGTCCGTGAAAATGGGATCAGGCACGATAGGCCTCCACGGTGGTGCGGGCGATGCCCTCCCAAGAAAGCTCGCGCAGGCGCTGTTCGATCCCGGGTCGGAGAGCCTCCCGGCGGATCGAGCGGGCCGCGCTCATCGCCTGGGTCAGCGCCCCGGATCTCGATGGATCATAGGTTGCGCCGACGGACTCATCGACGACCTCCGGCAGGCACCCGATCGCGGGAACGATCACCGGGCAGTGAAACGAGAGCGCCGTGATCGCTGAGCCGGACGTCAGGATGTCGGTGAAGGGAAAGACCGAGACATCGGCGGCGTTGAAGAACCATTGGAACTCCTCGTTGGCGTAGAATTTCGACTCCCGCAGCACGATCCGGGGATCGGCGTTGCGGGCGCGGGCGACGATCCGCTCGCTGTAGTCCGTGCACAGGCGGGCGGCGAAGAGGAAGCGTAGGTCCTCGCCAGGGAGGCCGAGAAAGGCCTCCAGGAGCTGGTCGACGCCCTTGTTCGAGCGGACGTTGCCGAAGAAGTGGTAGACGAAGTGTCGGTCCTCGAAGCCGAAACGGGCGCGGGCCTCCGACCGCGGCACCCGGTTCGGGTAGGCGTCGCAGAAATGACCGTGGGGCGCGACGAAGACGCGTTCGGTCCGGTGGAAGTGCCGGGCGAGCAAGGTGCGGGCGTGGTGGCAGTGGACGAGGATGGCGCTCGCGCAGGCGGTGACGCCGAGCCGGGCGAGGTGATCGAGATCCCGGCACGGGCTGTCGTGCGGGTAGAGGTTGTGCATCGTCCAGACGACCTTGTACCCGATCGATCGGGCGAAAGTGAGCGCGTCGATCATCGCGGTGCAGCGACGCGTGGTTTCCTCCGTCGTGCCGCTGTGGTACAGCCCGGAAGGCCAGTGCAGGTGAAGGACATCGAACTGGTCGCGGTGGGCTCGGAGCCACTCCCGATCGAGTTGTTCACGGAAGCCCGCGACGGAGCGCACGCCGTGAGCTTCGAGGGCGCGGGCGAGGAGGGCCGCGTATGGATTGGCGCGATCGAGGGAGAGACCGGCTGGTTCCCAGAAGACCAAGGCTTGCATGCGAAGGGGTGGAGGGAGTGTCGCCGTTGGCATGGCGGTCCGGCAAGCGACGAGTGCTGAGCAGGACTCCTGACCAGTGGGCACGGCTCAGCAGCGGGCGAGCGCCAGGGCCTCCGGGGGCGGCTAGCCGGGGGCGTCCTGGGCCACGCCGGCGCAGGTCTTCTGGGGTGGCCCTGGCTCGGGCGATTCCCGGAAAACGACCGCGCCGCGGATCCCGGAGGGAGCGCGCGGCGCGGAAGAGGGGCGACGTGCGCCCAGTGGGGGAAGACGGGTTAGGCCTTGAGGGACTCGCGGAGCCCGTCGAGTTGTCCGGCGGAGCCGAGGAGCTGATTGCGGCTGGCGATGAATTTCGCGTACTCCTCCATGAAGATCTTGCCCGGCGGACGGAAGTCGAAGTCCGACGGCTTGTCGCGGAAGAACTCTCGGTGGACGCGCGTCCAGACCAGGCGCCCATCGGTGTCGATGTTGATCTTGGTCACGCCGAGCTTAGCGGCGGGCAGGTACTCGTTCACGTCGACTCCGGCGGAATCCCGGATCGAGCCGCCGGCGGCGTTGATGCGGGCGACCTCGTCCTGCGGGACCGAGGACGAGCCGTGCATGACGAGGGGGAAGTGCGGCAGGCGGGCCTTGATCTTCTCGAGGACGTCGAAGTGGAGCGACTGCTTACCCTTGAACTTGAAGGCGCCGTGGGACGTGCCGATTGCGCAGGCCAGGGAGTCGCAGCCGGTGCGCTTCACGAATTCCTCGGCCTCGGCCGGGTTGGTCAGCGTGGCGTGGCCATCCTCCACCTTGATGTCCTCTTCGACGCCGCCGAGCATGCCCAGTTCGGCCTCGACGGAGATGCCCTTGGCATGGGCGGCGTCGACGACGCGCTTGGTGATTTCGATGTTCTTCTCGAATGGATCGTGCGAGGCGTCGATCATGACCGAGCTGAAGAACCCCGACTTGATGCAATCGTAGCAGGTCGCCTCATCGCCGTGATCCAGGTGCACCGCGAAGATCGCCTCGGGGAAAATCTCGCCGGCCGAGCGGATGATCGCCTCGAGCATGCGTTTGTCGGTGTACGACCGGGCGCCCTTGGAAATCTGGATGATGAACGGCGCCTTCGACATGATCGCGCCGCGGAACAGGCCCATCGCCTGTTCGGCATTATTGATGTTGTAGGCCCCCACGGCATACTTGCCGTAGGCATGCTTGAACAGCTGTGCGGTAGTAACGATCATAGGCTAGGTGTGGGAAAATCAGATCAGCTTATGGGTATTCGGAGTCGACCGACAAGGGTTTAGTAGCGGAATTCGTGCCGTTTTGCGGCTGTCCGTCCGCCACCGCGGGACAGATCGAGCGTGATGGGTGCGGTGGGGCCCTGGGCAGGCCGATCCCAGTGGTGCCGCCCTTGCGGATCGTCACGCCGGAGGGCCGTGGTCAGCGTGGAGGGAACTCGAACTCCGTCTTCTTCTTGTCGCCGGACAGGACGAAGTAGGCGCTGAAGGTCGTTCCACGCTTGGACATCAGTCCGTCGATGAGCCCGGTGCGTCCGGTTTCGACGAGGCGCTCGACCTCCTCGGCGGGGATGTCCCGACCGCAGATCGTGCGCTTCATCTCGAATACGACGCGGGGCTTGTCCTCGGCGCCGGGTTTGGTGACGACGAATGACTCCGGAGTCTCGTAGAGTTCGCCGCCGTGGACCTTGCTCTCGCCGAGACGGCGGGCCTTCGAGAGATCGAGGGGGGCCTTGGCCTTGCGTGGGGCGCGGGGAGAACCGTCGGCGTTCTTGGCGCCTTCACGCGGTTTGCGCGGTGGGAACTCCCACGCGATCTTCGGGCCCTGACGGAGGAGGTAGGCGTCGAACGGCCGACCCTTCTTCGAAATGAAACCCTGAATCAGGTCGGTCTTCTGCTTTTCGACCAGTTGGATCGCCTGCTCGCGGCTGATCGGCTTCTGGCACATCAGACGACCGACCTTGAAGGCTTCGCGCCACCCTTCGCCGTCCCGTTCGCGCAGCACGTAGTTGGTCGGAGCCTCGCAGAGCTCGGCCTTGGACGTCGGATCGGTCCAGAATGGCGTGAGGGCGTTGACATCGACCTTGGTGCCGAAATCGAGCTCGGCCTTGCGTCGGCCGGGGTTCTTCTCGTCGTCGACGAGCCGAATCTTCGACGGAAAGCGGTTGCCCGTCTTGGCGGAGACAAAGCCATCGAGCGGGCCGATCTCGCCGCGGGTGACGAGTTCACGGACCTCGTCTTCCACGATCTTGCGACCGCTCATGACCTTGTAGACCACCAGCGTCCCGTCCTGAGAGCGGAAGCCGCGCAGCGTCTCCAGCATCGGTTTGCCGTCCGTCGGGCAAACGATGTCGGTCATGCGCCCGGTCGAGGCATCCTCCTCGAAACTGCGAGTCCGATCGACGATGCCCTTCGTGACGTCGACGATCTCGGCCATGAAGCGGTCGCGGGGGAACTGATTGTGCTCCATCTGCCGGAGCTTGTACTCCCACTGGCCGGTCATGTCGGGCTTGGTGAGGGCATCGGCACCGACGGCGGCGAGGAACTCGAGCAAGGATTCGGCCTTGGAGGTCGGGACCAGTTCGCGCTGGTTTCGCTCGACGTACTTCTGGTTGATGAGCCCGTCGATCGTATCGGCGCGGGTGGCGGGAGTGCCGAGGCCCCGTTCCTTCATCGCGTCGGCGAATTCCTCCTCGTCGATCAGCTTCCCGGCACCTTCCATCGCCGAGAGGAGCGTGGCTTCGGTGTAGCGGGGGGGCGGCTTGGTGGACTCGGCGTGGAGTCGGGCCTCGCCGGTCTGGGCGCGTGCGTTGTCGGCGGCGCTGAGCGCGGGCAGGGCCTTGGAGTCGGGGGAGTCGTCGTCGACGGTCGTCTTGCCATAAACGGCGAGCCAACCGGGCGAGGTGAGCACCTTGCCCTCGGTCTTGAACGCGTGGCCGGGAGCGACGGTGCTGATGCGCGTCGTGACGTCGAATTCGGCGGAAGGGAAGAACGTGGCGACGAAGCGCCGCGCGATCATGTCGTAGACCTTGGCCTCCATCTCATCGAGGTTGGAGGGCTCGGTGGTGGTGGGGATGATCGCGAAGTGGTCCGAGATCTGGGCGTTGTTGAAGATGCGTTTGTTGGGACGCAGCCAGCCCTCGCCGAGGACGGTCTGGGCGTGCTTGCCGAGGTCGCCGCCGAGGCTGGACAGCGTGTCGCGGCAGGTCGGCAGGTAGTCCTCCGGCAGGGCGCGGGAATCGGTACGCGGGTAGGTGATGACCTTGTGGCGCTCGTAGAGGGCCTGGGCGATCTGCAGCGTGCGACGCGCGGACAGGCCGAAGCGGTTGTTCGCCTCGCGTTGCAGCGTGGTGAGGTCGTAGAGGCGTGGGCTGGCTTGGTTGGAGGCCTTTTTCTCCTCAGTGACGGTGGCGGGCGGATGACCTTGGCAGGCGGCGACGACGGCCTTGGCGGTCGCCTCGTCCCAGACCCGGTCGATGCGATCGTGGTCGTCGTTCTCGGCCTTGCGGAAATTCGGGCGTTGGT
>Ga0164293_10002181_pt1 | contig 16591 bp, 16 predicted proteins | sample GEODES118metaG_FD_111487 | JGI IMG/M metagenome (GOLD analysis project Ga0164293, IMG submission 111487) | Eutrophic lake water microbial communities from Lake Mendota, Wisconsin, USA - GEODES118 metaG | ecosystem: Environmental > Aquatic > Freshwater > Lake | place: USA: Lake Mendota...
GGTCCGCTCAGCTGCTGCTGCGACGAGTTCACCTTTGTTCATATCTCTCTCCTTGCTAGAAGATGGCCTTTGGCTTGATAGCTAGGTCGCCAAAAAGCCTTGACTTGAACCCTAGCCCCAGAACCCGCCTAAATAGCGGAGCTTCCCCCAGAGAGCGCTCGGGCGTGTTGAAAATGGCTGGTCATGCGCTCGCAGCCGATCAGAGCCTCCGGGGGCTATTGCCCCGCCGCAGGCCAATTCTTCCCGAAGAATTCGATACTCCGATTCATCGCCTTGGACCAGCCAGCCATCAGGTTATGCCCTTCGCCTTTATAGATATGGAGCGTCACATCTTTATTCGAAGCCTTGAGCCCCCGCACAGCAGCGCGCGCCCACCGCACCGGGCAGCTCGCATCCTTATCGCCGTGATGGATCATGATCGGCGCGCTCACCTGTGACCAGTAATTCTTTGGCGAGACGCTTGCCCAGAAGTTCGGGTTATTTTCAGGAAGTCCAACAAACTTCACAATTGGATTGGCCCGGTCAGGATTGCCGCGCCCCCACTTATTGAAGTTCTCTACGTAATTGGCGCTAGTTGGAGCAAAGAGTACATAGGAAGCGAAAACTCCTTGAGCACTCGTGGCAACGGCAACGTTAAACCCTATGCCACCACCCATCGATCGCCCCATGTAGGAAATCTTGCTCTTATCAAGAGTTCGAATCTTTGAATTCTTTAAGGCCAATCCTGCATTGATAACGTCTGCGCTGTAATCCATCCGAAACTTCAATTGACTATCTGGATCATCATCACCAAATGAATGATTGCGGTAATCGGTATGGAGTACGACAAAACCACGCGCAGCTAAATAATCTTGCTCCCGACGCATTCCTTGACCATTCTTATAGATATTTGGGTTGATGTACCCGTGCCCTAAGACAACGCCAGGAAATGGTCCTTTCCCTTTCGGTGTGTAAAGAACACCAGAGACTTTAAGGTCGTCGCTGCGGTAGGTAACTGAATGTTTGGTGTACGTACTTGTTTGAGTTAACAATTTAATGAGCGTCAAGTCTGAACCATTAAATTTTTTCGCTGCAAGCGCATTGAGAGAAACCTCGGCAGGAGTAAGCGCTATCGCTGATACGCTCGAAGAAAAAATAGCAACGAATGAAATTAGAGGTAGAAAAAAACGAAGAACGTTACGCATGGTTTTTATTCGTAACGCCGACTTCCTGCGCCAATAGTGATGGTGCGAATAAAGGAGTAAAAGGCAAGGCCTTCTTTACCCTGTTCACGCTCGCCATAGGAAGAATCTTTCGTGCCGCCAACAGGTGCATGGAAATCAAGCCCTGCTGTTGGGGCATTGACCTTCACCATTCCAGTCTTGAGGTTTTGCGCGACTCGAATGGTCGCCTCAAGATCACGGCCATGGACGCTGCCAGTTAGACCAAACCGGACCGAATTCGCCGAATCAATCGCCTCTCCCACGCTCTTCGCGCGGATCACTCCTGCTATCGGGCCAAAAGTTTCTTCCTGATTGAACTGATCGTCAGCGCTCAAATCTGCAATCAGCGTTGGTGCATAAAACCAACCATCCCGATCCACTGGACCGCCACCGGTGAGTACTTTGCCACCACGAGCGATTGCACCCTGCGTAGCATTCACCACATCGGTGCGTGCGCTATCAGAAATAACTGGGCCCACGAGAACGCCATCGGTAGCCGGATCATTCGGTGCGAGCTTCTCAACTCCTGCAACCAGCGCATCGGTAACTTCCTTATAGCGGGCATCATCGCCAACAACAATGATGCGACTTGTTGCTGTGCATTTCTGCCCGGCAAAACTCATCGAAGCATTAGAAAGATGTGCAACGGTAAGCGCTAAATCTGCATCAGGTAGAACAATCGCTGGATTCTGTCCGCCCATCTCTGCTTGCACGGGCTTACCTAGTTTTGCAGCTTGCGCGACAATCTGAGATCCCACCTCTGATGAACCGGTAAATGAAATAACATCGGAGAATTCAATAATTGCCTGACCACATTCTGCGCCACCTACGAGAACTTGGAATAGATCCTTTGGTAGTGATTGCGCAAATATCTCTTCGATTAATTTTGCGACGCCAATGGCCATTCCGCTTGGCTTCATCACAACGGCGTTTCCTACGGCTAGCGCAGGCGCTGCCTTCCATACTGGAATGGCAATAGGAAAATTCCACGGGGTGATTAATCCAGCGACGCCGTACGGATCGCGCACTGCCATGAGATAACCAGGAGTGGTCGGCGGAATTACCGTGCCAATCGGATCGATAGCCGCTTGTGCGTTGTAATCCAAAATTGCAATTGCGCGAGCTACTTCACCCTTTGCTTCCACGATCGGCTTACCCACTTCGCGAGTAATCAACGCAGCCATCTCAGCGCTGCGAGCGCGCAGACCTTCCGCGCAACCACGAAGCGCTGCCGCGCGCGCCATCGCATTCTCACTCCACGCTTTCTGTGCAATGCGGGCGCGCAGCACCGCTGCCGCGACTTCAGATGCGGTAAGCGCTGGCGCTTCTAACACGACATCACTTGGCTGCTGTGGACTAGTACTGGTAATTACTCTCGTTGCGCTCATGAGAGGAGATTAGCCAAGTTCGGCCAGCGAGATAAACTTGACGATGAAGGGGGTCAATCCATATGACTTTCGATGACGAAAAGCCTGTCACCACCTCGTACGACCTCCCTGTCACCGAGCCACTTCGGGAATTGATGCGTCGTGGGTGGGCTGCGCCACACAGTGACCCCGTAGTTCCTGCCGAGAGCGCACCATGGGCTGCCACTCGACGGGCAAAGCTCAGCTCACTCTTTGCTGGCAAACGTTTATTAATCCCTGCCGGCTTATTCAAAGTTCGCAATAACGATTGTGATTACACCTTCAGGGCAAACTCTGCCTTCATACATCTGACTGGCATGGTTGCTGGTGACATCGTGCCTGAATCAGTTCTTCTCTTTGAGCCTACAACTACTGGCCACGACGTCACGCTCTTTGTTCATCCAAAGAACGATCGAAATCTTGAAACTTTTTATCGCGATCGCCGCCATGGTGAATTCTGGGTTGGGCGATATCCAGCGCTCGCTGAGCTAAAGAACAAATACCAAATTATTGCTCGGAATATCAAAGAGTTAGATGAATTTCTCCTTACCAAGAAAGAGACCCTTGTTCATCGAGGAGAAGATGCACAACTTGATTCTCTTATCCCTGTACACGAAAAAGATAACCAATTGACTGTCGCACTCTCAGAACTTCGATTGATTAAAGACGAATACGAGATTGGCCAGATGCGCAAAGCAGTTAATGCCACGCTCCGCGGCTTTGCTGATGTGGTGAAATCACTCCCCGAAGCGATGGTAAATCCACGTGGCGAACGAGTAATCGATGGCACGTTCTATCGACGGGCACGCATCGATGGCAATGAGCTTGGTTATAACACCATTGCTGCTGCAGGTGCGCATGCATGTGTGCTCCATTGGATCCGTAATGATGGTCCGGCGCTCTCTGGAGATTTACTACTTCTTGATGCAGGGGTTGAAGTAGAGAGCCACTACACCGCAGATATCACACGCACCATCCCGTTAAATGGGAAATTCACTGAGCCACAACGTGAGATTTACAAGTTAGTTCTTGCCGCGCAAGAAGCGGGAATCCAAGCTGTAAAACCAGGAGCGAAATATCGCGATATCAATAACGCTTGCATGAAAGTTCTTGCTGAGGGTTTAGCGAAACTTGGCGTGCTCTCGGTAAGTGCCGAAGAGTCACTTGATCCCAACGTTGGTCTACACCGACGATGGAGCGTTCATGCTTCCGGACATATGTTGGGCATTGATGTCCACGACTGCGCTAAAGCGCGCGGTGAACAATATTTAGATGGCGAACTCGCTGCTGGCCATGTGCTCACAGTCGAGCCAGGGCTTTATATTCAACCGGATGATCTGCTCTTTCCTGAGGAGTACCGCGGCATAGGCGTCCGAATCGAAGATGACGTGTTAGTAACAGAAGATGGTGCAGAAATACTTAGCCGCGAACTTCCGCGCGATCCTGACTCACTTGAATCGTGGATGAGTTCACTACTTCAGTAGGAACAGGGCATGGCGCCCCATCACAACAATTAGTTTTCATGTGGCAATGTGGACATAACCAACGTGTAGCCACTGGATCATAAGCAACGCCGCAGAAATCACAGGGCATCTGATTATTTGCACTCACGCAACTATGTTAGCCAGCCAACATCCTGCCAAGCCCTGCAGCGAGGATTCCAAGAATGAGTGTCGAAAAAATATTTGCGAGAAATCGGCGAGGATGTCGTAGATCCTTATGTAAATCGAGTGCAAAAGCAGACCAGGTCGTAAATGCGCCAGCAAAACCGATACCTATTAGCGCCAACGTTTCTGAAGAAGCTTTCGAAATAACCCCTAGCAAAAAGGAGCCGGCCACGTTGACGAGCAAAATTCCACCAGGAAATGAGATGCGACGGCGAAATTGGTGATCGAGGTAATAGCGAAGTGGCGCGCCAAAGAAGGCGCCGAGTGCAACTAATAGCGCAGTACTCATGCAACACCTGCTCTAATGACTCGAATGATTGCTAACGAAAGAATTAGTGAAGCAATTATGTAGAGACCGGCCTGGGCGAGCGTTAAGTCATACAGCAAAACGGCGAATGCGGAATAGGTAGTAAATCCGCCAGAAAAACCTGAGATGAGAAACAGTCGGTGCTCCGTAGTGAGCGTGAGCCGATAAGTAGACACAGCAGCAACGGCAACACCAAATAGATTAACGAGGAATGTTGCTAGAGCGATGTCAGCAAATATCTCACCAACTCCGTAACGAGAGAGCGCCCCAACAACCCCGCCGACTCCTACTATGAAGAGATGGCGCAGGTGGAGCTGTTCCACTTAGGAAATATCCTCGCGCTTACGAATCTTCGAACCGAGCCAACGAACTGGATCGTATTTCACATCCACAACGCGCTCTTTCATTGGAATGATTGCGTTATCTGTAATGCGAATGTGCTCTGGGCAAACCTCGGTACAGCACTTTGTAATGTTGCACATGCCAAGGCCATGGTTCTCTTGCGCAGTTTGCTTACGATTTCGCAACGTGTCTAGTGGATGCATATCTAGTTCAGCGATACGAATGAAGAATCGTGGGCCAGCGAATGACTTCTTATTCTCCTCGTGATCACGAATCACGTGGCAGGTATCCTGGCAAAGGAAACATTCGATGCACTTACGGAATTCTTGGCTCCGCTCAACGTCAATCTGCTCCATCCGGGCCTCACCTGGCTTCAAGTTCGCAGGTGGTGCATAAGCAGGAATTTCCATCGCTTTTTTATAATTAAATGAAACATCTGTCACGAGGTCACGAATCACAGGAAATGCGCGCAGCGGTGTGACCGTGATGGTCTCACCCTCTTCGAATGAGTTCATTCGAGTCATACAGGCAAGACGTGGCTTACCGTTGATCTCCATGGAACATGAACCACATTTGCCTGCTTTACAATTCCAGCGAACAGCAAGATCAGGAAGTTGGGTTGCCTGCACTCGATGAATCACATCGAGCACCACTTCACCTTCGTTGGCATCGACAGTGACGGTATGGAAATCGCCACCATCTTTATTTCCACGCCAGATGCGTAGCTTAATTGGACGTGCCATTAGTTGGACCCGCCTTTCACTCCGGCTAACTCATCTTCGGTGAAATATTTAGCCAACTCACTCTTCTCAAAAAGTCCAGCGAGTTCATCAGGAAGCATCTTTGCTCGCTCTTGGACACAGTTCACGCTAGCACCCTCGACGGAAGAGACGTTATTGACCTGACGCCACTTCGAATCCATCTTTGGGAAATCTTCTCGAGTATGACCACCGCGTGACTCTTCACGAATAAGTGCAGAGCGAGCCATGCATTCAGAGACAAGCAGCATGTTCTCTAAATCAAGCGCAAGGTGGAAACCTGGATTGAACTCACGACCACCGCTGACCGAAACGTTCTTGATTCGCTCCCTGAACTTTGCGAGTTTCTCCAGCGACTCTTCGAGCTCTTTCTTAGTTCGGATGATTCCAACAAGATCATTTGTTGTTTGCTGTAGCTCTTGATGAATCGTGTAAGGATTCTCGCCACCAGTATTTGTAAAAGGTTCATTTAGTCGCTCTTGTGCGCGCTTAATTGTTCCTTCAGAGAGCGTTGGCTTAGCAGCGTTACCTTTGAGATACGCCACAGCGCCCATTCCGGCACGGCGACCAAAGACCAGAAGATCGGAGAGCGAATTTCCGCCAAGTCGGTTGGAGCCGTGCATACCGCCAGCAACTTCTCCCGCTGCAAAAAGACCTTGGAGCCCAACAGCTGCTGCGGTATCAGGCTCAACCTGAACGCCACCCATTACATAGTGGCAGGTTGGGCCAACTTCCATCGGCTGCTCGGTGATATCAACATCAGCAAGCTCCTTGAACTGATGCCACATACTCGGCAGACGACGCTTGATCTCCTCAGCCGGCAAACGCTTTGAAACATCGAGGAAGACACCACCGTGTGGTGAGCCACGCCCTGCTTTAACTTCAGAGTTGATTGCGCGCGCGACTTCATCTCGAGGAAGCAGCTCAGGCGGACGGCGATTGTTCGCTTGATCCTTGTACCAACGGTCTGCCTCAGCTTCGGTATCTGCATATTTATCTTTGAAAACTTCTGGAATGTAATCAAACATAAATCTGCGACCTTCAGAGTTGGTGAGTACGCCACCATCTCCACGAACAGATTCGGTTACCAAGATGCCTCGCACGGATGGTGGCCAGACCATTCCCGTTGGATGGAACTGCACAAATTCCATATCAATTAATTTTCCACCAGCGCGGAGCGCAAGCGCATGTCCATCGCCGGTACCTTCCCAAGAGTTACTGGTGACTTTAAAACTCTTACCAATTCCACCAGTAGCTAAGACGACAGCGCCGGCTTCGAAGAGAATTTCTGAACCGTCTTCGCGGCGATATCCATAGACACCAGCTGCCTTGCCATTCTCAACTAATACATCAGTGATGGTGACTTCGGCGAACACGCGAATGTGCGATTCCATATCCCCATTGTTCTTACCATCTTGTTGTTGCAATGCGACGATGCGTTGCTGCATCGTGCGAATCAATTCCAAACCAGTGCGATCGCCTACGTGCGCAAGGCGTGGGTACTCGTGTCCACCGAAGTTACGTTGTGAAATCTTGCCCTCTTTTGTTCGATCAAAGAGCGCACCCCACATCTCAAGTTCCCACACGCGTTCTGGTGATTCTTTAGCGTGGAGTTCAGCCATCCGCCAGTTATTGAGGAACTTGCCACCGCGCATCGTGTCGCGAAAGTGCACCTGCCAATTATCAGAGGAGTTGGCGTTACCCATCGCAGCTGCAATGCCACCTTCAGCCATAACGGTGTGCGCTTTGCCGAAGAGTGACTTACAAATAATCGCGACTTTAAAACCTGCTTCGCGCGCTTCGACAGCAGCACGAAGGCCTGCGCCGCCAGCGCCAATTACGACAACATCATATGAATAACGTTCGATACTCATGTCACATTCCTTAGAAGAAGAAGTAGTTCGTGATTGCACCAGTGGAAACTAACCGAACATATAGATCGGTCAGCGCTACACCAAAGAGTGAAATCCATGCGAACGTGGGGTGGTAGTGATTGAGCGTGGAAACATGCGTCCATAACTTGTAGCGAAGTGGATGCTTGGAAAAATGGCGAAGTCGTCCACCGACAGTGTGGCGACAGGTATGGCACGAGAGTGAGTAAAGCCAGAGCAGAACTGCATTCGTTAAAAGCACCAACGTGCCAACGCTCATGCCGAAACCACCATCAGGGCCATGGAATGCTAAGAAGGCGTCGTAAGTAAGAATGACGTTGAAGACCAATCCTGCGTAGAAGAACCAACGGTGGGCGTTCTGCAGAATAAGTGGTTGCTTTGTCTCTCCGGTGTACTTCTTATGAGGCTCAGCAACGGCACATGCTGGTGGCGATTGCCAGAAGGAGCGGTAATACGCCTTACGGTAGTAATAACAAGTAAGTCGGAACCCAAGTGGGAATATCAAAATTAGTAACGCTGGGGAAATTACAAATCCCATCAAGGCAGATGGTGCAAGTGATCCAAATAATTGCGAACCTGGAACGCATGCATCAGAAAGACATGGTGAATAGAAAGGCGAGACCAGCTCACCTTTCTCAACGAAGTAATGTTTGTTTTCAAATGCACGGAAAGTGGCATAGACGAAGAAGCTGCCCAGAACGAAAACAGTGATTGCAGGTTGAAGCCACCAACGATCCGTTCGCAGCGTTCGCTCTTTAATCGCCGCTCTATGTTCGGCATGTACTCCAGCCATGTGCCACCTACCCTGTGATCTCGTTGTGAATACCCTCAATTTTCGCGCCTTTACTCCTATTCGCGCTATATAGAAGGGTGGAAAACGGCGCTATATAGAGGGTGAAGTTGCCCACAGGTGGCGCTCAGGTTTCGTGGAATTTCTGGCGGAGGGCGAGGGATTTGAACCCTCGAAGGTTTCCCTTGCCGGTTTTCAAGACCGGTGCACTCGGCCGCTATGCGAGCCCTCCACCGCAAAATCTACCCGATAGCAGATGGCTCCAGCGAATTCGCGCCCTACTGAAAGGCCCAGCCGCCATCGCAAAGGATGGACTGACCGGTTATGAAGGCTGCATCGGGGCTGACGAGGAAGGCAACCACGTTGGCGATATCCACTGGCATCCCTAACCGCTTTAATGATTGCGAATCAAGAATCATCCGATGTAACGCAGCAACATCTCCATATGCTGCTTGATCTGATGTAGTAATCGCGCCGGGAAGAATTGAATTCACTCGAATCTCAGATGGACCAAGCTCTCGGGCAAGCACTCTGCCCAATCCAATCAACGCCGCTTTCGCTGCGGTGTAATGGCTATTGCCTTCCATTCCTATTGATACTCGAATTGATGAGATATTTATGATGCTTCGAAAACTCCCCTGAATACTGTATTTATCGAAGGCTTTGCAGCAGAGAAAAACACCTTTGAGATTTGTATCGGTAACTTCATCCCACGCTGCTTCATCTATTTCGCGAAAAGTAATTGCTGAGGCAACTGATGTTGCTGCGTTGTTGACCAGTACCGATGGCGCACCGAGATCTGCAGTTAGCGCAGCGAACATCTCTTCCACCTGATCGGATTTTGAAACATCGCATTGATAGATCTCTGCGCTACCACCGGCACGTCGAATCTCGCTCTGCACATCGAGCGCGTCGCTCTTCTCGCGCTCTGAGTAGTAATTGATTGCTACCGGAAAACCGTCCGCGGCGAGCCGGAGCGCAATTGCCGCCCCAATATTCCGTGAGGCGCCTGTTACGACTGCGCTAGTTGGTGATGAGGTCACAGGCCTACTCTCTGATAAACCAGGCTATTGAGCAAGGATAGATTTTTTCCGCAATACGGAAGCACTTCCACCCTCCGGTACATTTGGCGAACCGAAATAACTCGCCAGGGGAGTCATGAGTTCTGCAGAGCGCGATCGAATTCAAGTCTTACAGAAGACTATGGACATCCTCACCGTGCTCGTTGAAGGCCCCGCATCCGTCCGTGATTTAGCTGAACGTACCGGAGTTACTAAGCCCGCGGTCTATCGAATCTTGCACACTTTGGAAGAGCGCAACTTTGTCACTCGCGACGAGAATAAGCGAGAGTATGTACTCGGTGAATTTCTCACCGGGCTCTCTCAAAAACATGATCAGTCGATTAATCTCCCCCGCCTTGTTACTCCATACATGGATGCGCTACTCAAGAAATTCGATGAAACAGTAAATCTTGGAGTACTCGATGGAAATAAAATTAAGTATTTGCACTCACTAGAAAGCAGTCAACGTCTTCGATCGGGCAATCCCCGTGAAGAGAAAGATAACGTTCACTCGACTGCGCTTGGTAAAGCAATTCTTAGCACCTTTAGCGAAATTGAATTAGAGAAAACTTTGCGAAAACTAGATTTGAAGTCGCAGACGGATAAGACAATCACCACCGAAAAAGATTTGGTCTCGGCTATTTCTCGCGCAAAGAAAATTGGTTTTGCTATTGATGATCAGGAGAATGAGTTGGGATCTCGATGCATAGCAGTCGCAATCACAGATAAAAGTGGCAAGGCGCTCTGTGCACTAAGTATCACTGGTCCTGCTTCTCGTATGTCTACCGAAAAAATCAGAACAATTGGAGATAGTTTGAAGTTAGTTGCCAAGCAGCTAAGTAATAAACTTCAGTAAAGCTTTGCTCACTCGGGCAGATTAAGTAGCTCTTCAATCACTTGAGCAACACCATCATCATTACATTCTGGAGCAATTCCAGTAGCGATTGCGTGCGTTGCAGGATGGCCAGTCTTCATCGCATAGGAACGACCAGCCCATGCCAACATCGAGAGATCGTTAGGGTTATCGCCAAAAGTCACTGCATCTTCTTTTGCTACACCCAGTTGTTCTGCAATTTTGCTTAATGTGCTCCCTTTACTCACCCCGTGAGCTGAGATCTCCAATAATGATTCATGAGGATTGGAGTGGGTAACCGTTAAAAACTCCCCGACACTTGCATCTGCCAGTGCGAGCATCTGATCAGCTGAAACTTCTTCACTTTGACTGCGTACAAGAAACTTGATTGCCGGCTGACTCAAGTGCTCTTCGATGAGTGAAACGCCGACATCATCTTGCCCCTTATCCCAGCGCGGGTTGTAACCCCGCTCGCGATGAAATCCATGAAAATTCTCGACTGCGAACGCGGCGTCAGGTATCACTTTCCGAAGCGCTGCTGCTCCTTTGGCTAACTCTTCTGGATTGATCAGCCACGAATCGAGAATCTTCTCTTCACGGAAGTCATAGAGCAAAGCTCCGTTGCCACATATTCCCGTGCCAAAATCGAATGCTTCGCGAACTTCCTTCATCCAACGAGGTGGGCGCCCGGTGACGAAGTAAATATGCACACCTAACGAATGCGCCTGTGAAAAAGCATCGATTGTGCGCCGAGAGATTGGTCGATCGAATGGGACGATTGTTCCATCGAGATCAGTTCCAATTAACTTAGGGCGCCTCACTCCAGGATCACACGGGCTCAAATCGCGATTTACCAAGGAAAGGTACGAGCGCCTTGGGGATATTTACCGAACCATCAGCTTGTTGATGGTTTTCCAAAATAGCAACAATAATTCGCGGAATAGCGCACAAGGTGCCATTGAGAGTTGCGACTGGGCGCGTTCCGCTCTCATCTTTATATCGAATATTTAGACGCCTACTCTGGAATTCGGTGCAATTCGAAGTACTGGTGACTTCGCGATATGCATTCTGAGTTGGAATCCATGCCTCGCAGTCGAATTTACGAACCGCACTTGACCCGAGATCTCCGGTAGCAACGTCAATAACGCGGTACGGTATTTCGAGCGCATCTAAGAAATCTTTTTCCCAACCAAGTAACCGTTCATGTTCGGCAGCTGCATCTTCTGGTGCACAGAATGAGAACATCTCGACTTTATCGAATTGGTGGACTCGAATAATTCCCCGAGTGTCCTTTCCATACGTGCCAGCTTCTCGTCGGAAACAGGAAGAGAATCCCGCGTAACGGAGTGGAAATTTCGCGCTATCAAGAATCTCATCCATGTGATACGCCGCGAGTGGTACTTCACTAGTTCCTACAAGATAAAAATCGTCTTGCTCAAGATGGAACACATTCTCTGCCGCTTGCCCGAGAAACCCCGTTCCCTCCATTGCATGTGGTTTCACTAGCACTGGTGGCACGACCGGAATGAAACCTGCGGCGACTGCTTTAGCCATTGCTAGGTTAATGAGAGCAAATTCAAGGAGCGCTCCATTGCCCGTGAGGTAATAGAAACGAGATCCAGAAACCTTCGCGCCACGTTCGGTATCTATCGCGCCGAGTATCTTGCCCAGCTCCACATGATCGCGCGGTTCAAAAGCAAAAGTAGTTGGTTTGCCAATCTCTTCCAGAACAACAAAATCTGCTTCGCCACCGATTGGTGCCCGTGTATCTGCGATATTCGCAAGCTCGGCAAGAACCTGGTCGGCTTCTGCTTCTGCTTGGGCGCGGAGCGTATCTGCCTCTTTGACCGCAGCGGCTAACTCTTTAGCCTTCGCCAACAGCTCATTCTTCTCATCACCTTTCGCACCACCAATGCTTTTGGAGAGCGCATTCTGCTCGGCACGAACTCGCTCAAACTCAACAATCGCACTTCGACGTTTCTGATCGGCGGCAATGGCGACATCGACAATCTCAACGCTTCCACCACGTGCTCGCTGCGATTGCCGAACAACTTCTGGATTTTCGCGAAGGAGTTTGAGATCAATCATTTATCCACGCGCTCCCTTGCGCACTTCGGTTAACCATTGCTCAGCCGACTTGAATGCATCATCAGTCATACCTTTGGTCGAGGTAGGTTGAATTTTATCTGCACGCGGATAGGAGCCAAGGAATCGCACTTGTGCACAAATTCGATAAAGCGCCTTTAGCGCATCCCCAACTCGCTCGTCGAGAATATGTCCCTCTGCATCGACGATGAAGTGATACTGCCCTAATTCACTTCCGGTGGGACGCGATTGAATAAACGTTAAATTGACGCCACGCACTGCAAACTCAGTCAAGATTTCCAGGAGCGCACCTGAGTGATCTGCAGAGATGAAGAGCGCTAACGAAGTGCGGTCATGGCCAGTTGGCGCAGGAATCTTTCCAAGTTTAGAGACGACAACAAATCGAGTTACCGCTGCATCGCGATCGCCGATGTTCTGTGCAATGACTTCTAAACCATAATGGTGCGCGGCAATTTCAGCAGCGATTGCCGCGTCGGCATCGCCCTTTGCGACACTCTCTGCACCAGCGGCTGTGGAATTTGTCATCACCACTTCAGCTCGGGGCAAATTCTTTGCAATGTATTCCCGACACTGCGCTTCAGCATGTGGATGTGTGGCCACCCGACGGATCTCTTTGATTGAGATCCCTGGTTTTACCATCAGCGCGAACGAGACTTGTAAAACGTTCTCCCCGATAATCATCAATGGTTCGCCAACCGCTAACTCATCGAGAGTGCGGGCGACTACCCCTTCCACCGAATTCTCAATCGGTACTAAGGCGAAATCTGCGCTCGCCTGGCGTACCGCTTCCAGCGCTGCGGTCACATTTGCTGCTGGTTGCGCGCTATCGCCACTCTTTAATAGGGGCGTTAGCGCTGCCTCAGTGAAGGTGCCGGCTGGGCCGAGATAGGAATAGCGGGACATATAGAAAACTCTACGCGATATCGAGCGCATCAGGGGGACTTGAGGCCCCAGGTAGCATTGCTAACTCAATGATTCACTAAGTAGTGGCGAAGGAAAGTGATTTGTGAGCCGGTATTTTCAGAGCGTTTCGCTCTCCGATGTTGGCTTACATCGCACCGAGAATGAAGATTCGGCGTGGGCGGGCGCAACAATTCTTGCCGTCGCCGATGGCTTAGGCGGTCATGCTGCTGGTGAGATTGCGTCATCGTTAGCTATTCGAACTATCTCAGAGCTCGAGAAAAGTTCATTAACGGAACGAAATGCAGAGACCGTTGTTGTAGACACTTTTCTCACCATCAATCAATCGCTTGCGCAGAGAATTAAGAAGAAAAACGAGCTGCGCGGAATGGGGACAACGCTTACCGCGTTATTTCTCGGTAAAGAGAAGCTCTTCTTGGCGCATCTGGGGGATTCGCGTGCTTATTTGTTACGCGATGGCAAAATCTCGCAATTGACTAAAGATCACACTGTTGTTCAGGAGCTTCTTGATCAGGGGCGAATCTCTCCCGATGAAGTCGATGGCCATCCGCAACGATCATTCATCACAAAAGCGCTAATGGGCGCCGATCAACATGAACGACCAGATTTCCATGAGGTAGAGCATGTCGCTGGAGATATCTTCCTGCTCTGCTCAGATGGTTTGGTCGGTGTAGTGGAAGAGAAAAAAATAATCAAAAGTATCGCCGCTCATGGCGTAACTGAGCAGACGCTCAGCGAACTCAAAGATTTAGCTTATAAAAAGGGTGCACCAGATAACTTAACCATTATTGTTGCCACGTTAAGTTCTAAGAAAGTTCCAACTCCAGGTTTTGTCGGCGCAGTCGAAGGTGGTGAGAGATGACCCGCATGCTTGCAAATCGTTATGAGGTGGGAGATCTCATCGGTGCCGGAGGTATGGCAGATGTTTTTCAAGGGCGCGATACCAGACTCTCGCGGCCAGTTGCTATCAAAATACTGCGAAGTGATTTGGCGCGTGACCCCGCTTTCTTGGCGCGATTTAGACGCGAGGCTCAAGCTGCGGCTGGGTTGAATCATCCAGCAATTGTCTCGGTTTACGACACAGGCGAAGAAGGAACTGATCAGGGCGTCCTGCCATACATAGTGATGGAACAGGTAAATGGTAAAACTATTCGGGAAGTCATTCGAAGCGGCGAACGCTTGCCTATTACCCGTGCTATCTCTGTTGTCCGTGGCATTTTAGAAGCGCTCGAATATTCCCATCGAAATGGGATTGTTCATCGCGATATCAAACCCGCAAACGTCATGATCACCAATGGTGGCGATGTAAAGGTTATGGATTTTGGTATTGCGCGAGCGCTCGATGATGCGAGCGCAACGGTCACTCATGCATGGACTGTTGTTGGAACAGCAAATTATCTTTCACCAGAGCAGGCTCGCGGCGAAGCTGCCGATTCACGGAGTGACATTTATTCCGTTGGTTGCTTGCTCTATGAATTGATTACTGGTCGACCGCCATTCCTAGGTGATACGCCCGTCGCGATTGCTTATCAACATGTATCAGCTGAATTCATCCCGGTTTCGCAGTTGAACCCAGATTTGCCCAATGGAATCGACAACATCATTTCTGGCGCACTCTCTAAAGATCCACTCGCACGCTACCAAAATGCTCGCGAGATGCTCGATGATATAAATCGACTTGATCGTGGTGAAGAGGTTCAAAAGAAGATTAAAAATCCCAAACGTAGAAATTTCGTCATCGCTGGCGTAGTAGCTGCAATTGTCATGCTTGCATCAAGCGGGTATCTAATCTCGAGAATCCCGACCCCCGTTTCGCTCATCACCCTCTCTGATGTCTCTGGGTTAACTGAATCACAAGCAAAAGCAGAACTCACTGGCTTCACAATTGTTGTAGAACGCGCTCCAGATCCGCGAGTTCCAATAGATCGAGTGGCATCACAAACTCCAACTGCCGGAACCAAAGTCGAACCTGGTAGCCAGGTACAAATCATTCTTTCAGATGGGCCAGGAAAGACATCAATTCCTACCACGCTTATTGGAACCACGATTGATCAAGCGAAGATCATTCTTGATGGTTCAGGCTTAGTGTTAGCAAAGACCAATCCTGTCGAATCAAGCGAGGCGCCCGGAACAATTGTTGGTGTGATTCCAGAACCAGGTTCTACTGTTGCTGCTGGAAGTGGCGTAGTACTCAATATCGCAAGTGGAAAAGTATTTGTTCCTGATGTTATTGGCGCTTCTAAAATCCAGGCGACAACTATTTTGATTCAAGCTGGGTTCATTCCTAATGTCATTGAAACCCAAGATGCAGATCAACCAAGTGGAGTAGTGCTCGCGCAAGCTCCAGCCAGTGAAGAATCTGCGAAAATCGGATCCTCTGTAACTATCACGGTAAACACCTATAAGGCTGAACCTGGTGTTACGCCGACTCCAAATCCGAGCGCAAGTTAAAACTATCTTCCGATTACAGGTGCAAGTCCTTGTGATTTAGTAAGTGCGCTCTTGTCACCACACATTGTTAGCCAATTAGCAAGGAGCTGGTGTCCACCCTCAGTCAGTACCGACTCCGGATGAAATTGCACTCCATGTATTGGCAAAGATTTATGGCAGACCGCCATTACAACGCCAGAATCAGTCCAACCTGTTATCTCTAGCTCTGAATCTTTTGCTGAAATTGAATCGCGCTCAATAGCCAGTGAGTGATATCGCGTTGCTGTAAAACCATCTCGTAGCCCGTGTAATACACCTTTATCGTTGTGATGCACCTGCGATGTTTTGCCATGTAGTAGCTCTGGTGCGCGCGAAACTATTCCGCCAAATGCAACACCGATTGCTTGATGGCCTAAGCACACACCAAGAAGTGGGATGGCATTTGCCGCGCAGAACTTCACTAATTCGATACTTACGCCCGCTGCTTCTGGAATTCCTGGACCAGGTGAGATCAATACCCCGTCATAATTACGCGCATCAGAAACGCTCACTTCATCATTACGTAAGACTGTGCACTCGGCGCCTAATTGAGCTAAGTACTGAACAAGGTTGAAGACAAAGGAGTCGTAGTTATCGACTACGAGAATCTTGGTCGCCATGTGCCTATCCTGCCCGAGTGGGGTAGACTTCCTCACATGCCAAAGTCACGGATTCGTAAAAGAGAGAAGCAGTACGTTCCCGACAAGGTGGCAAACGCGCTTCCGGAACAGAAAGAGAGCCCAAAGTGGCTCGTCCCTGCGATGTTGACCGGATTTCTCCTTGGCCTGGCCTGGATCGTTGCCTATTACATCTCCCA
>Ga0164293_10002182_pt1 | contig 16585 bp, 8 predicted proteins | sample GEODES118metaG_FD_111487 | JGI IMG/M metagenome (GOLD analysis project Ga0164293, IMG submission 111487) | Eutrophic lake water microbial communities from Lake Mendota, Wisconsin, USA - GEODES118 metaG | ecosystem: Environmental > Aquatic > Freshwater > Lake | place: USA: Lake Mendota, Wisconsin...
CGGGCTATCCTTTATTCTTCGTGAGATGACACCGTCAGTGAAGTATCCATGAACCCCACCCGCACAATCCTCGCCACCCTGCTGCTCACTCCGCTGGCTGCCTTGCACGCCGCCGATGCGCCACACCAGCGGCCGAACATTCTTTTCATCGTCGCCGACGATCTTGGTTATGGTGACCTCGGCTGTTACGGCGGGAAGGACATCCCGACGCCACATCTCGACGCGCTCGCGGCAGGCGGCGTTCGCTTCACGAGTGGCTACGTCACCGCGCCGATGTGCGCGGCCTCACGCGCAGCGCTGCTCACGGGGCGTTACCAGACCCGCTTTGGATTCGAGTTCAATCCCATCGGCGCGAAGAACGAGGAGCCGGGCATCGGCCTGCCGGTCGGGGAGAAGACCATCGCCGACCGCCTGCGCGACGTGGGCTATGCGACGGCGCTCGTGGGCAAATGGCACCTCGGCGGTACGGCGCCGTTTCACCCGCAGCGGCGCGGGTTCGACGAGTTTTTCGGCTTCCTGCACGAGGGGCATTCCTTCGTGCCGCCGCCCTGGCAGGGCGTGACGACCTGGCTGCGGCGCAAGACGCTGCCCGACGGATCGCAAGGCCGTTGGACCTCTCCCGACGGTCGCATCGTCTGGAGCACTCACTTGGGCTACCACGAACCCGATTACAACGCGAACAATCCCATACTGCGCGGCAGCCAGCCAACAGACGAGCAAGCGAATCTGACCGATGCCTTCACGCGGGAGTCGTGCGATTTCATCGCGCGGCACAAGGCACAACCCTGGTTTCTCTCGCTCGCCTACAACGCCCCGCACAGTCCAATGCAGGGGGCGGACGAATACATGGCGAAGTTTGCGCATGTCGAGGACATCCATCGCCGCATCTACGCCGCAAGGGTCTCACACCTTGACGACAGCGTGGGCACGGTCATGACGAAGCTGCGGGAGAGTGGCCTGGAGGAAAACACCCTCGTCTTTTTCGTGAGCGACAACGGCGGCCCGACCAAGGAACTCACCTCCAGCAACGCCCCACTGCGCGGCAGCAAAGGCGAACTCCTGGAAGGCGGCATCCGAGTGCCCTTCATCATCTCGTGGAAAGGCCGGATCAAGCCACGAGCCCTCGTTGCGCCCGTCATCTCCATAGACACCACCGCCACCGCGCTCGAACTTGGAAGGGCCAATGCGAAGCCCGCGAACCTCGACGGCAGGAGCCTCCTGCCGCTGCTCACCGGCAGCACGAATGCGGCGCCGCACGATGCCCTGTTCTGGCGCGTCGCAAATAAGAACGCTGTGCGGCAAGGTGACTGGAAACTCATCCGCGAGCGTGGCGCGTGGCAACTCTACAACCTTGCCCACGACATCGGTGAGACAAAAGACCTCGCTCCCGGAGAAGCCAAACGCGTCACCGAGCTCACATCGCTCTGGACCGAATGGAATGCACAGCAGGTCGAGCCACTGTGGGAATGAAAAACACGCTAGTGCTGTTTCATTGCGGGATCGGGTCGTTGCGCCGGACGGTTGTGCCCTGCCAGACGGCCTCGTCGGTGGCCGGGTCATAGGTCAGAGTGCGGTTCGCGCTGCCGGGTACGAGCGGGACATCGGGCTCTGGCAGCCATCTGCGCTGCTCTTCGATCACGCCCGCATGGCCTGTCGTGCCCGCAAGGTTGTGCCATTCGTTCGGATCATTCTGCATGTCGTAGAGTTCCTCGCTGCCATCCGCGTATCGGATGTAGCGCCAGCGTTCGCCGCGGATGCCGTGATTGCCCTGGTTGTGGCTGGTGATGGCAGGCCGCTCACGCGGGGCTTTGGCATCCCTCAGTTGCGGCATCAGACTGAGTCCTTCGAGGTCTCGTCGCGGTGCGAGGCCGCACAAGTCGATGAGCGTCGGATAGATGTCGAGCAGCTCGGCCGGGCGGACACAGCGTTCCCCGGCAGCGACTCCCGGCCCCGCGAAAATCAGTGGCACCCGCGTCGAGCGGTCCCACAGCGTGTTCTTGCCGCTGATGCCCTTCTCTCCAAGATGAAAGCCGTGGTCGCTCCAGACCACGACGATCGTGTTGTCGACAAGGCCGGATTCATCCAAGGCGTCCAAGAGCCTGCCGATTTGAGCATCCACGAAGCTCGTGCAGGCGAGATAGGAACGCGCGAGATTCCGCCATTGGTTGTTTGCCTCGAGCCATTTCAGACGCGGTTCGGGCAGTTTCCAGTGCAGGTACCACGAAAACCTCGGGGTGTCTCCGCGGTCTCCCTCGAGCACTTTCGGCAGCACGGTGTCGTCATCCGGATAGAGATCAAACCACTTCTGCGTGGCGTAACAGGGCACGTGCGGCAGAGAGAAGCCGGCGGCGATGAAGAACGGCCGAGCTCTCGGCGATCTTCTGATTTGTTCGATGGTCCAGCTCGCAACCTGATCATCGCCCTTGTCTGCGTCGCGATGCGGAAACACACCCCAGTCCATGGCCGGGTGGTTGCCCATTGGCGTCGGAGGGATGAGCTTCTGCTCGGGCCTCACACCAACTCCGCCGTGCGGCCCCCAAAGATCGAACTCCACCGTCTGTCTCTGCGGTGAGCCGGAGGTGATATGAAAGATCTTGCCGCCTGCGGAGGTGTGATAGCCATGCGACCTGAAATGCTGCGGCAACGTCACACGGTCCCTCCACGCCGCGACCTTGCGAAACCAGGGTTCCAGCCCATAGATGCCGGTCGTCGTCGGCCGCACGCCGAGCATCAGGCTGGTGCGCGAGGGATTGCAGAGCGGACTCTGGGCATGCGCGTTGAGGAAGGTGGTGCCCCGCGCGGCCAGGCGGTCGAGATTCGGCGTTTTCACCAGCGGATGCCCGCCCATGTGGCCGATCCAGTCGTTCTGATCATCGATGGCAATGAAGAGGACATTCGGCCGCTTGTCCGCTGACTTGTCCGCTGACTTGTCTGCTGGCTTGTCTGCTGGCTTGTCTGCGGCGGCTTTGGCTCGACGGAGGGCGGCCGTGCCACCTTCCTTGAGCGACAGGACGAAGCTGGCCAGATCGAGAAAGGCCTGCCGATTCTCGAGCTGGCCGATGAGATCGGCCGGCATGGTCGATTGTTTCTGCAGGATCACCTCGTCGAGATCGTCCGCCGCGAGCACCCGCTTGCCCCCCTTGTCGGTCGGTAGGCTGAGGACGACCTCGGTGTCGCTCCGCGAGACGAGGTACCCGGAAAGAACCTCCCCGTCGGCCGTGATCACCGTGACCGACTGGTAGCCCTCCCGAATTTTCTTCGATGGGTGCAGAATCGACTCGATGAGGTGGGCCGGCGTGGCAGCACGTTGGAGTTCAGTGAGCTGGGGCCCGAGCTGGTATCCGACGTCAGCGGCGTGGCAGGTGGCACAGGCCAGCTTCTCACTGAAGAAAGCCTTCGCCCCGCGCATCGGATCGCCGTGGCTCAGGGCGTCGGCGACGAGCGCGTCGAGCGGCTCCGCGGCCAGTGCGGTCTGGAGCTGCGGGTTGATCGGCGGTTCGTCCCCCAACACCGGCCGGCTCCCCTCGGGGAATGGGTGTTCTGCGAGCAGTTCCTCCGGCGTGTAGAACGATCGCCGCCCCCGGGTCTCGCTCCGAATGCGGGCTACGGTGGCCGCGTCGACGGCAGGAGCGTCGTTGCCCCAGCTGGTGCGGACATAGGTCAGGACCGCCGCGATTTCCTCGTCGGTATAGAACAGTCCCAAGGCGGTCATCGGTGGTACACCGCCCGCGGGTTCGTACCGTTTCCCCGCGACCTCGATCGGCCCCCAGAGGCCATGCAGCGTGAGTTTGATCAGCCGGTCGGACTCACCGAGCACCCATTCGCTGCCCACCAGCGGCGGATAGATGCCAGCTATACCGCGGCCGTGATCGCGATGGCAGGTGTTGCACGAACCTTCTTCGAAGAACACCCGCTGGCCGAGCGCGTAGGTCTTCGCGAAGCCCTTGTCCTTGAACCGGGGAGATGCTGTCCGGACATTCCTCGGCTTGGCCGCCCCGGGCAGACGGCCGGCGAGCATCGTGTCGAAGTCGACGGTGAGCCGCCGGGAATCGAAGGCGGCGGTATCGGCGAGCTGTCGCACCGGGTCGGCGAGTGTCAGCATGGCCGCGTTGAGGGCGTTGCGGATCCAGGGATCGGTGGGCCGGCTAGCCACCTCGACCGCGATTCGGCCGCCGGCTGCGCCGCCGAGCCACGAGGCGGCCGAGAGGGCCTCGAGCCGCACCCGTGGATGGTCGTCACCGGCAGCGGCAAACAGCATTCGTTCCGGCGCTTCGAGCAGATGGAGACAATGCCGCACCACCCGCACGGCCGCGGCCCGCACCCGGTGATCCCGGGCGGCAAGGCAGCGGTCGAGTAGCCGCCGAGATGGCGCCTGCTGCCCCCAGCTCGCCCAGAGCGACTCCAACTGCAGCCGTTCGTCGCCCCGGTGGGCGTCGGCAAAGGTCTCGGCGGCCGCCAGCACGGCCGCCCGATCGCGGCCCCGTAGTTCCCGATGCGACCGCTTGCGGGCGTTCATCTCGGGAAGTTTCAGGTTTTCAAACAGCACCCCGAGCGGTGCCCCGGCGATCACGGGCGGCTCCACCAATGGTCGACCTGGGCAGGTGATGCGGTAGATGCGGCCGTATTCCGCAGTTCGTAGCGGGTCGCGGGCCGAGTGCTGCATGTGGCCGATCAGCGTGTTGTGCCAGTCGAGAAAGAAGAGGCTGCCGTCGGGGCCGATCTCCAGATCACAGGGGCGGAAGTTGCCGTCGGACGACTGGATCAGGTTCTGCCGGAAGCGGCCCTTGAGCTCGCTGCCGGCCTCGACGACCGCGAAGTCCTTGATCCCTAGGAAACCGATCGTGTTGGCATAGAGGTAGTCGCCCTGCACCTCGTCGGGGAAGTGGCGGGAGGAAATGAACTCGGAGCCCGAGGTCGGCCTCACCTGATGCTCGTAGTTGAACTTCGAAACCTTCGCCATCTCGGCGGCGTGCGGCATCCGCAGCGAGTAGCCGAGCATCCAGAGCTGCTCGCCCCCCGACGCATCGTTGACGAAGGTCTGTCCGTAGGCGTCGTGGGCGACTCCCCAAGGGTTGTCGACATCGAGCTGCATCACCCGTTCGACCTTCCAGGAGTGTGGATCAAACCGCCACACGCCACCGTCGGTCATCCGCTGGGGACCCCAGGGGGTTTCCACCTGGGAGTGCAGGAAACGCCCCTCGCACATGTAGATGCCGCCGCCGTGATCGACGTCGAACGCCGAGATCGCGTGGTGCGTGTCGTGCGGATCGAAGCCGTCGAGGAGATAGTCGGTGACGTCGGCCCGGTCATCGCCGTCGGTGTCTTTCAGCAGGAGCAGGAAGGGCTCCTGCGAGAGGTACACGCCTTCCGGCGCGAGTTCGAAGCCGATCGGCAGATGAAGGCCTTCGGCAAACACGGTCTCCTTGTCGGCCCGGCCGTCGTTGTCGGTGTCTTCGTAGATCAGCAGTTTGTCGTCGGGCTTCGGATCACCCGGCTTGTAGTGCGGATAGCTTGGCAGGGTGGAGACCCAGAGCCGCCCCCGATTATCGAATCGCATCTGGCAGGGATTGCCAAGATTGGGGAACTGGCGTTCCGAAGCAAACAGCGATACCGCGTAGCCGTCGGGCAGCGTGAAGGCGGCAAGGGCCTCGGCCTCTTCCACGACGTAGTCGGGGCTGCCGTTCTTGGGAATGGCCACATAATTGGTCTCCACTGGCGAGAGCGACCGAGTGCGTGAATCATCGACGTCCAGCGAGGACTTGGTGCCAGCGGCGATCTCCCAGATGGCCCGATCCCGCAGTACCGTCATCTGGCGGATCTTCTCGATCTCCTCGGGATAGTTGACGTTGCCATAGGGAGCCCACCGCCGGCCGTAGGCATGCACACCGTTGAGCATGCGGTAGTCGTTGCGCCAATACCACGCCTTGTCGGCCACGGCCCGCTGCAGGAGCGAGCCGGGCCCGAGCGGCTCGGGCTGCGTGCCGAAGAGTTGGCGAATCAGTTCGGGAGCCAGCCGACGGTAACCATCCTGCGTCAGATGCACGCCGTTGATCGTCAGCGGCCGCTCGGCCTGCTCGAACCATCGCAGCGAGGGTGTGAACAGATCGACGAAGCCGACCCCCTGTTCCCGAGCCACGGTTTCGATCGCGGCCGCATAGGCCTTGAGAAGCTCGTTCCGGGCCTGGGTGTCGGGGAGCGCGAGCTCCGGATGCGGCTCGCAGGCGATCGGCGAGGCGAGCACCAGCCGCGGCGGCGTGGTGCCGCCGGCCTCGTAGCTCCGCGACCGCGTATGTTTCACGAAGGCGGTCAATTCGTTCCTGAAGTTGTCGACACCGGCCAGCCCGTCGAAGGATTCGTTGAACCCGAAGAAGGCCACGATCGTCGAGGCCCCCACGATCCTCAGCCACTCGTCTGGCTTGGGGTAATGTCCTTCACCGAAATGTCCTTTGATTTCAGGATGAAACTGCTCCCCGCCGGGAAACGCCCAAGGGTCTGATCTTCCGGCCTCGGGCCGGAAGGCCGGCGTATGCCCGGGAAAGCCGAGGTTGCGAAACGTGATCCGCTGGTTGGGAAACTGCCGGTAGAGCAGGGTCTCAAACGCGTTGCCGTGTTCCATCCGCTCGGCGAGGCCATTGCCGAGAAACACGAGCGTCTCCCCGACGGGGATGTCCAGCGGCAGGCTTGTGACCGGCGGCTCGCCCTCCAGCGGCGTGGGCTGGTGGTAGATGGGCCGCTGCTGGTCGATCTGCTGCTTCTCCAGAGGCGTGAGCGTCGCGGTCACGTCGATCGCGACGTCGCTTCCGGCCGGCTCGGCGGCCCGAATCAGACCGGGGGCCATCAGGCCGACCATGACGATCCAGGCATGCCAGAAGATCATTAGCAACCGCGACATGGTTCACCTCGCAGGCTCACGTGGAGCATATGTTCATTCCTGACAGCCACTGGGTTTGAGGCATCACGTAGACTCATGATCCTCGAAGAAGAGCGATGAATGCCCGCGGCCTTGCCACCATCACAGAGTCCTTAGCGCGGAGATTCCCGCCATGACTGGCATCCACGAACCCGATGCGATCGGCGGAAACACGGCCCGGAGCTGTGGTGCGATGATCAGATGGGGCTTGGCCTTGGCCCTGGCCTGGTCTGGCGTCGAGACGGCCGTTGCGGACTCTTCCCGCACCCTCCTGATCATGCCGATGGGCGATTCGATCACCGTGGGCGTCGGGGACGACGCTGGCGGCTACCGGGCTCCACTCCACGCGCTCCTGCAAGGCGGTGGATTCAGCTTCGACTTCGTCGGCGGCAAGACCACTCCTGGCGATCCTTGCCCGGATCAAGACCACTGGGCCGCGGTCGGCTGGCAGATCACGGACACCCCGGCGACCATCGCCGGTCGTCACTATCTTTCCATCCAGGGTGAAAACCGGTCCGGGCTGTACGACGAGATGGCGAGTGCGATCTCGACCGACCATTTTTCCATCGAAACGGCGACGACCCGAAACATCATCCTCCTGCAGATCGGCATCAACGACGTTCTCCACCAGGTGGTGGACGACGCCCACGGAACGTTTGACGGCGATCCCGACCGCGACGGGCGGGGCGATGGCCAGGAGTGGGTCGCCGAAGGAATGATCGCCCGCCTGCAGGCCCTGCTCCGGTCGATCGACGGCCTGGCGGCTTCCCGCGGTCTTCGGATCGAGGTCCTGCTGGGCACTCTCTGCCGGCCCACCGCGGCCTGGAAGGGGGACGCGGTCAGCGACGTCTTGATCGCGGAGGTCGGGGAATACCATGCCGCGATCACCAGGTCGGTCATTCCGGCCATGACGTTTTCCAACATCAGCGTGAAGGTCGTGGATCAACTCGCTCCCACCAACGGCAAACTCGGCGACGGCCTGCACCCTGACGAGGCTGGTTCGGCCGCCATGGCAAGAGCCTGGTACAACGCCATCACCGTCACGTCCGGCGACGTCGCCTACGGGCCGGACCGGATTCGTAACAGCCTCGATTTCTGGCGGGCGTCGGGCAACGGGCCGCGTCCACTGCTGATCACCATCCACGGTGGCGGATGGAACTCCGGCGAGAAGGTCTTTCATTTCGACGCTCGGCCGTGGCTGGATCGCGGAATCTCCTGCGCGTCGATCACCTATCGCTCCACTCCCGGACATCCGTTGCCTGCTCCGGTGCATGATGCTGCCCGAGCCGTCCAGTTTCTGCGGACCAAGGCTGCCGAGTGGAATATCGACCCAGACCGAATCGCCGTCTCCGGCGGCAGCGCCGGGGCCTGTACCTCGATGTGGCTGCTGCTGCACGACGATCTGGCTGACCCCGGCTCCGCGGATCCCGTACTCCGGCAATCTTCCCGGGTCTGTGCCGCCCTGGCGTTCGCCGGGCAGACCTCGATCGACCCGCCGGTTATCCAGCACTGGATCGGCGCCAAGGTGCTGACGCACCTCATGATTCCCAACGCGGTGGGGCAGCCCTCGATGGCGAATGTCTGGCCGTCGGTCAACTATGAACGCGTCTATAAAGGGACGTATCAGGAATTTTCCCCGATCAATCACCTCGATGCGAACGACCCGCCTCTCTACCTGGAATACGATCAGCCAATGACCCTGCCAGCCAGGACCACGTCCCACGCCATTCACCACCCGCAGTTCGGCCTGAAACTCTGGGAGAAGTCGGCGGCCGCGGCCGCGGGGCATGAGTGCCATCTGCGGTTCCCCGGTCCGAATCGGCAGGTCGAATATCGGAAAACTACGCCGAACGGCTACGCCAGCGGAGAGGAGTTCCTGATGTCCAAGCTCTGCGGTCGCGGAGCGCGCTGACAACTCGCATGAGACAGTCTGCCATACCTCCGGCGCACCCTGTTCCCCGCTGCCTTGACAGGCTCGGGCCGCCGCCGCCCGGTTCGTCGCCGATTCCGCCGCCGGCGGACAGAGGGAGCCGACGCATCACGAATTTCCCTGCGGTCTCTGCACGGCCCCTCGTCGTCTCCAATTCTAAGGATCGCAAGGTGCCACCGATCACGGGAAAGTGCGCACTTACGGCGTCTGCATTGCGCCGACCCGGAAGGGCTCCTGGCGGGCGGTGGCGGCTTCGGCGGCCCGCGGATGGACACATGGAGCGACGGCAGGCGGTCACCACGACAAAACGCGACTCCAACCTGAAAACGAGAACCATGCACACGTCATCCATGAGTGGCACCTCCGAGGAAGGTGGAGGACCGGAGGGTCTCATACGACCAGGCATTCATGCCGCTCTCCGCCAGAAGTTGCTGCTCGGCCAGCCGGTCGTGAGTCAGGGGGCGTTTGCGGTCCGCCTGGACTGGCCGTAGATTCCAGCCATGGCCGTGACGCTCCGACAAGTTGCCGCCGAGGCAGGCGTCTCGCCCGGCACGGCGAGCCGGGCGCTCCACGGCCATCCGCAGGTGAGCATCGACTGCGTTGCCAAGGTGCGGGCGGTCGCGGAGCGGCTCGGCTACGCGCCGCTCCGCGACCGCTCCGGCCGCTCCCGGGCCCAGCCGCTCGAGGGCAAGCGGATCGCGATCGCGATGATCGGCATCGATCGCACCCTTGCGAGCCTGCCGGTGGTGGCCGAGGCGATCCACGGCGCTGAAGACGCACTCGCCGAGGCCGGGGCCCACCCGATGCTCGTGAGCATGGCCGATCCCTTTGAGCCGCCCCGGTCGCTGCGGCGGGTGAAGTTCGACGGGATCCTGGCCAAGGCCGCCCTCCAGGGGCGGATCATGGAGGCGATCGGCAACCGGCTGCGGGCCACGCTCGGAGACACGCCGCTGGTCTGGATGCTCGGCCGGCCGGCCGGAGCGCCGGGCGACGTGGTCGATCCCGACGATGCGACCGCGGGGCTTCTCGCCGCCGAGTCCCTGCTGGAAAAGGGACATCGGAAGGTCGCGGTCGTGAACCCGAAGGCCGACCATGCCTCGTTCATGATTCGCACCGCGGCGTTCCGCCGGGCGATCGAGGCGTGGGGAGGCACGGCGGTGGAGAGTCACCCGCCGGCGGGCCGACCGGTGCCGTTTCCAATCCAGCCGGTGATGGACGTGGCCAGGGTGCAGCCGCTCGTCGATCAGGTGATCGAGGGGGGCCGGCGGACGCGATCGGCCCAGCGGCCGACGGCAATTTTCTGCCCGGCTGACAGCATCGCCGCGCTCGTCTACCGGGCGCTCGCCCAACGCGGACTCCTGCCGGGTCGCGACATCGCCCTCGTCTCCTGCAATCATGAACGGACGCTCGTGGCCGGACTCTGGCCGACCCTGGCCACTGTCGATGTGCATCCCCAGCGGATCGGCCGCCTCGCCGTCGAGCAGCTCGCCCGGCGGATCGCGGGGCAGTTTGCCGAGGTCGCGGTGCAGATCACCGTGCCGCCGACCTTCGTGCCAGGCGGATCGCTCGGCCGAGTTCTTCGGCGGAGCTCGTCGTAGCCGGGCCGTCCCGGCGCCGCCCACGGAAATCCGGGCCGGATCGCAGCTGGCGAATGATGATGCAAATGCGAATGATGATGGAAAGCCTATTCAAACCGAAGTCCCTGAAATGTGACCTGCCCCCCTTAAGCGTCACCACTTTCAGAGAGAGAATCTCTGTTGGTGCGAACCAAGGGAGGGCAAGAGAGGCCACGAGGGAAGAAGTTCGCTGCGTCTGGATCTTCGTCGCCTGGTTGGTTGCGCTTTCCACCGGCCTCGCCGCCGACCTTGAACCACCGACCATTGGCCTACTCGCGGACGTTCTACGGCACCGGTTACTACATCTATCACCAGTACATGCCCGGCGCGAGCCTCTCGCAGCCGATCCGGGCCTGGGACGGCAAGACGCCGCCCGATCCGGCCGTGCTCGATTTGCTGCGGCGCTCGGGGACCGACATCGCACCCAAGACAGCAGCCAGGCTATCCGGCCGCGTGGATCTGCCGAAGTCCGGCGAGGTGACGCTCACGACCATCTCCGACGCACCAGCGATGATTCGAGCGCTGGAATTTTCCATTCCGGCCGATCAAGCGGTGGCCTTCTCGCGGGCGACGCTGCGGATTACCTGGGACCAACGCAAGCATCCGTCCGTGAAAGTACCCATCGCGCTCTTCCACGGCACGGGCACCCTCTACAGTCGCGATCATAAGCGCGAGTATCTCGTGAAGGCATTTCCGGTGAACGTGAGATACGGTGGCAGCCGCGCCCACCTGGCATGTTACTTCCCGATGCCGTTCTTCCGTGAGGCGAAGATCGAATTACTCGGCGATGGCGAAACGGATTTTTCCGACATCGATTGGAGCGTGCGGCACGAGCCGTTCGACGCTCCGCCGGCCCACGTCGGATATTTCCATGCGACCCATCGCGATCATCCCGAGCCGGAACTGGGCAAGGATCTCGTGCTGCTCGATACCCGGGCAACCGAGGGCGGCGGCGATTGGTCGGGCAGCTTCGTCGGCACCTCCTTAATCTTTACGCGCAATTGCATGCTCAAGACCCTCGAGGGTGATCCGCGCTTCTATTTCGACGACAGCCAATCGCCCCAGGCCTACGGCACCGGCACCGAGGAATGGGCCGGTGGCGGGGACTACTGGGGCGGACTGAACATGACCCTGCCGTTCGCCGGCCACCCGGTGGGTGCCCGCAACCTCAAGGAGGCGAAAAGTGACGAGGACAAGATCCACTCCGCCTACCGGTTCCTGCTGGCCGACCTGATGCCGTTTGGCAAGAACGCCGTCATCAGCCTGGAGCATGGCGGCATCAACCAGTACGCCGAGCCTTACGAGACCGTGGCGTATTGGTATGGCGCGCCCGCGGCGTCACTGGTGAAGACCGATGTCTTGGACGTCGGCGACGCCGCCAGCGAGCAGGCGCACGGGTACGTTTCACCCGATGCCTCCAAGCCCTACGAAATCACCTCCCGCTACGAGTGGGGGCCGGACCTCTACATCACGGGCGCGAAGGGGAGAATCTTGTACCCGATGGAGTTCCGGTCCCTGACCCAGCCGGACATCCCGGTGCCTGACGAAGCCCGCCTCGTGGTCGCATTCCCCGCTCACACGGACACCGGCCGGAAGACCGCCACCCGCTCCGAGTTCACGCTCAGGATCGAGCCGAAGAATTTCGGTGTGATGTTGCGCCGCAAGCTTGACTACCAATACCCGAACCAGCGTGCGAAAGTGTTCATCGCCGATGCCAGCGGTCCGCAGATCTCGGACGGCGGGCTCGACTGGCAGCCGGCCGGCATCTGGTACCTGGCCGGAGCGAACACCTGCGTGCAGTCCTATCCCCCGGGCGAACTGGGTGAAACGAGGCACACGGTGCAGACCTCCAACCGGCGGTTCCGCGACGACGAGTTTCTTGTGCCGCGGGCTTTGACCGAAGGCCGCTCCGCGATTCGCGTGCGGGTGGAGTTCACTCCCGTTGAGCGTCCGCTCTTTCCCGGCCACCCGATGTCCGAGCTGGTCTGGAGCGAACTACGTTACGACGCGTACTGCTATGTCATGCCGGAGTGGAGCCCCGATGCGAAGTAACCTCTTGCTGGGCAAGAACCTCACAGCGTGCACGCCGAAAGACCTAAATGAAACCGGCCTTGCTGTTGACCTGCCCCGCTCAGAGCGGCCCCAGGGCCGCTCTGGGCAAACGAGAGAAATCCGGCCTTGCGTGAGGGTAGAAAGCTCCTCCGCAGCTCCACGAGAGCGTCGTAGCAGCCCGACCAGCTCGGGCGGTTGCTTCTCATGAGCCGCTCTGCGCGACCGACGCTTGCTGAAGTGCCATCGGCCAACCTATCCTGCTACCCGCGCCGGCTTCACGAGCGGTAATCCGTTTCCGGAGGTCGCGACCTCCGGAAACGCGTGCATCCTGGACCACGAATGCCGAAAGGATCGCCTGACCATGAATTGGCAGCTGAGTTCGGCAGTTTTTTCGCTCGCGGCGTCGCTCTTTTTTCCGTCCGCCGGACTTCACGCGGCTGAAGCGGCGACTGCGCCGCGGCTCAATGTGCTGATCATCACCGTGGACGACATGAGCGCGGATTCGGTCGGGGCGTTTGGCTGCCGCCTGCCGGATACCACGCCGAACTTGGATCGGTTGGCAGCGCAAGGCATGCGGTTCAACCGGGCTCACGTCGTCTGCGCAAACTGCATGCCGTCGCGCAACGTTATGTGGTCCGGGCTGGTTCCGCACAACAACCGCGTGGAGGGTTTCTACCAGGTCGCCAAGGCAACGCATCCGCACCTGGCCGATCTAATACAACGCGCGGGGTACTTCACGGCCATCCAGCACAAGGTGTCCCACTCGACGCCCTACTCGCCGTATCCCGCCTGGGACCTCGAGTTGGACCTCGGACCGGACGGGCGCAAGCGGCAAGCGAAAGCGCCGCGCTCGTACGCCGCAGGCACCGCCCAGGGTATCCAGGCGGCCCGCCAGGCGGGCAAGCCGTTCTGTCTGATGATCAACATCTCCGATCCGCACAAACCTTTCTATGCCGAAAGCAGTCGCGGCGCGACCATCCCCGACAACAACGTACCGAGTCGTGTCTTCCAACCCGACGAGGTGCCGATCCCCGGCTTCTTGTTCGACGATCCGGTCGTGCGCAAGGAGTTGTCGCACTACTATTCGAGCGTGCGCCGCGCGGACGACTGCGTGGGCGAGATCCTCGCCGCGCTCGAGGCATCGGGACAGCGCGACCAGACGCTGATTGTGTTCGTTTCCGACCATGGCATGCCGTTGCCGTTTGCCAAGACGCAGGTCTACCATCACAGTACGCACACGCCGCTGCTGCTGGTCGTGCCCGGCGTGACCCGGCCGGGCAGCGTGGATAACGAGCACCTGATTTCCGGAGTGGATCTGCTGCCGACGCTACTGGAACTGACCGGAATCGAGCCTCCCGGCCGGCTAGACGGACGTTCGTTCGCGCCGTTGCTGTACGGCGACCGGCAAGCGGGGCGTGATTGGGTGATCAAGGAATACAACGAGAACGCCGGCGGCTCGCGGGACCCGATGCGGGCCATCCAGACCGGGACGTTCCTGTACATCTTCAATCCCTGGTCGAACGGCCGGCGGATCATGGCAACCGCCACCAGCGGCACGCCGACCTATCGCCGCCTGGCGGAGGCCGCCAAGACGGATCCCTCGCTGGCGGCCCGGCACCGGCTGTACCAGTTCCGCGTTCCCGAGGAGTTGTACGACGTGGCGCAGGACCCTGACTGCCTGAAAAACCTGATCGATTCGCCCGCACATCAGGCAGCACTTCGGGAACTCTGTCAGACCTTGGAGCGATGGATGGACCGGACCGGCGACCCGATGCTGGAAGTGTTCCGCCGGCGGGGCGACGCGGCGGTGCGCGAAGCGTATGTGGCCGCTGACGAACAGGAGGCCGAAACGCGGCGGGCGGGTGGTCGCGGCAAGGTGACAAACAAGCCCGCGACAAAGAAGGCGGCGGCCGGGCCCCGCTATGCAGACTGACGGCCCCAACAGGGGCGCGAGGCAAACACCTCAAATAACATGAAAACCAGCATCACGCTGACTCTCTGTCTGCTGATGGCCGCGGCGGTCACGGCAGACGACAAACCCAACATCCTGTTCATCATGTCAGATGACCACGCGGCGGGCGCCATTGGGGCCTATGGTTCGCGTCTGGCAACTTTGAATCCCACGCCTGTCATCGACCGACTGGCCCGCGAGGGTGTTCTCTTCGAAAAGGCCTATTGCAATAATTCCATCTGCACACCCAGCCGCGCCAGCATCATCACCGGCCAGTATTCCCAGGCCAACGGCGTCCTCGACCTGTCCGGCAAACTACCGCCAGCCAAACAATACCTGCCCGTGGAAATGAAAAAGGCGGGCTACCAGACGGCCCTGGTGGGCAAGTGGCACCTGGAGGAGGAACCGGCCACCTTCGACTACTACTGTGCCCTGCCGGAGCAAGGGGAATACATCAACCCGTCCTTTCTCGTCCAGGGGACGAAAAGCTGGCCCGGCAATACGGTTCAATACGAGGGGCATTCCTCGGACATCATCACAGATATTTCCCTGAAATGGCTGGCAAACAAACGTGACAAGTCAAAACCCTTTTTCCTGATGCACCAGTTCAAAGCGCCGCATCATCCTTTCACGCCCGCGCCCCGTTATCAGAGTTACCTGGAGAATGTGGGGATCCCCGAGCCATCGAACCTCTACTGGATGTTGGATCCCACAAACAGCAAATTCGGGTCCGTGGCCACACGGGGACACAACGATTCCCTGGTTGGCAAGATAGGTCCGGCGATGGGCGGCAGCGGAGACCGACAGAGTATTCACAAGAGATACCAGGAGCGTTTTACGAATTATCTTCGCTGCGTAAAAGGCATCGATGACAATATCAAGCGACTCATGGATTACTTGGAATCCACCGGCGAGCTGGAAAATACCATCGTCATATACACCAGCGACCAGGGGTATTTCATCGGCGAGCATGGATGGACCGACAAGCGCTTCATGTATGAGGAAAGCATGCGGATGCCTCTGATCATGCGCCATCCCAGTTTGGTGAAAGCGGGCCGCCGCACGGACCTGCTGGTCAGCAACACGGACTTTGCCCCCACCCTCATCGATCTGGCCGGAGGTGCCGTGCCCGGCCACATGCAGGGACGCAGCTTCGCAGGGGAACTCATGGGCAACACTCCCCGGAACTGGCGCGATGCCCTTTACTACCGCTACTGGATGCACGGCCAGTTGCGCGTTCCCGCACATTTCGGCATCAGGACAAGCGATTACAAGCTGATTTTCTTTTACGGCAGGCATTATGGAACAGTTGTGCCGCGCTGGAGCATGCCTGCCACACCGGCTGCCTGGGAGTTATATGACATGAAGAACGATCCGCAGGAATCGACGAACCTTTACGGTCGTCCGGAATACGATGATGTCGTGGCGCAGTTGAAGCAGCGGCTGGCTCAGCTCCGCACGGATTTGAACGAAACGGATGAAAAATATCCCGAGCTACAAGAAATCATCGATGCCCATTGGCATGATTAATCCACGCCAACTGCGGTCAATGCCGCCTTCAGCAAACCAAAGCGGCATGCGTTGCCGGCAAGGTCGAGATCAGCTTGTTTTCCCCGTTCCCCGCCCTCCACTCCCTGTCCTGCCGACCAGCCCAGTCCGTGAGGTGACACTGCGGCGCAGGACGCTGGCCGATGGATCCCGTGTGCCCCGGCCTTCTCCGGCCTGCGGGCGTCTCAGCTGCGAAGCCGCTGGCGGGCGAGGCGGCGGATGTTGTGCTCGTAGATCTTCTGGCGGTCGGCCTCCGGGATGTCGAGGGCGTCGATCGCCGCGATGATCTCGCGAATGAAGAGCGGCCCTCCCTCCGGATCGAACGGGCAGTCGCTGCCAAACACCACCTGCTCGGCCCCGAAGAAGTCGAGGCCGCAGGCGATGGCCGCCCGGGAGCCAGAGACCGCCGTATCGCCGATGAACTGTTTGAAGTGGTCGAGCGGTCGACCCAGCTCCGCCAAGAGCGGGCCGAAATCCTCGTCGGCTGTCCGAGTGCCGAGCTGGTCCCAGCCGTGGCCGACGCGGCCGGCGAAAAACGGCACCATCGCCCCCATGTGATGGCAGATCACCTTGAGCCC
>Ga0164293_10002183_pt1 | contig 16582 bp, 9 predicted proteins | sample GEODES118metaG_FD_111487 | JGI IMG/M metagenome (GOLD analysis project Ga0164293, IMG submission 111487) | Eutrophic lake water microbial communities from Lake Mendota, Wisconsin, USA - GEODES118 metaG | ecosystem: Environmental > Aquatic > Freshwater > Lake | place: USA: Lake Mendota, Wisconsin...
CCTATTACTGTTACCTACAGATATACTTTAAGTGCATTTGGATGTTCGGATACCACTTCGATAGTTAGAGTAACTGTTAATGCTTCTCCCATATTAAAAACCCAAGTATATTCCATTTGTAGTGGGTCGTCATTTGTAATCCCAAATGATTTAATGCCTTCCAGAACAACCTACACATGGGGAAGCCCTGTGGTGGTTCCTACTGCAAGTATTACAGGTGCAAGAAATATTGTCAATCCATTATCAGTGGTTAGCGATACCCTAATCAATACAGGTATTTCAACTGCTACTGCAAATTATATAATTCAACCAGTAGGAGCATTGTGCTCAATTGCGCCATTCAATGCGGTTGTAACCGTAAAGCCTGCTCCGAATATTTCCGAACAAGAAACCAGTGCATGTAGTGGAGCTGCCTTTTCATTTACACCTGCCAATATTCCAACAGGAACAACATTTACTTGGAACATTCCTTCAATTGCTCCATTTGGTGTTATAACAGGATTTACTTCTACTACTAGTGGCCTTGCATCCATCAATCAAAAATTAGTTAATCTAAGTATTGATGCAGCTTCTGCAACCTATACAGTACTGCCTGTTAGTAATGGTTGTATAGGAAATAGCTTTAAATTAAAGGTGAATGTAAACCCAATACCTACAACGCGTATTTCTGGACCAGCAGGTTTGTGTAGAAATGGAAAAGATTCTATATTGGTTAATTTCTCAGGTACAAGTCCTTGGTCCGTTAGTTATAATGATTCTAAAAATGGATTACCTACTACTATAACAGATATCAAAACATCTCCTTTTACCATCTATGAATCTTCATTGCCAAATGCAGATACGTATACTTTTAAATTGTTAAGGGTAAAAGATGCATATTGTTCCAATGATACCAGTACCGTTTCATTAACTCAAGAACTATATCCATTGCCTTATGATTCTGTAATTGCGACCAAAGGAACGCAGTTATGTGTTGGCGCAACATTGCCAGTTACTATAACTGGCGTAAATCCACTGTATCAATGGTTGAGAAATGATACATTAATTAATGGGGCTGTAGGTTCTGTTTATAATGCATTTTTACCGGGACTATACAGTGGTGTAACTGTTAATACATTTGGATGTTATAATAAAACAGTGAATACAATAAAAATGGTTCAAGTATTTAATAATCCGGTTATCAATTTTAGTTACGATAGCTCTTGTGTAAATACGCCCATTAAGTTTAAAAATTTAACTGACACATCCACAACCGGAGCAATTGAGTGGAAGTGGATTTTTGGTGGCAAAGATTCTGTTTTAGCAAGCAATACTATTTATTCATTTAAAACTACCGGCACACAGAATATTAAATTGTACGCTTCATCGGCTTATTGTGGTTATTCTGTATTTAAAGATTCCAATATTTTAATTAGGCGTCCAGAATTACCCATCAATATGCCCAATGTATTTACCTATAAAAACACACCAACTGCTTTAATGGCAAGAACATTTACCGGTACTAATTATAAGCATAAATGGGTTCCTTCTTTTGGATTAGATAACGCAAATATTATTAACCCAACTTTTAACTTTAATACCAATCAAGTGTATTATGTGAATTTAATTTCTGAGTATGGATGTGTTACAACAGATACGCTCAGAGTGCATGTTTTTGAAAATGGGTTAATTGATATTTTTGTGCCAAAATCTTTCTCGCCCAACAGAGATGGAACCAATGATCAGTTATTTGTGTATTTAGCAGGGATTAAAGATTTTAAATATTTTAAAGTCTTCAATAAGTTTGGTCAATTGATGTTTGAAACAAGAAATGCTGATAATCCTTGGGATGGTCGTGTGAATGGAACAGATCAACCTTTAGGGGCATATGTTTGGATTGCTGAAGGCATCGATGTAAATGGTAAATCAGTAACACAAAAAGGAACCGTGATGCTATTAAGATAAAAGAATGCGAAAACACCTATTTTACATATTGTTTACTTTTATGGTTGTACAAATTTGTACAGTCAAACCAGTTATTGCTCAGGATCCTAATTTTTCTCAATTCTTCCATTCTCCATTATCTATTAGCCCGGCATTGGCAGGGAATGGTGATAATAAGTGGAGAGCGATGGCTACTTTCAGAAACCAGTCTTTGGGTTTTGGTACCAACTATAATACAAGATCAGTATCTGTAGATGGAAAAGTATTTCAGCGTCCAGAATCTCCATCCTATATTGGTCTTGGTGCCCTATTTATGCAAGATGATGCATTAGATGGAGCGTACAAGAGCACTTTTGTAACTTTAAATGCTGCTGTTCATGTAGCTCTGGATGTAAATGAAATTCATGGTTTAACAGGTGGCTTAGGATATGTTTATAATAAAACAAATATCAACTTTAATGAACTTACTACTGGTCAGCAGCTTAGTTCTAGTGGTTTTAATAGAGCACTTCCAACTGGTGAGCCTGGCTTAACAAATATTCCTGGATATTCATCTGTATGCGCTGGTTTAACTTATACTTTTACTACAGAAGATATGGTGGCTGATTTTGGAGTAGCTGGGTATCGATTTTTTAAAACCAAGCAATCGGTATATGATAATGGATCTCAGATGAATAATCCTAGGTATGATGCCCATTTTAGTATGGGGAAATTATTGAGTGACCGACTTGATATTAATATGAGCGCTCTATACCAATTGCAAAGTGGGGTGAGTGGTTTTATTGGTGGAGGGTATTTTGGTTTTACTCATTCAGATGACCCTGAATCTCCTAAAGCGTTCAATTTAGGTGCCTACTACAGAGTAGGGGATGCTATTATTCCTTACGTGGGTTATGTTTTCAAAGATTTTCAGTTTGCAGTTACCTATGATGTTAGCATGTCTTCTTCAAATCCTGGCTCAGTTAGAGCAAATGTGTTTGAATTATCTTTGATTTATAGAAATTATAAGTCTAGTAGAAATCCATTGTTGTGGTAAGTTATTTTATGTTTGTATAAAATATTATCACTAAAATTGTTTTCTAAATAAAATTCAACATTTTATGAGTGCAGCGATACAAGAAAGAATCAATATTTGGTTGAATGGTAATTATGATGCTCAAACAAAAGCAACAATTACAGATTTACAGCAAAATAATCCTGATGAATTGGCGGATGCGTTTTACAGGAATTTAGAATTTGGAACCGGAGGTTTACGCGGATTAATGGGTGTTGGCACCAATAGAGTAAATAAATATACAATAGGAATGGCAACCCAAGGGTTTGCTAATTATCTTAAAAAAACATATCAAGGCCAAGAAATAAAAATTGCAATTGCGCATGATAGCAGAAACAATAGTCGATTCTTTGCTGAAACAACAGCCAATGTTTTTGCTGCCAATGGAATAAAAGTATACTTGTTTGATGCTTTGCGTCCTACACCTGAATTGAGTTTTGCAATTCGTTATTTAGGTTGTAAAGCGGGTGTAGTTTGTACTGCTTCGCACAATCCTAAAGAATACAATGGCTATAAAGCATATTGGAACGATGGTGGACAATTAGTGCCGCCTCATGATAAGAATGTAATTATCGAAGTAGAAGCAATTGATAACGTAAATGCTGTTAAATGGAATGGTGGTGAAGCCAATATTACTCTATTAGGAAAAGAAATAGATGATGCATATTTAACGATGGTTAAGGGATTAAGCGTTTATCCTGATGTTATTCAAAAGCAGCATGATTTAAAAATTGTTTACACACCTATTCATGGAACTGGAATAACCCTTATACCTCAAGTTCTAGAGCGATTTGGTTTTACCAATCTAACCATTGTAGATGAACAAGCTACGCCTGATGGAAATTTTCCAACAGTTGCATATCCGAATCCGGAGGAAAGCGAAACCATGAGTATGGGCTTAAAAAAAGCCCAATCAATTGATGCCGATATTCTATTAGGTACAGATCCTGATGCGGATAGAGTGGGTATTGGCGTAAAAAATCACAAAGGAGAGTGGGTGTTGATGAATGGTAATCAAACTGCTGTTTTGGCTTTTGCTTATATGATTGAAGCCAGAAAAGCTAAAGGTATTGCGCAACCCAATGACATGGTTATTTCTACCATTGTAACTACAGAAATGATCAATGAAGTTGCCAAGCAAAACAATGTTGGTTGTTACAATGTTTTAACTGGTTTTAAATGGATAGCCGAAAAAATTAAAGAACTAGAAGGGAAAGAAAATTATGTAATTGGTGGGGAAGAAAGTTTTGGATTAATGATTGGTAATCAAATTAGAGATAAAGATGCAATCAGTGCAGTTGCTTTGATGTGCGAAATGGCTGCTTTTGAAAAAAGTCAAGGTAAGAGTTTGTTCGACAAAATGATTGAACTCTATTTGCAATATGGGTTTTATTATGAAACATTAATCAGCATTACTAAAAAAGGCATGAATGGCCAGAAAGAAATTGCTGATATGATGGAAGGTTATCGAAACAATCCGCCAGCTGTTATTAACAATTCAACAGTAATCACTTTATTGGATTATCAATTACAAAAAGGCACCAATTTACAAACAGGAGCAACTTGGCCAATAAGTTTGCCTAAGAGCAATGTATTACAATTTATTACCGCTGATGGAAGTAAGATATCTGCCAGGCCTTCTGGAACTGAGCCTAAAATAAAATTTTATTTTAGTGTTAAAACAACATTGGCTTCTAAAGAAGAATTTGATGCAAAACAACTGGATCTAGAAAATAGAATCAAGGGCATCATTAAGAGTATGCAATTAGATTAACTATATTCGCGCCATGTCGCCAAATAGAGAATATAAAGATAGTTTTCATCACAAAGGCATGCGCCGTAAGTTGATTGAAGTATTAAGGGAGAAAGGCATTACTGACGAAGTGGTATTGGATGCAATGAATAAAATACCTCGTCATTTTTTTTTGGATTCAGCATTTGATAAAATTGCTTACGAGAACCAGGCTTTTCCCATTGCTGCTGATCAAACCATTTCGCATCCATATACGGTTGCTTACCAAACACAATTATTGCAAGTAAAGAAAGGAGAGAAAGTGCTTGAGATTGGAACTGGAAGTATTTATCAAACTACTATTCTTGCAGAAATAGGGGCTCAGTTGGTATTTACCATCGAGCGACAGAAAAAATTGTACGATGAGCAAAAGCTGTTTTATTATTTCAGGAATCAGTATCCCAATATTAAATTCTTTTATGGTGATGGATTTCAAGGGCTTCCAACATATGGTCCTTTTGATAAAATTATCATTACAGCCGCAGCTCCATTCATTCCTCCTAAATTGATCGAACAATTAAAAATAGGGGGTATGATGGTAATTCCAGTAGATGAGGGCGAATCTCAACGAATGCTTAGAATCACTAAATTGGAAGATGGATCTATTAAAGAAGAATCTTTTGAGGAGTTTTCTTTTGTTCCTATGCTCACTGGTAAAAATCAATAAAAAAACGGAGTAGTTTTTTCACTACCCCGTTCAACTATCTAGCCCAATAATTTAATAATCAATAACTGTTATTGCTGCATCATATCCATTCCACCACCTTGATCGGCTTTGGTATTTTTTCTCTTGAATAAACTAGCATCAAATTTTCCAAAACGATAACTGAAGTTCAAACGCAATACTTGAGGATCTCTTCTGCGTTGATTGGTTTGATTAAAGAATGAACTTTCGGAATAGGATTGTGATAATTGCGTTCTAAATATATCATTCATACTTAAAGTAAGGTTGCCAGTTCTGCCTTTTTTCCAAGTAAATTCTTTTCTAATGGCTAAATCAACTCCATATCTTGGTAAGTTGTACCCTTGTGCACCAGATTGAGGACCGCCACCCCACATCATTCCACCTCCGCCTCCACCACCACGTCCGCCGCCCCCGCCGCCTTGTGGCAATACGGTTTGTCCTTGATAATCTCCACTTAGCTGAATCGACAATCCTTTAGCAACTTTGAAAGTGTTATTGAACTTGGTGAAAAAACTCCATTGTTCTTGAACTAAATCGGGCTGACCAGGAACACTTGCATTAATTCTAGAATTGAATAAATTGAAGTTCACTGTAATTTCCCACCACTTTGTAAGGGATGTTTTTTCCGTTAATTCAAGACCAAAACTAGTGGCACTATTAGCATTTATATAAGTACTGAAGAAAGCACTGTCTGTAGGTACTAAGGCGTTTTTATCTCGGTATACATATCGTGTAATCAAATCTGTAGAATGCTTAAAAAATAAAGTTGCCAAAAAGTTTGAGCCTTTTTTGTATGCATTGTTCCAAGACATTTCAAATGAATTGGTAAACTCTGGTCTTAATGCTGCATTGCCTAAACTAATATTCTGTGGATCTGTATAATCTGGGAAAGGCATTAACTGAAAGAAATTAGGTCTGTTAATTCTTCTAGAAAAGTTAATTTGATAATCTACTTTATCATTTAATTTATAAGTAAGGAATGCACTTGGAAACAAGCTCAGTGGGTAAGTAACTTTAAAATTTGCTGAATCTGCACCTTTGGAATTAATTAAAGTACCTGTATAATTAGAACTTTCAGCCCTTAAACCCAATTGATAACTCCATTTTTTTACCTTAAAGCTATAGGTAGTATAGGCTGCATAAACCTGATCGTTAAACTTATACCTGCTGCTTATTGAAGGAACCAATACCAATGTACCTAAAGATGGAAAAAAACGGTATTGATCTAAAATATTGGAAAAATCCCTGATTGCTGCTCTTGCACCTGCTTCAAATTTTGCATCATCTGTTAATGGATTTTCATAATCTATTTGAATAGTATTGTTGGTACTATTTCCACCACCAACACCTTTTTGTATAATTGGAAGCCCTACTTGTACATTGTTTAAATTATAGGTGTAGTTATCGATGTCTGAATTATTTGTATTATTACTGCTGTTGTAGTTGTAATCAGATGAAATACTATGTCCTGCTTTTGCAAAATTGTGCTTAAAACTCAGTTGAGTGCCCCAGTTTTTAAAATTAGACAAGCTATTTGTTCCGATATTGGTATACGATTTTGGAACTAAATTAATGGTAGAGTCTACTCGCTGAAATTGATTGTTGTCAAATTCTCCATTCACATAATTACCTGAAATTGAAATGGTGTTTCTATTATCTACAAAATAATCTACCCCTGCTCTTGCAAAGGCAAAATATCCTGTATTGGTTGAATTGGTAACATTGTATACATTACTTGGAGGGGTAATCAAATTGTTTCTATCTGTAATGCCTTCGGAAATAGATTTACGTTGATTGTAATTGCCACTTCCTGTAAAATTGATTTTATTTTGACGTAAATTGATGTCAGCTCCTAAATTTGGCATACCTCGAGAATCAACCCCAGCCCTTATTCCACCATTGTAACCAGATTTTTTATTTTTCTTTAAAACGATGTTCAAAATACCAGCATTGCCTCCCGATGCATCATATTTAGCAGAAGGATTGGTAATTAATTCAACTCGATCAATAATGTCTGAAGGTATTTGGTCCAATGTAATAGTAGTAGGTCTTCCGTCAATAAATAAGGTTGGAGACGCATTTCTTAAGGTAACATTTCCGTCAATATCTACATTTAAAGCTGGTATATTCCTCATCAATTCTGTTGCTGTTTGACCAGATCCCATTAAATTTTTATCAACGTTGAAAATTTTTCTGTCGATACCCATCTCAAATTGAGGCTTGCTAGAAGAAGTAACAGTTACGTTGCCTAAATTGGTTGCATCCTCTTCTAATTTGATATTTCCTAAATCTTTATCTGCTTGGGCCATCATTTTTTGAAAATCCATTGGAGCGCCTGGCTGAGGAAATTTAATGCCAAAACTAATTTGTTGCTCCAAGGTTTTATAACCTAAGGCACTCATGGTTAGTTTGAAGTTGCCAAACAAGGATAAATTCTCAAACGAAAAATCTCCATTGGCTTTTGTAATGATTGTGCCTAAAATGGCTTCCTTCATTTTTTTGGTAGCCGTATCAAACTTGTTTCCTTTCAGTTGAACAGTAACGCCTTCAATGGCTTTTTTGGTCTTGGTATCTTCGATTTTTCCATAAAAATGTCCGATATTGGTATTTTGATTGCCACCAGCTGCTGCTCCAGGTCGTCCACCCATACCTGGAAACTGTGCCGCTGCAGTTATACACACCATAAAAATACTCACTAAGATCAAAAAATTACGCATCATAAAAACTTATTAATAACTGCAAAATTGCATTAGTTCAAGCATGGATCTGTTTAACTTTATACAGACGGTAATAAGACAAATTTAAATGGATAAAGTTGTGTTGGATATAGTGTACTCACCGATATTTATCGGTAATCAGGCGAAAAAGGTTAAAATTACCTGTAATAAACCTATCAGAAATCCCAAAACACCGCCAATAATCTCTACAAATCGAAATTCCTTAGACATAATGGCAATTAAAATCTGTTCCAACTTGTCGGAAGAAAAACCAGCTACTTTTTGAGTCACTATTTTTTCTAGGTCTAGTTCTTCTTGGAGGTTATTCATATAGTTTTTCATAAGAACCGGAAAAAGCTCCGTTAATTCTACAATGAATACTTCTTTTAATTGATTAATCGTTTTATCCCCTATAAACATGCTGATTACAGGCATCTGCTCTGCCAATTTTACCCTTAGAAAATGATCAATATGGTTTTCCACAAATGGCATTAATTTGACAATATTGGCTGGGTTGCTGATTTTTTCTTCGATATCTTTAAAAGAAAGCAACTCGCTACTTACCAGTTTGCCCAATTTTTCGGCAAATTGTTGTTGTCTTTTTGGAAAAATACCATGGAAACTAATGCCCATGATTTTTATAGGTTCTTTCGGATGGAAAAGCATTTTAATGGCAATCCAATTGGTAAACCAGCCAATAAAAGCAGAAATAAAGGGAATTAAATAGATCAATTTCATGTAATAAATTTAAAAAACCTATAAAACTAGGTCTTATAGGTTTAATATGGGAGAACGAGGGGTCTCGAACCCCCGGCCTTCAGTGCCACAAACTGACGCTCTAACCAACTGAGCTACGCCCTCCGTTTTTGTGGGATGCGAAAATAGTATATTTTTTTTAAAAACCAATCCTTCAAAAGCTTTGTTAATAGAATTGTTTTATTATCGTGTAAAATCATTTTAAGTTATTTTTGAGCAGATCATGCAAAAATTGAAGCATTTTATGAAGACAAGAAAAGGGTTAATACTTATAGCAATTGTGCTGTTTGGCGGGTTGTTTTTTGCGTTTAGAACCATTGGACATAAAGAGTCCAATAATTTGGTTACGCTACAGCAGCGATTGTTAAATGCAGTTGGTGCTTTGTTGGAGCAAGAGCATTATAGTCCAAAGCCAATTAACGATGCTTTTTCAAAACAAATTTTTACAACCTACTTAGATCAGTTAGATGGAGATAAATCTTTGTTTTTACAAGCAGATATCAATGAACTAAAAAAATATGAAAATAGTATTGATGATGAAATTCATGGTGCTACTTTACAGTTTCAGCCAGCTGTTAGCATGATTTACGAAAAAAGAGTCAATGAAGCAATTCAATTGTACAAAGAAATTGTTTCAAAACCATTTGATTTTTCTGTGGATGAGTCGGTTCAATTAGATGGGGAAAAACTCAATTTCGCAGTTAATGAAGCAGAAAGAAAAGATCGTTGGAGGAAAAAAATAAAATATTATACGTTAGAGCGTTTTGTTGATTTAGTAGAAGAACGTGAGAAAAACAAAAACAAAGCGGGGTATATTTCAAAACCAGATGATAGCTTAGAAATTGAGGCAAGGTCTAAAGTAACCAAGTCTATAGAAAGAAGCTTTAATAGAATTAAAACATCTTATACAGAAGAAGAACGTTTTAATGCTTTTGTAAATGTAGTCACCAATTTAATGGATCCCCATACCGATTATTTTCCTCCTGTTGAAAAGCGAGGCTTCGACGAAAAAATGAGTAATCAATTTTATGGTATTGGTGCTCAGTTACAACAAGACGACAATGGAATTAAAATTGCAAGTGTTGTAAATGGCTGGCCTGCCTCAAGATCTGGAAAAATTGTTGTTGGTGATTTAATTATTAAAGTAGCTCAAGGTGCTGCTGAACCTGTTGATGTTAGCGGTTATGATGTAACTGATGCTGTAAAATTAATCAGAGGAAATAAAGATACAGAAGTGAGGTTGACCGTTAAAAAGCAAGATGGAAGTATTATTGTAGTTTCCATGATACGTGAAAAGATTGAACAAGATGAGGGTTTGGCAAGAAGTGCGGTTGTTCAAAACGGAAAAGATAAGATAGGGTATATTGCTTTGCCAGATTTCTATGCCAACTTTGAAGATAAAAATGGATATCGTTGTTCGGAAGATGTTGCCAAGGAAGTTGTTAAATTAAAAGCAGAAAATGTAAAAGGAATTGTAATTGATTTAAGAAACAATGGTGGTGGATCTTTGGTGGAAGTTGTAAAAATGGTTGGGCTTTTTATTAAGACTGGAACAGTAGTACAAGTCAAAGAAAGAGATGGAAGAGTAGACAATCGTACTTGGAGAGACAACGACGAATCGGTTTTATATGATGGCCCACTTACTGTATTGGTAAATGAATTGAGCGCTTCTGCTAGTGAAATCTTTGCAGCAGCAATACAGGATTATAAGCGTGGAATAATTATAGGAAGTACTTCTACTTATGGTAAAGGCACTGTACAAAGACCTATTCCTTTTGGCAAGCCAATTGATATGTATAGTGGAAGAACAGAATATGGTGCAGTAGCACTTACTTTCCAAAAATTTTACAGGGTGAATGGTGGGTCAACTCAACTGAATGGAGTAGTACCAGATGTTATTATTCCTGATACATATGAGTATTTAAAAATACGTGAAAAGGACAATCCAAGTGCTTTGCCCTGGGATGCAATTGCTAAAACCGACTATCAATTTTGGACAAGTAATGTTTCAACCGATTTGTCAGTTATTAGTAAACAAATGCAGCAAAAAATTCAAACAGATCCTAACTTAAATTTATTGCAAGAAAATTTAAAATGGTTGTCTAAAAACAATGAAAGTGCAATTAATTTAAAACTGAATAAGTACAAAGACCAACAAAAACAAATTGTTACTACGGTTAATCAAAACAACAACTTAATCAAATTAAAAGAAGATTTGAATGTAATTGCTTTGGAAGCTGATAAAGACAAATTTTACAATAATCCTGATAAAACCAAAGGCATTCGATATCAAGAATGGTTAAAGTTTTTAAAGACTGATATGCATATTGAAGCAAGTGTAAAAGTGATTCAGGAGATTTCAAAATCCCAAGTTGCTTTTGTTAAAAATTAATTGAGTTTTGTTTGTTTTAAAATGAATTGATTGCTGATGGAGAAAGTATTAGAAAAAAAATGGCATGCTTTGTACACTAAGCCTCGTTGGGAAAAAAAAATAGATGCTCGATTATTGCTAAAAGGTATTGATAGTTGGTGCCCATTACAAAAAGTAGAAAGGCAATGGAGCGATCGTAAAAAAGTAATTGAAGAGCCATTGTTTAAATCTTATGTGTTTGTTAGAATTGATGAATCGGAACGGAGTAATGTTCTAATGACAGATGGTGTTTTGAATTTTGTTTATTTCTTAGGAAAGCCTGCAGTTATTAAGGACGAAGAAGTAAACACAATAAAGATGTATTTGGCTGAAAAGGATGCACGTATTAGTATTATCACCGAAGAGGGATTTAGGCAAGGAGATAAGATAAAGGTAAACTTTGGGGTATTCATGGACAACGAAGGAACCGTATTGAAAGGTGGCAAGAAAAAAGTATATGTTCAATTACAGAGCCTAGGTCAAGTGATGGTGGTAGAATTTCCAACAGAATATTTATCTCCTGCTTTTTTATAATTCCCAATCTACTAATTGATTGGCCCATTCTGCTCTGAATGGTGTAGAAACCCTTAAATAATTATCGGTATAGCCTTCCATCATACCATCTTTATTAAAGGCTTCGAATAAAACTTTTCTGGTTTGACCTTGGTGTAAATTGGTAAAATACTGCAATTTCATAAATGATAAATTGCGCAATTGTTTGTTTCTTTCGTTACGTGTAGAGATAGGTACAATTGGTTTAAATTCAACTGCTTTGGTATTATCCCGCTCTGAGTAGGTAAATACATGTAAATAGGAAACGTCTAACGAATGTAAGAATTCGAATGTTTCATTAAAATGAGCAGCTGTTTCTCCAGGAAAACCTACAATTACATCAACACCTATTGCAGCATGAGGCATGAGGGTTTTAATGCGTTGAACCCGTTCAGCATATAATTCTCGTTTGTATCTTCTACGCATCAGGCCCAATATTTCATTGGAGCCACTCTGCAATGGGATATGAAAATGGGGCATGAAATGGTTGCTATTGGCTACAATTTCAATTAATTCATTGGTTAATAAATTTGGTTCAATAGATGAAATTCGATAACGCTCAATGCCATCTAACTGATCTAAGGCTTTTACCAAGTCGGTAAAATTGGATTCGTGATTTAATTTTCCATCCGGACCTTTTCCAAAATCTCCCAAATTTACTCCTGTGAGTACAATTTCTTTTACCCCTTCATTGGCTAAATTTTTTGCATGCTTCAAAACGTTATCTATGCTATCGCTTCTACTTTTACCTCTTGCCATTGGAATGGTGCAAAAAGAGCAATTGTAATCGCATCCATCTTGTACTTTTAAAAATGTTCTTGTTCTGTCGTTTTGTGAAAATGATGCATTGAATCCAGATACTTCTTCTATATCACAACTGCAAATTTTTGCTGGGTCAGATGATTTTGTAAGTTCCCCAATATGTTGGGCAATATTGAATTTTTCTGCTGCTCCTAATACAAGGTCTACCCCTGGTATATTGGCTATTTCTTTCGGTTTTAATTGAGCATAACAACCGGTAATCACCACAAAGCTTTCGGGAGATTTCTTTTGTATTCTTCTAACCAATTGTCTGCATTCTTTGTCTGCATTATCGGTAACAGAGCAAGTATTGATTACATACACATCGGCAATATCTGTAAATTCTCTTTTTTCAAACCCTTCTTTTTCCATCATTCTGGTGATGGTAGAAGTTTCTGAGAAATTGAGTTTACAACCCAATGTATGGAACGCTACGGTCTGTTTTTTGCTCATGGGGGTGCAAAGGTAGCAAAAACTAGTTATTGGTTATTGGGTTTTGGGTTATTGGAGTATCGAAGTAACGCGTTATCGAAGGAGATTCTGTAAAAACTTTCTTAAATCTCCCCAAACTGACCCTTCTTTTTCAATTTTTACCTATAATCAACTATGTTTGCCCGTCTTAAAAACCAAAGCGAATATGCAATTCAAAAAGATCAATAACATTACGGGTTGGGTAGTTTTTTTAATTGCCAGTGCCGTATATATTTTAACTGCCGAATCAGGTGGAAGTTTCTGGGATTGTGGTGAATTTGTAAGTAGTTGTTTTAAACTACAAATTCCGCATCCTCCAGGAGCTCCTTTGTTTGTAATCCTTGGTAGGGTATTCATCATATTGTTTGGTGACAACCCCTTAAATGCAGCAAAAGCAGTGAATATAATGAGCGCCTTAGCTAGTTCATTCACCATCTTGTTTTTGTTTTGGACAATCACCCATTTTGCACGCAGATTGGTGAATGTGAAAACTTCTGAAGCTTTAAACAGCTATCAATTATGGAGTATTATGGGCGCCGGTGTTGTTGGTGCTTTGGCTTATACTTTTAGTGATTCTTTTTGGTACAGTGCTGTAGAGGGTGAAGTGTATGCATTGTCTAGTTTTTTTACCGCCATTGTATTTTGGGCAATACTTAAATGGGAACATAGTGCAGATGAGCCCGGAGCAGATCGTTGGATTGTTTTCATTTTCTTCATGATGGGATTATCCATTGGAGTTCACTTATTAAACTTATTAACCATTCCTGCAATTGTAATGGTTTATTACTTCAGAAGAAGACCTACATTTAATTATGCCATTATTCGTAGTTGGTTTATTAAGTTAGCAGTAATTGGAGGTATACTTGCTTTTGTTGCATCCTTGGTAATGGCTAGTGCAGATGCAACTGACAATGTTCCAATGGATGGAACGTTGAGTGGTTTGGTAATTTTAGGAACTGTAATTGCTATTGGATTATTGTTTTTGATTGAAAAATGGAATCCCTCAAAAAAAGAATATGCAGGCGGTATTTATATATTCTTTTTAATTGGTTGTATTGTCACAGGAGTAGTTCAAGTTGGCGTAATTCAATATTCAGTTAAGATGGCTGGAAATTTTGATCGCTGGTTTGTAAATGGAGCAGGATTGCCTTTTTTCTCTGGCTTTGCATTTTTCTTTGTTTTAATAGCAGCATTATTGTGGTATGCTTTAAAAATTGCTGCAAAAAAAGCTTGGCCTTATTTAACGCTTTCTATTTGGTGCATTGCTTTCATGTTCATTGGGTATAGTACCTATTTAACAACCATGATACGTAGTAATGCCGATCCATCGGTAGATATGTACAATGTAGATAATCCGATGAGTTTGGTTGGGTATTTAGGCCGTGAACAGTATGGAGATTTTCCGCTTTTATATGGTCAGAAATTTACTGCCAATCCAGTTGATCTAAAGAATACTGGAATGAAGTATCAAAAATCAAAAGACAAATACATAGAGCAAGGTCAGGATAAGAAATATGTTTATGCTGCTGAAGATAAAATGGTTTTCCCTCGTGTTTGGGATGCCAGTGACGATCAATATCATGCTTATTATTATTCGGCATTTTTAAATATTCCTAAGTTAAAAGATGGAGGATATGATCGTGCGCCTAATCAAGCAGATAATGTAAAGTTTTTTGTTGGGTACCAGATTTATTGGATGTACCTGCGCTATTTTATGTGGAATTTTGCAGGTAAGCAAAATGATTTACAGGGTGTTTACACAGGTAATGTTAGAGACGGAAACTGGATAACTGGTATTGGTCTTATAGATAACATGATTTACGGAGATCAAGCTGCATTACCAGATTCATTAAAAAATAATAAGGCCAATAATAAATTATTTGCGTTGCCTTTGATTCTTGGATTGATTGGACTTTTTTACCAATACAGAAGAAGGGGAGACGATGCGCTTACCAATTTCTTGATGTTCTTTATGACTGGTTTTGCCATTGTAATTTATTTAAACCAAGCAGGTAATCAGCCTCGTGAACGAGACTATGCTTATGTGGGTAGTTTCTATGCATTTGCTGTTTGGATAGGATTGGGTGTGCTAGGGGTAGCTTCTCTATTGCAAAGAAAATTAAAACCTGGGCTTGCAGCAACACTGTCAACCATCATTTGTTTATTGGCAGTTCCAGCCATCATGGCTCAGCAAGAATGGGATGATCACGATAGGAGCAATAAAGTATTGTCTAGAGATTTAGCCAAGAATTATTTAGAAAGTTGTGCGCCCAACGCCATACTATTTACATTTGGAGACAACGACACTTATCCATTGTGGTATGCTCAAGAAGTAGAAGGTATTCGCCCAGATATTAGGGTAATCAATTACAGCTTATTAGGAATTGATTGGTACATCAATGAGCTTCGTTATAAAGTAAACCAGAGTGCACCAATCGATGTGATTTGGACAGCAGAACAAATCGAAGGTGGAAAACGCGATTATGCTTTGTATCGTCCTAGGCCAGGAATTCCTGAAAATCAATACTATGATTTGTACGATTTAATGAAAAACTATGTAGGGAGCGATGATCCTACCAAAATGGAAGATCGCGGAAATGGAGATGCGTTAAGCACTTTCCCGGTTCGTAAATTTGCAGTGCCAGTAAATAAGGATGCAGTTATTGCCAACAAAACAGTAAACCCTACTGATAGTATTGAAAGTGAATTGAGGTTTGAGTTGCCCAAATCTTCATTGTTAAAAAATGATATGGCAGTACTCAATATCATTGCAGCTTCAAAATGGACTAGACCTATTTATTTTACCAATTCAAGTGTTGACTTAGGTTTTGATCAATTCTTACGCAGAGATGGTTTAAGTTATCGTTTAGTTCCAGTTCAAAATTCTCGTGTTAATGCAGAATGGATGAAAGACAAAGCATTAAATGTTTTTGTGGGAGGAAATGCCAATTTAAAAGGTGTGTATTTTGATGAAGAGAATCGTAGACATTTAAATAGTGTCAGAGCAGCTTATGCTGATTTAGCAATTGATTTAGCCAATGCCGGAAAAAAAGAAGAAGCACGTAAAGTATTGGAAAAAGTAGATAAGATGATGCTTGAGGAAAATATGCCATACGGTATGGTGAGCAGAGGCAATATGCACAATCGCAATTCTTTAATGTTCTTAGAAGCTTGCTATTTAGCGGAAGATAAGGCGTTGATTGAAAAAGTGTCGAATTCAGTTAAGAAAGACCTACAACAGCAAGTAAAGTATTACAATACGTTGACTGGTCTTAAAGCTGAAAATATGGAAGATGAAAAAAGAATGGCTGAAAGCTACATGGATGGAATGGAGAAGATGAAAACCATTTACAATCCTGCTATTCAAATTCCAGGTAAATTAATGACACCAAAAGATTCGATGAAATAAGGATATAGTTCA
>Ga0164293_10002184_pt1 | contig 16581 bp, 13 predicted proteins | sample GEODES118metaG_FD_111487 | JGI IMG/M metagenome (GOLD analysis project Ga0164293, IMG submission 111487) | Eutrophic lake water microbial communities from Lake Mendota, Wisconsin, USA - GEODES118 metaG | ecosystem: Environmental > Aquatic > Freshwater > Lake | place: USA: Lake Mendota...
CCATTTAGGATGAGGTTATCGCAGTGAAATTGTTTTAAAAACCGTACAATTTCTTTTGATTTGGAGCCCTTGGTTCCCAAGTGAACATCCGAAACAATAATGGTTTTGTAGTGAGTCTTCACGTAGGTCGTTTTGCTTCACAAATTGTACAGCAAACGTCACTTGGCTATGTTTGAAATGTTATGTTTTTGTTTCTAAAACGAAATTTTATTTCACTTAAATTAAAATTAGGTTAATTAGAAGTTAAAAATCAGCATGTATGTCAACTAGTTTACACAAGTTTCTGATAAAATAATCCATCAACAATTATGCAAGCGGTTTGAAACACTTGCCCAACAATCCTTAGTTTCGTTCTTGAAACCCACCCTTTCCATGAAAAAGATCATCCTTAGCCTAAGTTGCCTGCTTGTCATTTTTTCAAGCGTTGCACAACAACCCGCCTCCAAGGGGAATTACGAGTTAGCAGCTCGTTTTTCACCCGATAAACTGAAGAAAATGATTTTTTCTACCAGTGTAGATGCGCATTGGATGAAGAAATCGGATCGGTTTTGGTACGAATACGAAACATCTCAAGGTAAAAAATGGCTGCTAGTAGATCCGGTAAGAAGAACAAAAACCCCGCTCTTTGATGCAGATAAACTTGCAGCCGAGTTGACCCGGGCGGTCAAAGATCCCTTTGATGGGCAGCATCTTAAGCTGGACAACATGAAGCTTTTAGCCGATGAAAACACACTTCAGTTCACGGTGAAAAGTACAGCTGATGTATTGAAAAAGGATTGGGCTGAGCTGAAAGCAAAAAACAAAAACTCCAAAGACTCACTAGAAAAAAAGGTGCATACCTTTCAATTCAATTTGATTTCTCAGCAACTTAAAGAAATCGAAACTGTAAAAGAGCCCACGCGCCTTGCTTGGGCCAATATTGCGCCTGACTCCTCCAAGGTGGTGTATGTGAAAAACTTCAACTTGTATTGGATGGACAAAGCCAATTTCTTGAAGGCAGTTAAGGATTTGAAAGACACTACCCTGGTAGAAAATGCCCTTACCAAAGATGGAGTAGCAGATTATGAGTACGGCTGGGGAGACCGTGGTGATGACAATGTGGAGGTAGAAAAAAAGAAAAACGACCGAAAGCGAGCTCCTGTGCTTTGGAGTGCGGATAGCAAGCAATTTATTCTTACCCGCACGGATCAGCGAAAAGTGAAGGATCTCTGGGTGATTCACAATACCCGAGATCCAAGACCTACTTTAGAAACCTACAAGTATGCCATGCCAGGGGAGAAGGAGCAGCCATTATCAGATTTGGTGCATTACTCCTTCGATGCCCAAACAATTAGCATCCTACCGATTTCCACTTTCAAAGACCAAACCGTATCGCTTTGGTCAACCACTCCTCCAGCAAATACTCGGGACGATGATTTCCGTCCTACTACCTGGTTGGGCAATGCCACTGAATTTTACTTTGCTTTGACCTCCCGTGACCTGAAGCGTGTGGATGTTTTGCGTTGGAATTTGAAGACCAACCAAAAGGAAGTGGTGATCGAAGAAAGAAGCAATACCTACATTGATTTTGAAAAACCTGAGTTGGTAGGCAATGACCTCATCTGGTGGTCGGAGCGCGATGGCTGGGGGCACTTTTACCTTTATGGAAAGGACGGTAGCCTCAAACGCCAGCTTACTTCAGGACCGTACCATACGGCAGGCGCTGCTCGAGTAGATGCTTCCCTTCGTAAGCTTTACTTTACTGCCAATGGCCGTGAAAAAGGAGAAGATCCCTACTACGAACACTTGTATTCGGTATCCCTGGATGGGGGAGCGGTTGCCCTATTGAATAAGGGGGATTTCAACCATGAGATCAACATCAATGACGCAGCTTCCTATTTTGTGTCTAATTTCTCACGTGTAAATACGGTTCCAGCATCTGCTTTGTACGATCGAAATGGAGCAAAAATCATGGATTTGGAGACTGCAGACCTGAGCCAACTCCTTGCTGCAGGATACAAGTTCCCAGAGCCGTTTACCTTTAAGGCAGATGACGGCATCACTGACTTGTTTGGGGTGATGTACAAGCCTTTTGACTTTGATTCTACGCGTACCTATCCACTGGTGCAATACGTGTATCCTGGCCCACAGACCGAAGCGGTCAACAAATCCTTTGGTCGCGGCATGGACCGTACGGATCGCTTGGCACAGTTTGGCTTCGTGGTCGTGACCCTAGGCAACCGTGGAGGTCACCCTGCTCGCTCCAAGTGGTACCACAACTATGGCTACGGAGATCTCCGTGATTATGGATTGGCAGATAAAAAGGCAGCTGTAGAGCAGTTGTCAGATCGCCATTCCTTTATTGACCGCAGCAAGGTGGGCATACATGGACATTCGGGTGGAGGCTTCATGTCCACTGCGGCAATGTTAGTTTATCCGGATGTGTTTAAAGTGGCGGTTTCCTCTGCAGGAAATCACGAAAACAACATTTACAACCGCTGGTGGTCAGAGAAGCACCACGGGGTGCAGGAGCGTGTCTTGCCAAGCGGAGACACAACCTTTGTGTACCAGATTGAGAAAAACTCTGAATTGGCAAAAAACCTAAAAGGGCACCTAATGCTCAGTACGGGAGATGTGGACAACAATGTGCATCCAGCAGGAACCATCCGTATGGCCAATGCCTTGATTAAGGCGGGTAAGCGTTTTGAATTTGTCTTGCTTCCAGGGCAGCGCCATGGATACGGAGACATGAATGAATATTTCTTCTGGAAGATGGGCGATTACTTTGTGGCGCATCTATTGGGAGACAACAGTCCTCCGCCGGTAGAGATGGTCGAAATGTTACGAGATAAACCGAAAGACAAATAAATCCGAGTTCCCCTTTTCACAATCCCTCAGAAAGTAATCTTTTTGAGGGATTCTTTTTTTGGCCTTCCCATTCTCACCCCCAAACCTGCTGGTAAAATGGGTAGTTCACTTTGATGGAGCGATTCGGAAAGAAGACTTGGGTAACTAGCAAGGTCTTCCGCGCCTCCTTGCAATTTTAGAAATACCCACTTACCTTTAAAGAGCAACTTGCTACGAGTTGTTCTTGCTCCATCAAAAATTCAAAAAAAATAACGTATGCCTAAATGTGTGTGCATGGGTGCCAAATTGAAATGTATGTTTGGTTCCGGTCCAAAAAATATGATGGTGCTACCTATTCCGAGGGTTTTTAATTCCAAAATCAAGTCCCTTGCAGGCCAGTTGGATATCATCCCAATGTTGAATATTCCGGCTTTTGGGAATTGCTTGTCCCCGATCAACCCCATGAATTGGAAGATGATTGGACCCATACCGGTTTTTATTCCGGGTCGTTGCATTCCCCTTCCCATCATGCCTTGGGCTCCCGTAGCCAAAAAACTCAAAATAGGCGGGAAGCCTGCCATGCTTCAAAATAGCAAAACCATGTGCGTTTGGATGGGTCAAATCACAGTTCAGAAGCCAGGATTGACCAATGTGCAGTCGAAATAATTGGAGAATTTTTTGGCTTTAAGATTAAAAATGGGCAAGAATCTCCAGTTGGAATACAAATAGTATCTGCATAGGTAATCTCTCTGAGCCCTACTACCTTACTCAAACATATCTCTATTTAGAAACAGAAAACTCCCTGAATCGGCGTTTTTCCTTTAAAATTGTACATGAATCAAAAAAACGCCCAAGAAACTCAACTGAGAATTTCTTGGGCGTTTAGGTAAATGAAAAGACGACTATTCTACTACTTTTACTACTTCGAAGGCATATTCCCCATCTTCTATGTATAGCCTTAAAATTGAAACCTCACATAGATCAATTTCAGTGATGTAGATATAACTCTCTTCCGTCTCGTCGTGGGTAAGCCTGAGGTCCCAGGTGCAGAGGGTCTCATCACCAACATAGTCGAATGTAATATCTATGGTAGCCCCATTTTTCACGATTTCATCAGGAAGGATGTCCTCACCCCAATCTTGCGTTTCGGTATCTGTTAAATACACGGCATAAAAATCTTTGCCAGTGTCATTTACCAATTGAAAATCTAATACAGTCTGTGCCTGCGTCCAAGATGTAGCCGCAAACACAAGGGCTGCAATCAATACTAGTTGTTTTTTCATGTTAAACGGTTGTCAGTAAGGTTGAAAATTAGAACAGACAATTAAAACTCTTTAACTATCTAATGAAATAAATTTATGAGGAATTTTTGAAATCAGCAACAATTCCGAATTATTGTATTGTTTCAAAAATAGAAATTTTAATCGAACCGATTTTTGACTAAAAAGTAGTGAACCAAGGTCTTAGCTCTTTCCAAGTGTGAACCAAAAAACCAGGTAGATCACGATTGTGGCTCCACTGCTGATTCCAAAGGTAAGCCCACCCACTCCTAGGAAAAATACGAGGAATAGGCCTCTCAATAGGCCGGAGGAGATGCCGAGTGAACGAGCAATACCACCCAATACACCACCAAGCCATTTGTCAGTTGCGCTTCTAGTCATAGTTAAAGGAAGGAAAATCCAAATTTTTATTACACTTGTAAAAAAGCAAAAAAAAATTAAAATTTTTGGCATACCTAGCCTTATGTTGGTACACCGAGGGACAAAACCTAGAAACCAGGCTACACACTTATTTTGAAAAACTTTAAATTAGTAAGTTGCCTCTAGGCAAATAAAAATTGTTTGAATTATCATTTTATTGTAGGTTTAACTAACATCGGTCTTCACTACTTCCAGGTATTGGTAAGTAGCTCCCAGTGATTTCGAATACGTTTACTTTTCATCTTGAATTAAAATGAATTCTTCTTCCTCCCAAAAAAATCTATTGGGCTATGCGCTTGAATTTTTTCTCCTCTTTTTGGCGGTTACCCTTGGATTTTTTGCTGAAAACTACCGTGAAAGCCAAGTAGAGCGCAAAACAGAACTGATGTACCTACAGTCCTTACTGGAGGATCTCGGTCAAGATACCCTTAAAATAGATTTTAGCATACAATCCAAACTTACAAAGGATGCGTATTTTGATACACTCCACCGGATCATCTATGAAACGCCAAAACCTTGGCCTACTCGTAAACTGTATTACATCTCCCGCTATTTATTGATTCGGGAACATTTTTATGGAACGGAAGGAACCATCAAGCAATTGGAAAACTCGGGAGGGTTTAAACTGATAAGCAATCATGATTTAGTTGATAAAATCAATGCCTATTCGGCTGCGAAGGAAAAATTATATCAGATTCAAGTTGCCAGAGACCTCAACGCTGTTCCATTTAAGGAAGCAATTGGTCAAGTGTTTCAAGGAAAGGAACTGGCTTTCTTGTTTGATCCGGCCAAATTTAAAGATAAACCTTACTCCATGGGGGAGCCGACATGGGACCCACCGCTCATGGGAGAACAAGAGGATTTGGAGCAGTATTTTTACTGGGCTTCCAATGAAATTTTTATTGAAAGAAATTGTCAAGCTCTTTTAAGTAAGCTGAGAATATCAGCCAAAGAGTTGATTCATGAACTGGAAAAGGAACTTCAACAAAGCGGCAGCTAACCCAAAAGGACATAAACACTCTTTTCTCCTTCTACCCACACTTGCTATCCATGCCTTCCCTCAAAATCTACCCATTCCTAGTTTTCCTTTTAGCTATTAGTTGGGGCTGTGCCACAATGCATCCAGGCGAAAGCTGGAAAATGAAAGCAGCGGATCAAACTGCAGGCCTAACCCTTCTTTGGGAGCTTCCTGAACAGCAGGTTCAGAAAATGCTTCCCCCAGGCCAAAAGCCAAGAATCCGACAAGGCAAAGGGGTGGTGATGCTTTTTCTGGCAAGCACGTCACAGTATGCCCTGGGTGATAAGCCCAATGGACCACTCGCTGTAGCGCACTTACTTATTCCACTTGAAAAGCACCTCGGTACACCCAGTACGGTAGTTTCGAAGAAGCAAGCACTTTATGATGCCTTGGTACAATTGGATTTTCCTGTTCAAGATGGAGAAGTGGCTTTGACCTTGGCTGCTGCTCAGGATTCTGTTCAGGTAGATGGCAGCATCCAATTTATGACAGGAAAGTTATCCTTTACAGGAATGGCAGGTTCTCAAAAAGGAAATTTGGTGGATTTACCGCTCACTACACTTGTAGGGAGGCATCTAGATCGAAATTTTCTGACTGGGCCGGAAAGCTACCGCCCACTTGCCATGTCAAAAATCAAGGTCCGTTCGGAGGGAGATAATTGGATGGGTACCTTCGGATTAACCGCTCCTCCAGATCGAATTTGGGTAAATGTAGATTTTGACGTCGATTTTTTTTATTTTAAAAAATTGAAGCCGTAGCATAAAATATCCCTTTCTAGATCATGCCCTTAATGCTAGTCCACAAAAAACCTTCTAGAGTATTCAATCTTCTTTTTATGAAAAAATTAATCTGCCTGATAATTGGCTTTGGATTAAGTTTTGGACTTGCTGACGCCCAACAATCCAAGAAAAATCTAAATGCGAACTTAACTGCGTTTGAAGCAGAAATTCAAAAAGACATTGAGGTTCAAAAAATTGCTGGAGCAGCCTACTTGCTCTACCATAAAGGCGAGGTTATTAGGTTAAAGGCATTTGGATATGCTGATCTAGCTACTAAAAGGCAGATGCAAACCAATTCCCTTTTTCGATTGGCTTCCATGACCAAGCCTATTGCTTCGTTAGCCCTGCTCTTGTTGCAGGAAGACGGGCTAATTAACATGAACGATCGATTGGATAAGTACCTACCTGCATTTGCCAATCCTAAAGTTCTTGTCAAGCAAGACACCTTGCTTGGTGTCCCGATTTTGCAAACTGAAGCAGCTAAACATCCGATCTTGCTTCGGCATTTGCTGACACACCAGGCGGGATTTGTAAGTCAAAGTCAATGGGGAGGCACCTTGGGTGGTTTGTATTTAGCTACCTACCCCGATGTAAATGCGCATGATTTGACTCATTTTTCAGATCAATTGGCCAAATTACCACTGAGTCACGAGCCAGGAGAAGGTTGGATCTATGGGCCATCCATCAATGTGGCCTCGCGGGTCGTGGAGGTGGTTTCAGGGATTCCATTCCAGGATTTTGTTCAGCAACGGATCCTAGATCCGCTGGGCATGAAGTCCACTATGTTTTTTTTGGAGGAGTCAGATGCGGAGCGACTAACCACGCTCTACACTCCTGATGGCCAAGCGGGTCTACGAGAGATGGATCCGGGAACTGTTTCTAGTAAGCTGATTTCAGGCCCCAAAGTCTTTTTCAGTGGTTCTGGCGGATTGGTTTCCACACTTGAGGATTACCTTACTTTCTGCGTCATGATCCTGAATGATGGCAAGCATAAAGGCAAACAGATTGCCAAACCCGAGACCATCGCTTTGATGAAAACAGATCAAGTGCCCCTAAATATTAATGCGCATTATTTTGATGAAGGGGGACAGTTGGCTGAGGGCTTTACCTTTGGCTACCAGATAGTCCGAAAAGAAACCAGTAAAACACTGAAACGAAAAGGGACGATTGCTTGGAGCGGGGCCACGGGACCCGTTTTTTTCATTGACCCAAAAGAAGAGCTGATTGGAATTTACATGTTTCAAACCCAGCCCTTTAGTCAAGTGGGGACTAGGAAAACGTTTCCAGACTGGATGATTAAAGCTGTCCGACCTGAATGAAGAATTTCCAAGATTTTCCTATGGTGTTATTGATGCTCCATTAGGTTGTTTTTAGAATAAAGGTTAGCTTCGAGAGCCTTATAGGTAGCATTATTTTTCCATGATTGCACGAGAGTTTCCGGATACCGTACCGGGTGTGGTACAAAAAATTACCAGCCTTGCTCAGACCTTGGGCAAGGGGTATCGGGTATTCAATGCTGCGGACAACTTTGCTGAGGTGGGATTGGAGTTTGAGAATCCAGGTAAGGAAAGCAATATGCTGTTGATGCAGGCCTTGCTCGTGGCGGAAGGGGTGCAACTCACTTGTTCTCCTTGGGTCAAATCCTGGAAAGGGTCTCGAATTGTAGTTCCAAACCTTGCGCAGGACGCAGCAATGGAATATATACGATCCGAGTTTATTCCCGCCCTGGAGAACTTGTATCCCCGAATCGTTCCAGAAGAGCAAAAACCACTTAATACGGGGACCCAATCTTGGGTTCAAACCCTAAATGCACTTTGGAATGGGTTTGTATCCCTTTTTAATAATTTGGGAGTTCTTGGACTTTGGATCTTTTTTATCTTTTTAGTCTTTATTTTACCTCGTGCCCGAACCACCGTTCCCGAGGATGTTGAATCCATTCAGGCCGAAACAATTTCTGCCTGTTTTTGTCAGCAAGTCTTGGGAGCAGACTCTGTCATGAAAGTTTCAGAAGAACAATTCAAGGCTTGTGCTGCCAAGTATGTATGTGCAGGAAATGCGAAAGCTTCCTGTCTATTGCAGGTTGATCGGCAGTGGGATACCTGTGAGTTTTTATAAAAAATATGCCGACTTTAGGTATTTCAAGTGCTATTCACTTGGAAATACTTGTTCATTGGGGTGAGATTCTTTAAGTGCCAGGATCACCGCATTCATTGTGCCGAATATGGGTTCCAAGGCTAATTTTAAATTAGCCTCTGTAGTTAAAATAGAAGAATCGAGTTCACTTCTGAGGAGTAAAGTCTTTGTACCTCTATCGATTTCTAATTCTCCAAACTTCATTTCATCATTGATGATGGTAATTTCATTTTCAAGTTTTTCTAAAGTAGGCGAATAGTCCGTGATAGACAGGTAAGAAAAGACATGTATCGTTTTTTTTGATTCGGATGGTCGGATTTCCACATTCCAATGATCGGGTCCCACCCTAACACTGAATAAATAACTTTCATCTTCCTTTACAAAAGGTATTTCCAGTGAATTAAACCAAGGCAGGAGAATTGAATCTATGCTTTTATTTTCTGAGGCTCCTGTTATTTTGGAGAAAAGCTTGATAAATATTGAATTTAGGTTGAAGGAATTTAGATTTTTTGTCAAACCCAAGTGTAAAACGTCTGAAAATATTTCTTTGACAGTTCCTTCTATCTCCACGCCAGGCTCCGTGTCTCCTTTTGATTTAGTTAAAGCGAACTGAATTGAGGCTTCTTCCAATTCTCCTGGGAGTTTTCCGGCCAATCTCAAGGACAAAAAAGTTTCATAGGTTAACCCATCAAGTTCAAGTGATAAGATGTTCCACTGGTCGGGTTGAACCTCAAATTCCTCACCTTGGATATATCCTTTAGCCTTTTCTTGATCTGCAATCAGATTAATCTTTCCTTCTTTAAATGATGAGGGAAGGTGTTTTTCAAATAGACTTTCATCAAAAGAAAAAATACGTTTATCAATTAGCTCTATAAAAAATTTCAACTCCAATGCAAAAGATAGGATGGATATGCCTTCGAAAAATGTTAATGAGCTTTTTTCTATTTTCATGGAATTTTTTCTAATGGATTATTTTTTTCAAGAAATTAAGTGCTTGAAAAAAGTAGTTTAATCATCTACTTTTTAATTTTAGCAGCTTTCTACAAGTTTCCCTTTTGTTTGATTCCTTCTGGAGTTCCTTGCTTTTACTTGTTGTTCGTTACAGGTTATTCAACAAAAGGGCTATTTCTTATTGAAACCTTTTTGGCTAGCTCTTTCCTTTTCTTCAGCTTTAGCTGCTGCAATCCTTTTATTAATTTCACTTACTCGAGTTGCAACAAGACCCATGTTGATAACTTTTTCACCAATGTCAGTCACCCCGACACTGACCTCTGCAGCCTTGGAGGCTTCTTGTTTTGTAGCCGTGGTTTCTTCCTGCTTTTCACTAATTGCATCAGGACTTGCTCCTTCAGAATTCAATTTGGTTGTTTCCTGATCTAATGCTGAACTAATTTGTTGAGGATCTGCTATGTCTGGCTTTTTTGTGAATTTTACGAGGTTCATTACTTGACCTAAAACTTTTTTACCAGACGGCACTGCTTCTGCTGCAGTACTTTTAAACGTATTAATGGCAATAGGTGTAGCTTTCCCTTCTTTATCATCTTTAACTTTATCACCGACAATTACACCTTTAGCAACGTCTCCACCAATACTTGTTCCAATATCGGTCGCTGCACCTCCTGCTTTAAATGCGTTATCTTCAAGTGATGGCCCACCTTTAGCTTTCATTGCAGCAGCTTCAGCAGCAGATTTAGCTGTAATTGCGGATGGATCTGTTTCAACTTTATCTTTTAGGCTTTCCTCTACAGCTCCGGCAGCATCACCATTTGCCGCTCCCTTAGCTGCTGTAAACGCAAGATTTCCTCCTTCAGCCATCGCAATTGCTGCCATGTCACCACCACTTGCCTTAAAGTTTTGTGATACCAGCCCCCAAAGTGCAGGGTCATTATTCATCAGTTTTACCAAAGAATTAAAAATCAGACGAGCAACTTTGGAGGATTTGGAAACTAAATCAGCTATTCTATTTATTACCTCGCAAATTCCCACAATTGCACCAGTGATTGGGGCCGCAATAGGAAATGCCGCTCCAACCAGGCCTGCCCATGTTTGTATGGTACCAATAATTTGTCTTACATAGGCTATGCCAGTTTCAAACTCTTTCAGAGCTCCAGAGAAAACGAAAAATTGAGTAATTGGTTTCTTTTTATTAAACTTAGCTGCTTTGGAGTGGACTTTATCCATTTTTCTGGATATCCCAACTAAAACATCCTTAGGGCCTTCAAAATTATATTTAGAGCCTTTACCTCCTTCATGGTCTTCTTCAGCTTTTAACTCACCATTTACATCCTTTTTAACTTTAAATTTCTCATTTGATGCCAAACCACCTGTCATATATTTTGGTTTCGCCGATACTAATCCCAAAGAAACCATATTCGTCACCTTATTCACTGCTGCGGTTTGTACACTGTCAGCAACTGTCCTAATAAACCCTGCTAGTCTTCCATCATCTTTTAATGGCGTGATTAGATTGTCTGATTTGTCTTTTTGAGCTTCTACTTTTATTTCATAAGTGGTTGCATCTTTCAAAAGCTCAAATACTTGCTTCCTATCTGTTTGTACTTTTTCTTCATTTTCATCCTCAGGCTTAACTTTCTTTTCATTTTTGGAGAGATTTTGAATATGTTGGCCATAAGAAACTAGGGTTGCCAAATCATCGTCAGCGGTGTTATTTAAATTACTGATTTCTTGAGCTGCTCCCAAAGACGAATCTCTATAGGTTTTAACTTTACTGGCATCCAACTCCGGTTTCAATTCCTGCTTGCCTTTAGGTGTTGAATAGGTTGCATCACTTAAAATATTTTTTACAAACCCACTATTGTATGCATCTTTAGCATGTTTGGTTACCGCTATCCTTTCTTCCTCAGACGCTGCCTTTTCTCTTTCCCTAGTAAAAAACATATGTATCCCAGCATCACTTCTCATCACTTTCTCATTACTATGGATAGCACCAAGATTTTGTTCAGCTTTTACTACAATACTCTCTATCGTACTTTCGGCATCAGACATGAAAGAAGTGTCACTTAATTTTCCTTTTTTGTTCTTGATACTACCTGATTCATCCACAAAACCTTTACTTTTCAATTCATCTTGCTTTTGATCAATCTTGCCTTCAGAAATACCTAAACCTGCAGCCTGTGCATCATCTTTAAAAATTTTCTTCTCAACTGCTTTTTCCATCGTTTCTCCTTTCAAATCAATCATGATTTGATTGATGGCGGTCTTTTTGAGCACATCGTTTGGATCTTTCGAATCTTTATGCGAATCAAGCCATTTTTGACCTAAGGCTTTAACAATTTTCCCTTGTTCGCCTTGTTGGTCCTCAGGAAGGCTGTTAAATTTATTTACCTCTTCAGTCAGTTTGGTAAAGGTGGTTTTTCCAAATAAATTTTTTATCGAAGTGCCAAATCCTTGAATTTTTCCATCTCCAAGATTTAGCTTTTTACGCTGGATAGGGGAATTTGATGGGATGGAGGTACTTTCCCAGATCTTAGCCTGTAGAGGAGCTAAATTCTGGCTACCCACCTGCATTGCTTTTGCTCCCATCACATCCGCTTCTTGCTCCAGGCCTTTGTCGTCATTGATGAATGTGGCAGCCTTTAGCTGGGTGGTAGGTTCAACGCGTCCTTGTTTTTGTTGTGCTACGTGCCAGGCCTCATGTGGAAGATGTTGCTCTTGACCAGGTCCTAAGTGAATGTCAGTTCCTTGCGCATAGGCATGTGCTTGTAACTGCGCAGGTTTGTCAGAATTGCGGTGCACGGTCACATCGCTCATGGATTGGCCCGAAAGGCTTTCTACTCCCGCTTTCAATCCTTCGGGTAAGGAATTGCTGGCTTCCTTTCGTTGCAGTATTCCTCCAAGTTTGGCTGCAGTTCCTGAATTTTGTTTCCGCTGGGCTGGTGCCGTTTGCTTGTCAGCCATGCGCTGGTAAGCACTTAATTGATGTACCCGAGTGCTTTGTTCGGCCCCCTCCATCAACTTTAACTGCATGGCAGTTTCTGGTCGTTGATCGTCTATTGAAAGTGTATTGTCTTTTTCAACACCCTGAGAAGGCATTTTTTTTGCTTTGGTTTGCTGTTTGCTTTCCGAGGCTTTTTGAACAATTGAATGCATAGGATAATTAAAAATTTACACTAACAACATACGATATCTGAAGACGTTAAATGTATTAAAAAAAAACAATATTTTGGTACTAGTGAGATTTAAATTAGAACATATTGATTTAAATAGGAGTTCTTAGATAATGTAAATATATTTTGCTCAGTATCAATCATATGAATAGACTCCTTTCTGCACATCTTCGGGCTTTTGATTGGCTAGACCAGCACTGGGAGAGTCCGAGAAGTACGCGTTGGATCAGCAATCTGGTGGTTGTATTTTTTATCTTGGGTTCGGTGGTGCCTCTGCTCATCTTTTTAGAAGTACCCTTTCCTTTTCCTACGCTATCCCCCTTCTTTGCCGTAGAGATTGCATTTACCATTTTGTTGGTATTTGAGATCCTCGGCTTGATTTTCTTACTTCCCAAGTCGGTAGCTGATTCCATTGGAAAGCAGTTTGAAATCATCTCCTTACTGCTCCTTCGGGATGCATTCAAAGAATTTGGGCATTACATGGGGGACCTGAATTGGGAGCCCGAACTTCTGCTCGAGCTCCTGCCCATGGTGGCAGATGGCTTTGGAGCAGTGCTTATTTTTGGGATGACAGCACTCTTTTACCGCACTCAAAAGCACCAGAAAATCACGCAGAGTAATGAGGAGCAGGCGGAGTTTATCTCGGTTAAAAAGGTCATCTCACTCTACCTTGCGCTCGTATTTTTCCTAATTGTTTTTCTGGACATCAGTAGAGCCTTCAATACAGGAGTGGTCTCCTTTAGCATCCAGTCGTTTTATACGCTGTTGATCTTCACTGACATTTTTATCTTGATCTTTTCGCTGAGGTATTCCAGTAAGTACTACAACTTGTTTCGCTACTCTTCCTTCGCCCTTGCCACCCTGTTTCTTCGCCTGACTATATCGGCACCTGCCTATTACAATGTGTTACTCGCGGTTATCGCTGGCGTTTTGGTGCTCGGAGTAACCTACATTTACAATGGCTTATTACTTAAATCGAGTGCCTCTAAGCTAGGTTCTTAAGTTTTTTTAGGCCTTTCTACGCTTAATTCTCGGCTAGTTTTGGGAGGTCTCTAGTAAAGAAAAATCGAGCTTAATTCTTGACCCCTTATTTTTCTTCTGTAATTTTCCACCCTACGATGAATTTAATTAGGTTTTGCTTGTATGGGTGTTGAACAGACTTGGGATGTGATTGTCGTTGGTTCCGGACCCGCAGGGGCGATGGCAGCATACGAACTGGCAAAAGCCGGACGAAAAGTTGCCATTCTTGAAAAAGAAACCCTTCCACGGTACAAAACCTGTGGCGGTGGCCTTGTTTTTCGTGGACGCGAACTGCTCCCCATCTCTGTACAATCCGCCGTTGAAAAGGAATTCGATTCCTTAGCGGTGTATTTTGACAACTTGCCACAGCCTTTTACAGCCCAGCGTAGTTTTCCCATTTTGAGTATGGTGATGCGAGACCAATTTGACCACCTACTCATCCAAGAAGCGGTCAAACTTGGGGCAGTGCTTCTCGAGGGGCAAGCGCTGCAGCAATTGGAGTTTGAAGAACACATTGCCCTTCATACCAAAACCGAGGTACTTCATGCACGCTACGTAGTGGCAGCAGATGGTGTTTTGGGGCCTACCGCCAAGCTTGCTGGATGGAAGGAAACGCGCAAACTCATCCCTGCCTTGGAATACGAAGTAGGGGTAAGCCCGTCAGATTTTGAGCGCCTATCCAAAGAAGCTCGTTTTGATATCGATGCCATTCCGCAAGGCTATGGCTGGTGCTTTCCCAAAGCCAATCACCTTTCGATTGGGGTGGGCCTGTTTGCTCCCAAGAAAATTCAACTCCGCACCTATTACCAAGCCTATCTTCAGAAATTGGGGATACATGAAACCACCTTCGAGGAAGCACATGGCTTTCAGATTCCTGTGGGAGCAAGAACGGATGGCTTTTCAAAAAGAGGCGTATTTCTAACGGGTGATGCTGCCGGCTTTGCAGATCCTCTGACTGCAGAAGGTTTGACCAACTCGATCTACTCAGGGATACTTGCTGGTCAAAGTATTGCGCGACAGTTTGATGATCCAGAGCTTGCTGCCAATGCTTACCAAGCAGCCTTGGAAGAGCGACTCCTCCCGGAACTTCGTTTTAGTGAGGTGATGGCCCGCGTTTTTTATTTTATGCCCGCTGCTAGAAACTTGCTGATGCCCCGCTATGGACAGCGTGCCTGTGAAATTTTGACGGATGTTTTTACCGGGCAAACTATTCTCAGCCAAGACTTCAAAAAAAAGGCGCTCAAAAAACTGAAGTTGCCAATTTGGTGAGTAATCTGGGTAGTATTCTAAAATATTAGGGTCAACATTCAACAGACCACTGTCCACAGTTGATTGTGCTAGGATACAATCACGTATTCAAAATTTGAAGGCTAAATTGCATTACACCACGAAATGGCTGTAGACTGTGGACCGTTGACAATTTTTAGTCAAAAGTCGACAGACCACAGTCGACAACCGTGGCGTTGTGTGAATAGGTTTAGAATCCATACTTCGTACTTGCCTGCCTACCGCAGGCAGGGTACCTGGTACTTGGTACAATTTACTGTGGACCGTGGACAATTATCCCAAAAGAGTCAACCTCTTGTTAGGCCAAGGGTAGGATTGCGGATAACTATTTTTTCCTTATTTTTGTTAACTTTAATTTAACATAAGGGTTAAATTAAAGTAACTTTACTTCTCCGTACCCCTTTAATACCGAAAAATGGCTCTTCAAGAAGAATTAGAAACTCAGGGCAACTGGCTCTTTCGTTACCGTAGTTTTTTGCCTATTGTGATTATTTTGGTGGGTTGGGCAAGGTACCTAAGACGGGTGCTTCATCCTGAGGAATTCCCCCTTTATGTAGCTGATTACGAACAACTTTACTTTGCAGTAGCGATAGGAGTAGGTCTCCTAGGTTTATTGATTCGAGTATACACCGTAGGTTATTCCCCTCGGAATACTTCTGGACGGAATACCAAAGTAGGTCAGGTTGCGGATACGCTCAACCAAACAGGCATCTATTCCTTGGTTCGCCATCCACTTTATGTGGGCAATTTTTTGATGTGGCTAGGCCCAGCATTGGTCACAGTAGATCTTTGGTTTATCATCTCCTTCTGCCTGCTCTATTGGGTGTATTACGAACGCATCATGTTTGCTGAAGAGCAGTTTCTCCGCAAAAAATTTGGAGAGGTTTACCTCCAATGGAGCGCTAAAGTACCTGCTTTTCTACCCAATTTTAGCAATTTCACTCCTCCGCAAATTTCCTTCAGCTGGAAAAAAGTGTTGACTAAAGAAAAGAATGGGCTCTCCGCCTTGTTTTTAATTTTCTTTTTGTTCGATGTTTCTGTACTCCTTTTCAACCCAGACCATTATGCTAGCCGAATTTTGATTGGCTTAAGTGTAGGCTCGGGTGTCCTCTACCTAATTCTGAAGTTCATTAAGTCCAAAACTTCACTTCTACTGGAAATTGATCGCTAAAGATTTGCTGATCTTTTAAATCCAAGTAATCCTTTGCCAAGAAGCCCTTTTTTGGCGAGTTTTGAAGCATGAGAATCAATCTTCTGTTTATTTCAGTTGTGCTGGCTTTTTTTACCCAAAGCTGTGTTGAGGGAAATACCCAAGAGGCAGAGCAGGAAGAGGTATTAATTCAGCGTATTGACTCCCTTTTTTTAGCGGGTATTCCCCAAGGAAAACTAGCAAATCCCCTTCTGGAGGAGGTGAGTGGATTAGTAACTTCTCAGCGCTACCCCAATCGCCTTTATGTGCATACGGATAGTGGAGGAGAGTCTGCGGTATTTGTGCTGGATACCCTTGGGAATGAATTGGGGAGGTTGGAGCTTACTGGGCTGAAAAATCGAGATTGGGAGGACATTGCAATCGGCCCTGGACCTAATGGGACTTTCTATATCTACATAGCTGAAATTGGGGACAACGAGGCCAAACACGAGGAGATCTACCTCTACCGATTTGCAGAGCCGGAGCTATTGCAAGCGATCCC
>Ga0164293_10002186_pt1 | contig 16564 bp, 12 predicted proteins | sample GEODES118metaG_FD_111487 | JGI IMG/M metagenome (GOLD analysis project Ga0164293, IMG submission 111487) | Eutrophic lake water microbial communities from Lake Mendota, Wisconsin, USA - GEODES118 metaG | ecosystem: Environmental > Aquatic > Freshwater > Lake | place: USA: Lake Mendota...
ACCCTGCGCGGACTGCCGGACAAGGAGGAGCAGTGGCTCTTCACCCGCTTGACCGAGGCCGGCATCGCGATCGCGGGGATCGACGTCGGTGAATCCTTCGGTAGTCCGGATGGCCGAGCCGGATTTTCCGCGCTCTACGACGAACTCACGCAACGTCGCGGGTTCGCGCTCCGTCCGGTGCTCCTCGGCCGCAGCCGCGGCGGCCTGATGACTCTGAGCTGGGCGGCGGAGAATCCAGACAAGGTGGCGGCCTTCGCCGGGATCTATCCCGTGTGCAACCTCGTGAGCTATCCTGGGCTCGCCAAGGCGGCTCCGGCGTATGGCCTGACCGCGGCGCAGTTGGAGACCGCCCTGGCCGAACACAATCCGATCGATCGACTCGCGCCCCTCGCGCGGGCACGCATCCCGCTCCTCATGATCCACGGCGACATCGACACCCTCGTGCCGCTGGAGGACAACTCCCTCGAAGTGCGGACCCGCTACTTCGCCCTCGGCGGCCAGTGCCGCGTGATCATCGCGCGAGGTCAGGGACACAACCGCTGGGCCGGTTTCTTTCAGAACGAGGAAGTGACGGACTTCGTGATCGAGCACGCTCGCCGGTAGACCTCCCGCCTTCGCCAAGCCGGCGGCGGACGCGCCCGTCGCGTTGCTCTGCTCCGGCTCCTGTGGTTTTCCTCGCAGGCTGCCCCGCTGCTGTTTCCACACCGGCCGCTCTTGTTGTTCGGAACGGGCCCCTCGAGTTACGCGCTGGAGGCCCGTTGAACTTCTCGGCGCGGGCTCGCTGAGTTCATCCCGTCAGACTTCCTTCCGCTTGAGTCCGCGGGACTCAGCCCAGGTGCGGGAGCCGACGACCCTGAAACGTGACGTCAGCCGGCCGGCCTTAGGCGTAGCGAAGGCTGGCGGAGAGAGGGGGATTCGAACCCCCGGTAGGCTTTTACACCTACAACGCTTTAGCAAAGCGCCGCTTTCGACCACTCAGCCATCTCTCCGGAGCAAGCCCTGACAGAAAGAACGCCCGTCCCAAAAGCGCAAGGGCATTTCTCGGGGCGACACCGAGACGCGGGGCTGGGCCGACGTGCACTCGCGCCGGGGGCCCAACGGACGGAGTGGCGGACCGCACCGCGGCCGGCCGCCGGCCCGGGCCGATGCATCCACCGCGCCGTGCCTTACGCCGCGCCGCCCACCGAGTGGTACGTCGCGTTGGCCGGGAGGACGAGGCGATCGCACCAGTCACCGAAGCGTTCGCCGGCCCCTCGTTCGCGCGCGTAGCGCTCGATGACCGGCGTGAGCAGACGCACCGCGTCGTCGAGCGTGACACTCGGCGCGAAAAGCCGGTTCAAGCGCGTGCCCTCGTAGCTCGCACCAAGGTAGAGCGCGTACTTGCCCGGGGCGCGTCCGACGAAGCCGATCTCGGCGAGGTACGGACGCGCACAGCCGTTCGGGCAACCCGTGATGCGGAGGCTGATCGCTTCGCGGCTCAAACCCACCGCCGCAAACACGGCATCAAACTTTTCCAGAAACTCCGGCAGCGCACGCTCACTCTCCGCGAGAGCGAGACCGCAGGTCGGCAGCGCGACGCAGGAAAGGGCATTCAGGCGCAGCCCCGAGCGATCGTTTTCCTTCGTCAGTCCATGCCGCGCGAGGATTCCCTCGATCACCGGCTTCTGCGCGTCGCTAACCCCGGAAATCGTCAGGTTCTGCGACGGCGTGAGGCGGAAGTCACCCGCGTGGATTTCCGCGATCTCGCGCAGCGCGGTCTTCATCGGCCAGTCAGGCAGGTCGCGGATGCGCCCGCTGAGGATGTGGAGACCATGGAACCACGTACCGTCGGCGCAGCGGTGCCAGCCGTGGGCATCCTCGATCGTTGAAAATGCGAAAGCCCTCGCCGCGCCGAAGCGCACACCCGAGCGCTGCTCTACCTCCGCCTTGAACCAAGCGATGCCGCGGTCCTCGATCGTGTACTTCAGGCGCGCGTGCTTGCGGTTGGTGCGATCGCCGTGATCGCGCTGGGTCGTCAAGACCGCCTCCCCCACCCGGTTGACATGTTGAGGCTCGATGAAGCCCAAGACGTCCGCCACGCGCGGGAAGGTCTCCGTGTTACCGTGGCTCATGCCGAGACCACCGCCCACCGTCACATTGTAGCCGACCAAACGGTCCGCCTCGACGACCGCGATGAAGCCGAGATCCTGCGAAAAGACGTCGACGTCGTTCGACGGCGGCACCGCGAACGCCGTCTTGAACTTGCGCGGCAGGTACGTCGCGCCGTACATCGGCTCGACCTCCGGTTCGCCGCCCGCCACCCGTTCCTCGTCGAGCCAGATCTCATGGTACGCGCGCGTCTTCGGCAGCGCGAACTCGCTCCAGCCCCGCGCGTGCTCGTACACCTGCTGCAAAACCGCGCTGCGCTCCGGATTCGGCGGAGCCATCACGTTGCGGTTCACGTCACCGCACGCCGCGATCGAGTCGAGCAGCACCCGATCCATCTCCTGGATCAGCGGCTTGAGGTTGCCCTTCAGGACACTATGAAACTGGAACGTCTGGCGCGTCGTCAGTCGCAGGGACTGATTCGCCACGCGGTCTGCCAGCGAATCGAGCACGCGCCACTGCGCCGCCGTGCACCGCCCGCCCGGTAGACGCACCCGGAGCATGAACGAAAACGCCTTCTCCTTGCCCGCCTTCTTCAGCGCGTTGCGCTGGTCGCGGTCATCCTGGAGGTACAACCCGTGAAACTTGGTCAGCTGGGCGTTGTCGTCCGAAATCGCTCCCGTCGTCGCGTCGCGCAGATCGTCCGCGATCGTGCCACGTAAGTGCCGCGAGGCGGTCTTGATCACTTCGTTGGCCGCAAGCGGCTTGGGAGCGGAGGCGTCGGGACTCATGACCAGGTCGAAATGCTAACGCCACCCGAGCGCACAGCAAGTTTATTGGGTTTGTTGACCAACTCACTCAACACGAGCGGAACCGCTTCCGCCAGAACGACTACGGCCTTGGGGACCCGCCGCTCGACCCTCCGAGCAGGCACGTGGGGCGTAAATCCTGCCCGCCACCACCGGCCACGAGCGCGGGCGCGTGACGCGGCGCGGCGGGCAGCGGCTCAGTAACGGTAGTGCTCGGGCTTGTAGGGCCCGTCCACCGGTACGCCGAGGTAGGACGCCTGGTCCTTGCTCAGGACGGTCAGCTTCGCCCCGATCTTCTCGAGGTGGAGCCGCGCGACTTCCTCATCGAGGTGCTTCGGCAAGCGATAAACACCGACCGCATAGCTGGCGCGATTCTTCCACAGATCAAGCTGGGCCAGCGTCTGATTCGTGAAGGAATTCGACATCACGAACGACGGGTGGCCGGTCGCGCAGCCGAGGTTGACCAAACGTCCCTCCGCGAGGAGGTACATGCTACGGCCGCTCGGAAACACGAACTGGTCGTACTGCGGCTTGATCGTGATCCGCTTCACGCCGGGCGCCTGATACAGGCGGTCGACCTGGATCTCGTTGTCGAAGTGACCGATGTTACAGACGATCGCCTGATCCTTCATCTGCTGCATATGCTCCAGCGTGATGATGTCGCGATTGCCCGTCGTGGTGACGTAGATGTCGGCGGTGCCGAGGGTGCTCTCGACCGTGTTCACCTCGAAGCCCTCCATCGCGGCCTGCAGGGCGTTGATCGGGTCGATCTCGGTGACGATGACGCGAGCACCGAAACCGCGCAGGGAGTGCGCCGAGCCCTTGCCCACATCGCCGTAGCCGCACACGCAGGCGACCTTGCCCGCGATCATGACGTCCGTCGCGCGCTTGAGGCCGTCGGCCAGCGACTCGCGGCAGCCGTAGAGATTGTCAAATTTCGACTTCGTGACCGAGTCGTTGACGTTGATGGCCGGGACCAAGAGCTTGCCGGCCTCGTGAAGCTGGTAGAGGCGATGCACGCCGGTCGTGGTCTCCTCGGAGACGCCCTTCCAGTCCTTCACCATCCGCGAAAACACCGTCGGGTCCTCGCGATGGATGCGCTTGAGCAGGTTCTTGATGATCTGCTCCTCGTGCGAACCCGAAGCGGAGTCGACCCACGTCGAGCCATTCTCCAACTCGTAGCCCTTGTGCAGCAGCAGGGTGACGTCGCCGCCGTCGTCGACGACCATTTCCGGACCCTTGCCGCCGGGGTGGCTGACGGCGTGCCACGTGAGATCCCAATATTCCTCGAGCGTCTCGCCCTTCCAGGCGAAGACCGGAACGCCCGCCTGCGCGATGGCGGCGGCGGCGTGATCCTGCGTGGAGAAAATGTTGCACGAAGCCCAGCGAACGGAGGCCCCGAGTTCGACCAGCGTCTCGATGAGCACCGCCGTCTGGATCGTCATGTGCAGCGAGCCAGTGATGCGCACCCCGCGGAGCGGCTTGGCCGCGCCGAACTTGCGGCGCAGCGCGGTGAGGCCGGGCATCTCGTGCTCGGCGACGGCGATTTCCTTGCGACCCCACTCAGCGAGGGAGAGGTCACGGACCTTGAAATCAGACGACGAGGCAGCGGCTTGGGCGGACATGAAGATGAGAAGTTAAAGGAAGCGGACGGATGAGGGGGCGAGCCAGGAGCAAGGACGCCCCGGCCAGCGGTGGAAGGCTTGGTCAGCCCTGGTGGCGCTTGACGGCGGCGCGCAGCGCGGCGGCGCGGGTGGTCTGTTCCCAGCTCAGCCCGTCCTTGCCGAAGTGACCGTAATTGGTCGTCTGGCGATAGATCGGGCGGAGCAGGTCGAGCTGTCGGATGATGTCGGCTGGCTTGAAGCTGAAAACATCCTGAACGGCCTTCGCGATCACCTCGTCCGAGACCTTACCGGTGTCGAACGTATCCACAAAAACACTCACCGGCTTCGGGTGACCGATGGCGTAGGCCACCTGGAGCTCCGCGATGCGGGCGAGACCGGAGGCGACGATCGTCTTGGCAACCCAGCGCGCCATGTAGGCCGCCGAGCGGTCCACCTTCGACGGATCTTTGCCGGAGAACGCGCCACCCCCGTGGCGACCCCAGCCGCCGTAGGTGTCGACGATGATCTTGCGGCCCGTGAGACCGGAGTCGCCCTGCGGGCCACCCACGACGAAACGTCCCGTCGGATTGATCAGAAATTCGGTGCGCTTGTTCAGCAGGTTGGCCGGGATGACCTTCTTGATCACCTGATTGATGAGGAAGGACTCGATCACTGAGTGCTTCACGTCCTCGGTGTGCTGGGTCGAAATCACCACGTTCACCACCTCGACGGGCTTGCCGTTGTCGTAGCGGATGGAGACCTGCGACTTCGCGTCGGGGCGGAGCCATTTGACGCGGCCGCCCTTGCGGATGCGGGTCAGTTCACGACCAAGCCGGTGCGCGAACATGACCGGCGTCGGCATCAACTCCTTGGTCTCGTCGCACGCGTAGCCAAACATCAACCCTTGGTCGCCGGCGCCCTGTTCCGTGGTCTTCTTTCCGTCGGCCGCCTTGGCATCAACACCTTGGGCGATGTCCGGGGACTGCGTTGTGAGGAGATTGTGGATGAAAACGCGATCGGCGTGAAACACATCGTCGTCATTCACGTAGCCGATGTCGCGGATCGCATCGCGCACCACCGCGCCAATGTTGATCGCCTGATCGATCGGCTTCGTTCCGATGGCCGGGATCGTGATCTCGCCGGCAAGGACCACGGCATTCGACTTCACGAGCGTCTCGCAGGCCACGCGACTCCGCCGATCGATGCTCAGGCAGGCGTCGAGCACGCTGTCCGAGATCAGATCCGCGACCTTGTCGGGATGCCCCTCACCCACGGATTCCGAGGAAAAGACGAAGGAGTTTGCCATAAAACTCGAAGAAAAAGGCCCCAGCCGACCCCCGGCAAGCAATTATCAACATATTCGAATACTTTGATATGTCCTTTAAGCCGGTCCGGCCTGTCGCGGGGGCGGGGTCGAGCCCCCAGTCCCGGGCCCGAGATCGCTCAACTTCGGCCGCGGGATGCCCTCAAGGCGATCCCCTCACGGGCCGTTAGACTCGGGGCACCGTCCGTCAACCGTCCCTCCCCTCATGAGCTCCGACTCCCCCGTACTCGATCCCGAAGCGATCTCGAGTCTGCGCGAACTGAGCCCCGGCGACGACACCTTCCTCAAAGAGATCATCCAGATCTTCCTCGAGGACACCCCGGCCCGGATCAACGATGCCCGCGCGACGCTGGCCGCGGGCGATGCCGTCGCGTTTATCCGTGCCGCGCACACGATCAAGGGGAGCTGCGGCAATCTGGGGGCCGAGCGGCTCCGGCGCACGGCGGAACGGGTCGAGCACGGCGCGCGCAAGAACGGACTGGTGGGACTGGAGAACGCGGTCGCGGAACTCGAGGCGGAGTTCGCCACCGTGCGCACCGCGCTCTCGGCGCTGCTGTGACGCCGCGGCCCTCGGCGCCCGCGTGCGATCAACGCCGTACCCAACCCACCGCGGTCGGACTTGGTCCGCGTCACGGAAGCGAACGCGGCAAACCCGGAGACCGCTCAGTCCCGCGCTAGGTGCGGTCGAGGAAGAAGCCGCGTTGCCGTTCGGAAACGGCGAGGCCGACGCGCTCCATGACGAGGAGCAGATCCTCCCAGATGGCGCGCTTCGACCGATTGGAGCCGTTGCGCAGGATGTAGCTCGGGTGGTAAGTCACCATCACCGGCTTGCCTGCGAACTCACTCCAGCGCCCGCGGACTTCGCCAAGCGCCTTGAAAGAGCCGACGCCGAGGAGCCCCTGAGCGGCAGTTGAGCCCAGCGCGACGATCACGTCGGGCGCGACGATCTCGAGTTGGGCCCGCAGGAACGGAAGGCAGTACTGGAGTTCCTCGGTCGTGGGCGGACGATTGCCCATCTGCTCCTGTCCCTCGGCAGTCGGGAGGTCGGGCCGCCAATTCATGATGTTCCCGATGTAAACGTCTTCGCGGCGCACGCCCATCGCCTGGATCATGCGCGTGAGCAACTGACCCGCCGGACCGACGAACGGCTCGCCCTGCGCTTCCTCTTCGGCGCCCGGCGCTTCGCCGCAGAAAAAGAGCTTCGCATCCAGGCTCCCCGTACCGACGACCAGCTTCTTGCCTGGCCGCACCTGCTGCCGGCAGACTGGGTCAGCGAAAATCCTCTCGCGCAACGCGGTCATCCGCTCGGCCTTCGCGCCCGCAGGGATCGAAAACGGCTGCGGCGGCGGCAGCTTCGGCGCGGCCGTCGCCGCCACCAACTCGGCGGGTTCACCGCGCCGCGGAGACGCTGGCGCAGCGGGCGATGCCGTTCGCGGAGGAACCGATGGCGGCATCGACGCGACGGCGGGAGCGAGCAGCGGCGCGACCACCGCACTCATCGGTCCGCGCGACGGCGATCCCGCCGGATCAGCGGCGATTGCACTCACCGCTCCAGCGGCCGATGCGACCCGGGAATCGCGACGGGGAGCCGCCTCCGCCAGTTGCCGCAAGGCCGCAAGTGACTCCGGCGAGATGGCGACGGTCTTGACGCCGGCCGCCTTGAGCCGCCGCAGTTCCGACGAGAGTGCTTCGAGGATGGCATCCATCGGACTCAGGAGGTGCCCGGCGCGGCGGCGACCTGACCCGACTTCGCCTCCAGCATGCGCTCGACGTACTTTCCGAGCACATCGAACTCGAGATTGACGATGTCACCCACCCGCCGCGTGTGCAGGTTGGTCACGGCAAGCGTGTGAGGAATGAGCCAGACGCCGACTGAATCCGCGCCCGCCTCCGCGACGGTCAGCGACACACCGTCGATCGCGATGCTTCCCTTCGGGATGAGGTAGCGTCCGGCCCCCGCCGGGACCTTGACGCGCAAGTAGTGGTCTGCCCCGCGGGGTTCAAAAACCTCGATGGTCCCCACCGCATCGACATGTCCGGTGACAAAGTGTCCGCCCATGCGACCGCCGTAGGCGAGGCTGCGCTCCAGGTTCACCCGGCTTCCCGGAACCAGCGCGGCGAGGCTGGTCACCCGCCGGGTCTCGGCAAGTAGGTCGAATTGGAGCACGTTCCCCTCGCGCGCCGCCACGGTCAGGCAGCACCCGTTCACGGCAATCGAGTCTCCCAGAGCAAGCCCGTCGAGCACTCGCTGGGCCTCGACGCGCAGCACGTGCTGCCCGCAATAGGCGGAAAACTCCACCACCCGACCGGATTCCTCGACGAGTCCCGTGAACATGTGAATTGCCTCTGAGGCTGGAGACTTCGGCTCGATCCGCAAGAGCCAGCTTTGCCGGCGCCGCTCTCCCGTTGACGTGCACCGCGAAAGACCCAACCTCATGGGGAAATTTCCAAATGGCAACGCATTGCAAGGACTACGACTTTCTGCAGATCGAACCGCACTGGCAGACCTTCTGGGAGCGGAACCACTCGTTCCGCGCCAGTGAGGATCCGGCGAAGCCGAAGTACTACGTGCTCGACATGTTCCCGTACCCCTCGGGCGCCGGCCTGCACATCGGGCATCCCGAGGGCTACACGGCGACCGACATCATCGCCCGCTACAAACGCGCGAAGGGCTTCTCAGTCCTGCACCCCATCGGCTGGGATGCATTCGGACTCCCGGCGGAGCAGCACGCCGTCAAGACGGGGACGCACCCCGCGAGCAACACGCAGAACAACATCACGAACTTCCGCCGGCAGATCAAGGCGCTGGGCTTCAGCTATGACTGGGAGCGCGAGATCGACACCACCGATCCTCGCTACGTCCGCTGGACCCAATGGATCTTCCTGCAACTCTTCCGCCGCGGCCTCGCGTACGTCGACGAGCGGCCCGTCTGGTGGTGCCCGGAACTGCGCACCGTCCTGGCCAACGAGGAAATCGTCGACGGCAAATCCGAGGTCGGCGGCTTCCCGGTCGAGCGCCGCAGCCTGCGCCAGTGGGTCCTGCGGATCACCGCCTACGCGGAGCGCCTGCTCGCCGACCTGAAGGAGGTCGACTGGCCTGATTCCACCAAGCGCATGCAGGAGGCATGGATCGGCCGCAGCGAGGGTGCCGAACTGCTCTTCGCCCTGGAGAACCAAGCGCTCGGCGATCTCAAGGTCTTCACCACCCGACCCGACACCCTCTTCGGCGCGACTTACATGGTCGTCGCCCCAGAGCATCCGCTCGTCCCCTCCCTGACCACGCCGGCGCAGGCCGCCGAGGTGGAGGCGTACCGACGCCGCGCCGCCGGCAAGAGCGATCTGGAGCGCACCGACCTCGCCAAGGATAAGTCCGGCGTCTTCACGGGTTCCTACGCGATCAATCCAGTCAACGGAAACCGCATCCCGATCTGGGTCGCGGACTACGTGCTCATGGGCTACGGCACGGGCGCGATCATGGCCGTACCCGCGCACGATGAGCGCGACCACGAATTCGCGGTCCGATACCAGCTGCCGATCATTCAAGTGATCGAACCCGACGGTGGCACCGCCGAACCCACCGCCCTTCCCTACACCGGTTCCGGCAAGCTCGCCGGATCGGGAGCCTACACGGGGCTGCCGTGGGAGGAGGCCAAGCGCCGCGTCACCGCCGACCTGCAGGCGCAGGGCCGGGGTCGCGCGACGATCAACTACAAGCTCCGCGACTGGCTGTTCTCCCGTCAGCGCTACTGGGGCGAGCCGTTCCCGATCATTTGGGTAGACGAGACCGATTACCGCGCCGCCGTGGCTGCCGGCACCACCCTGCCAGACCAGCCGGTCACGTATCGGGATAATAACGACGGAAAGACCTGGTACGCGCTGCCGCTCCCGGAGGCGGCCCTGCCCCTAACCCTGCCCGACGTCCAGAGCTACCTGCCGAGCGGCACCGGCGAGAGCCCGCTGGCCAACGTCACGGACTGGCTCGAGATCTGGTGTAATCTCCGCACCGGCGACGCGCGGCCCGCGAGCGCCGCGCGACCTGAGGGTGCCGACTGGATCCGGGGCCGGCGCGAGACGAACACAATGCCGCAGTGGGCCGGTTCGTGCTGGTACTACCTGCGCTTCCTCGATCCGCGCAACGACCAAGCCTTCGCTTCCCCCAAGGCGCAACGCTACTGGGGAGTACCCGACCTGTACGTGGGCGGCGCCGAACACGCCGTGCTCCACCTGCTCTACGCGCGCTTCTGGCACAAGGTCCTCTTCGACATCGGCGCCGTCACCCAGCCCGAGCCGTTCCGGAAACTCTTTCATCAAGGCATCATCCTCGGTGAGGACGGCGAAAAGATGTCCAAGAGCCGCGGCAACGTCGTCAATCCCGACACGATCATCGCGAGCCACGGCACCGACTCTCTGCGCCTGTACCTGATGTTCCTCGGCCCGCTGGAGGCGATGAAGCCATGGAACCCCCGTGGCATCGAGGGCGTCCATCGCTTCCTGCACAAGGCATGGCGACTTGCGGTCGGTCCGGAGGGCGAGCCGGCGGCCCGCTTGAACGAAGCCGCCGCGGAGTCCCCCGAATTGGAGAAGCTCCTGCACGAGACGATCAAGAAAGTCGGCGACGACATCGAGGCGCTGCGCTTCAACACTGCGATCTCGCAGATGATGGTGTGCCTGAATGCGCTGCAGGAGGCGCCCGCCCTCAAGCCCGCGACGGTGCGCAGCTTTGTGCAACTCCTCGCCCCCTTCGCACCCCACCTTGGCGAGGAGCTCTGGGCCCGTCTCGGCGGGTCCGGTTCCGTGGGCGCGGCCCCGTGGCCGGTCTTTGATCCTTCGAAGTGCGTCAGCCACGAGCAGCGGATCGTCGTCCAGGTGAACGGCAAGCACCGCGGCGAAGTCCGCGCGGCGGTCGGCGCCGGGCAGGACGAAGCCGTCGCGCTGGCCCGCGAGCAGCCCAAGGTGGCCGCCTTCCTCGAGGGCAAGACGCTCAAGCGCGTGATCTTCGTCCCCGGCAAGATCCTCAATCTCGTGGTCGAGTAATCCGCACCACGCCCGTCTCCGCCCCCATGCCCGTCTCCGCCTTCCTGCCCGCCGACTTCGATCTCCGCCGCCCGGTGGGACTGATCGCGGGCCAGGGACGCTACCCTGCGCTCGTGGCCGAACGGATCCGCGCGGCGGGCGGCACGGTCCGACTCATCTGCTTCGCGGAGGAGACCGCGCCCGAGCTCGTGGCGACCTTCGCCGAACACGAACGACGCGAACTGCGGGTCGGCCAACTCGGTCGGATGCTCCGCACGCTGGAGGAGTTTGAGGCCGGCTACGCCCTCATGGCCGGCCAGATCACGCCGCGCCGCCTGTTCCGCGGCCTGCACCCGGACCTCAAGGCTGCCCGCCTGCTCTTCTCGCTCAAAGAGCGCAATGCCGAGACCATCTTCGGCGCCATCGCTCGCGAAATTGAGACTCTAAGTATCCGTCTTCTGGATGCTCGCAGCTTCATCGACGAGCACCTCGCCACCCCGGGTTGCATGACCGGGGGACGATTCCCAATCGAAGACGAACACCTCGCCCATGGGATCCGCATCGCGCGTGAGTGCGCCCGGCTCGACATCGGCCAGGGTTGCGTCGTCCGCCGCGGCACCGTCCTCGCCGTGGAGGCATTCGAGGGCACCGACGCCATGATCCGACGCGCGGGCGAATTCCGCTCCGATCACGCCCTCTTCGTGAAGACCGTCAAGCCGGCCCAGGACTACCGGTTCGACGTACCCGTTTTCGGCCTGCGCACCATCGAAAGCATGCGCGAGGCCGGCATCCGAGCCGCAGCCCTCGAGGCGGGCAACGTCATCATCCTCGATAAACCCGCCGTGCTCGCCCAAGCGCGCGCCGCCGGCATCGCGCTCTTCGGGTACACGTCCGACGCGAGCCAGCCCTAACTCTCCCCGCGGCGCTCCGCTTGCGCCCGCCCAGAATCCGCGCACCATTGTCTCATGGCTAACGAAGTCGTTCCCGTCTCCGTCAAGGGCGTCATGCCCACGACCAACGGCTGCGCCGTGTTCCTCGGTAACGACGCCAAGGCGTTCGTGATCTACGTCGATCACTCCGTCGGCAACGCGCTCCAGCTTTCCCTCAAGGGCATCCGCAAGGAGCGCCCGCTGACCCACGATCTCATCGGCAGCATCCTGCTCGGGCTCGGCGCGTCGCTCGATCACATCGTGATCAACGACGTCAACGACGGGACGTTCTTCGCCCGCCTGCTCCTCCGAATGGAGAACGAACTCGGTCGCAAGATCATCGAGCTAGACGCCCGTCCAAGCGACTCCATCGTCCTCGCCCTGCAGGGCAAGCGCCCGATCTTGGTCGCGCGCAAGGTCTTCGATTCCGTCGACGACATGTCGGAAATCCTTGAGCGCGTGCTCAAGCAGCAGGCGCAAGAAGAGGACGACGACGACCGCGAGGAGGATGACGACGAGGCCTCCGACGAGGGCGGCGAGGAGAAGGGTAAAGACAAGACCTGAGCCCCGGGCTCCGCCACGCATGAGCGCGTCGCCGCCCGGCCTTGCTCCCCTGCCCCCGCCGATCATCGCGGGGCAACCTTGGACGGCGCTCGCGCCGATGCAGGACGTGACGGATCTCGCCTTCATGGGCGTGATCGCGACGTTCGGCGCGCCCGATTATTTCTTCACGGAGTTTCTCCGCGTCCACTCCCAGTCCCGTCCGGAGCGCCATATCCTGCGTTCGATCGACGAGAATGCGACCGGGCGTCCGGTCTTCGCCCAGCTGATCGGCGAGGACATCTTCCACCTTGAGCGGACGGTGCGCGACTTGCTGCGTCATCCCATCGCGGGCATCGACCTGAACCTCGGCTGCCCAGCCCCGAAGGTCTACAAGAAGAACGTCGGCGGTGGCCTGCTTCGCGATCCCGACCGCATCCACGAAATCCTCGGGGCGCTGCGCGCCGCCTGCCCCGGTCGCTTCACCGTGAAGATGCGCATCGGCTTCGAGGACACGCGGCACTTTGCCCGCATCCTCGACTCCGTGAATCATCACCGCGTCGATTTGCTCACGGTGCATGGGCGCACCGTGCGCGAGATGTACCGGAGCGAGGTGCGCTACGACGAGATCGCCCGCGCCGTCGCCGCCGTACGCTGCCCGGTCCTCGCAAACGGAAATGTCACTTCGGCGGCGGCGGCGGTCCGCATCGTCCGAGAGACCGGCGCCGCCGGCGTCATGATCGGGCGCCACGCCATCCGCAATCCGTGGATTTTCCGCCAGTGCCGCGAGGCGTTCGGCGGCCAACCCGTCACTCCGGTGACGCTAGCCGACGTCCACGGCTACATTCGCCTGCTCTACCGCGCGACCGCAGATCCGGCCATCCCGGAACGGGCGCACGTGAACAAGATGAAGAAGTACCTGAACTTCGTCGGCCAGGGAGTGGACCCGGAAGGCGCGTTCCTGCACGCGATGCGCCGGGTCCAGGGCGAGGCGGAGCTTTTCGCGGTTTGCGACGCCCATCTCCTGGCCCGACCGGAGATACGGTTCGCGGACGAACCGTACCCGGGCGTGATCGCCCGTCCGAACTGCGAAACGCCCGACGCAGCGTCCGACGGTTGCTCATTGGAGACCGTCACCGCCTAGAGCGTGGTGACGACGGTCGCGCGCGCGGCGGCGTCAGCGACCCCACCCTCGGCTACTCGAGGCCGAGGGCCTTTCGCCCGGCAGGCGAAATCATGCGCGGGTTCCAGACCGGATCCCAGACAATGTAAACGCGGGCTTCCTCGACTGCCGGGAGAGCGGCGATCTTCTTGCGGGCATCCTCGGCGATCACCGGCCCCATGCCACAGCCCTGGGCGGTGAGTGTCATCTTCACCTCGATGCGGTTTCCGCCCGCGGTTCCCGGCTCGACCGCCAAGTCGTAGATCAAGCCTAGGTCCACGATGTTGACCGGGATCTCGGGATCAAAGCAGCTCCGCAGTGCCTCCCAGACACGCTCCTCGCTGAAGCCCTCTGATCCGCCCGAGCCGCCCGACCCGGCGGTCGGAGTCGCGTTCTCAGCCGGCGTGTAGCCCGCAATGGCCCCAACATCCTCCGCGGCGATGCGAAAGAGCCCTTGGTCGGTGCGCACCGTGACGTTCCCGCCCAGAGATTGGGTGATGAACACGGAAGTCCCCGCCGGCAGCGTGAGCACGGTACCGGCTGGAATCATGGTCGCCGAAATGTCGGCGCAAAGGGTGTGTTGGGACATGGTGCCCGATCACCGAAGGACGAACTCAAACGGGAGGCGAGCGTAGATTCCCCTCGGGTCGTTGAACGTGTTCAGTTGCTCCAACTCCGACTCCATGCGCGCCAGCACACGTCCGACCGGACCGTGGCCGAAAATCCGGACCTCCAAGCCCTGCAACGCCTCGGCGAACGACTCCGCGAAAGGCTTGTGCGCGGGCCGCTCGCGGACGGTGTAATTTTCATCCACGCCGGCTTTCTTCGCCGCGTACTGGATCGCGTCCTCCAAGCCCCCCATCTCGTCGACCAAACCGCGAGTGAGCGCGTCCGCGCCGATCCACACCCGCCCCTGCGCCAGCTCCGCGACGAGCGCGGGATCGAGCTTTCGCCCTTCCGCCACGCGGGAGAGGAAATCGCGGTAGATCTGATCCACATCGCGCTGGATCAGTGCCAGCTCGCCCTCGGTCTTCGCCCGGGAGATTGAAAGCGTATCCGCGTAGCGCCCGGTCTTCACGACGTCGAAGGAGACCCCCAGCTTCTGGGTGAGTTCAGCGGCGTTGAAGAGCAATCCGAACACCCCGATCGAACCGGTGATGGTGGTGGGCTCGGCGAAGACGTGATCCCCGAAGCTAGAGATCCAGTAGCCTCCCGACGCGGCATAGCCTCCCATGGAGACCACGACCGGCTTGGCCTCACGCGCCAGCCGCACTTCCCGCAGAATGTGCTCCGACGCCGAAGCAGAACCGCCCGGGCTGTTCACCCGCAGGACGATCGCGGACACCTTGGGATCCTGCCGCAGTCGCCGCAGTTCGCGAGCAAAGCGCTTGCCACCGATCTCACCCTCACTGCCCTCGCCATCCACGATCACGCCTTCTGCATACACCACCGCAACCACGCCGGCCGCCTTGCCGGAGGCCGACTTCGGGGCAGTGGGATGCGCGCGCTTCGCGTAGGACCCCATCGAGACCCGGGCGAAGTTTTCCGCGTCCGGCTTGCTCTCCGTGCGTCGCTTCAGCTCATCAATCACCTCATCCTGGTAAGCCACCCGCGTCACGAGGCCGGCCTTCACCGCCGCCTCACCGCTGAAAAAGCGCTCGCTGTCCACCAACGCCTGCAGTGCGTCCGGTGCAAGCCCGCGGGCCGACGCAATCTCGTCGCGCAGCGTGGTCCACGCGGAATCGAGCAGCACCTGCAGCTGTTCGCGACTCGCCGGGCTCATCTCGCGCGACGTGAACGGCTCGATGGCCGACTTGTACTTACCCACGCGCACGACTTGGGCCTCGAGACCGACCTTCTCCATGGCGCCGGCGAAAAAGACCCCTTCCGACGCGAGCCCGGCCACGTCCACCTGGCCATAGGGGTCGAGCAGGATCTCGTCCGCCGTCGAGGCCAGATAGAGATCGTTCGCATCCGCGCGAAACAGGTGCGCCATCACCGGCTTTCCCGACTTCTTGAACTCCACCAACGCGCGACGCACCTCCGCGAGCGCCGCAAAACTGGAGGCGTAGCCGCTCGCGCTGATGTTCCCCGTGATCAGCATCCCCTTGATGCGATCATCCTTGGCGGCCGCCTCCAACGCCCGCGTCACCGCACGAAGCTGCAGGTTCTTCGGATGCTCCGGATTCTCAATCGCCTCCAGCACCTCGAACGGATTCGGCGAGCGCACGCTGTCGTGAATGTTCGCGGTCAGGTCAAACACGAGGTAACTGCCCTTGGGCACCACGACGGGCTTCTCGCCCAGCGAGGCCACCGCTCCGACCACCCCCACGACGATCAGCAGCATGAGGAAGCCGAAAAGAAACAGGCCCACCAACGAACCAAGAAGAGAGGCGAAGAAAGACTTCATGGGGCCAACGCTATTCAGCGCCACCCGCTTCAGCTAGTGGAAAGCGGCGTTTCCACCTCCGTACTCCTGCGGCGGTGGGGCCACGCCCCAGCCACTATCGCGATCACATTGCGACACTACGCCAGCACGCCGTCCGTGGTCTCCAAACGCGCCGTGCTCGGCGCTCGGAGGACTGGTTTTCCGCTTTATTCTGCCGTCGGCGACGGCCTGAATCGGCGCCCATGCGTTTCGCGAAATACCACGCCCTCGGCAACGACTACTTGGTCCTCAACCCTGCGGACTACCCGACTTGGGGCGCACCGTCCGAAGCGCAGATCCGCGTGATCTGCCATCGCAACTTTGGCGCTGGCTCCGATGGCATCCTCTGGGGCCCCCTGCCCTCGAAGTCCTGTGATGTCGGGCTGCGCATCTTCAATCCAGACGGATCAGAGGCCGAGAAGTCCGGCAACGGACTGCGGATTTTCTCGCGCTACTTGTGGGATCAGAAACTGGTGCCGGCCGACACCTTCACGGTCGAGACCCCGGGCGGCGCAGTCCGCTCGGAGATCAAGCAGGGTGGCAAGCTCATCACCGTCGACATGGGACGCGTGAGCTTCACCAGTTCCAAGATTCCGGTGACCGGCGCCGAGCGGGAGGTGCTGAACGAGCCCCTGCGCATTCAGGACCGCGACTTCGTGATCTGCGCCGC
>Ga0164293_10002187_pt1 | contig 16559 bp, 9 predicted proteins | sample GEODES118metaG_FD_111487 | JGI IMG/M metagenome (GOLD analysis project Ga0164293, IMG submission 111487) | Eutrophic lake water microbial communities from Lake Mendota, Wisconsin, USA - GEODES118 metaG | ecosystem: Environmental > Aquatic > Freshwater > Lake | place: USA: Lake Mendota, Wisconsin...
CCCCCGTGAGCCGCCTAGGCGCAAGCCGCGGGCATGGCCAGTACCCGGCACCGCCCCAATCACGCACCTCGATTGGAACCCAATCGCGCCAAATTGGACCGGGGCCTGTCCCCGGCAGAGGTTGTTCCATCCCTTCGGGCTTAGAACCGGCTCGGTAGTAGATCTCCCACAGAAATCCGGCTGTTTGGTTTTAGCCCGGAGGGCGGCACTTCTCTGCCGGTGCGCGTAAGCCACCGGTATTAGCGCCCTGAAATTCTGCTAAGACATATCTACTCAAAAACCATCGCATTCCACACCATGACCCGCCAGACGCCAAACGCCGCAGGCGTACCCACGTGACCCGCATGTGCGCAAGCCGCGGGCATGGCCAGTATCCGACACGCTCCGCCAATACAAAGAAACAGACAGCGTGTGTTCTCAAAAAATTTTTTTGGCAAGCAATGCTCCGTGAATTGGCTTCGACGGTTGGTCATTAAACCGAAAGCCGTAGCTACGCTAGCAAGCAAAACCATTAGTTTTTCTTATGCTAAAATCTTTTGGTAGTGACCATACGTGTCAAAAACGCCCGCTATCCTACAGCCGTGCCAGTTTTCAGTTCCAAATGAGGTTTTAGGGGTTGGTTTGCTGGGTCGGGTGCTTTCAATTGCTCGCGACACTGTAAAATACGAACGCTCCTGCCCACCACGCCGAGGTCCTTGTGATTGACGAAGTCTATCTTGACAACAATGCCACCACACATCTGACGCACGAAGTGCGCGAAGCGATGTGCGCGGCTGTCAACGAGCGTTTCGGCAATCCATCCAGCGAGCACCGATCCGGCGAAAAGTCGAGAAGGGCGATTGCTTTAGCGAGGAACGCTGTGGCGGAGTTACTGCACACGCCAACAGAAAGCGTAGTCTTTGGCAGTGGTGTCACAGAGCTAAACAATTGGGTGATTTCGAGCGTACTTGGCCAATGCAAAAACAAGCACGTTATCGTTTCAGACGTGGAGCACTCTAGCGTATTGGAGGCGGCGATGGCCGCAGAGCCGCGAGGAGTACGGCTTACTCGTATACCGGTTGATCAAGATGGATTGGTCGATTTAGCGGCACTTGAAACCTCAATGAAATCGCCCACCTCGCTGGTTTCGATACAGTGGGTCAATAACGAAACCGGGGTAATTCAGCCCGTTTCTGAGATTGCAAGAATATGTGCCATCGCGGATGTTCCATTCCATTGCGACGCCGCTCAAGCCGCAGGGAAGTTGGATCTTGATCTATCCTTGCTTAAAGTCGACTTTGTCACGGTTTCCGCTCACAAGATGCATGGCCCGACCGGCGTGGGTGCAATTGTGATAAGTGATCGACGGAAAATATCTTCATTGCTCTTTGGGGGTATCCAGGAGTTCGGTTTGCGTGCGGGAACCGAAAACATCATTGGTATAATTGGTTTTGGAGCTGCAGCTGCTACGCGAAGCAAGATGTTATCGCGAGCGGTAGAGCGGATGACCGCCGTTCGCGACGCGTTTGAATCAAAGGTCACCGCGTCGGTTCCTGGTGTGCAAATCAACGGTTCTAGGATTCATCGCGTTTGCAATACAACAAATTTGATGTTTCCGAATCTCGATGGCGCTGCACTTGTTGCGATTCTTGATAGGAAGGGTGTTCGATGTTCGCAGACGTCTGCCTGCACCTCAAGTCGCCCAGAACCATCGCATGTGCTGATGGCCATGGGATTGAATGAGGATGAGGCTTTTTCTAGTGTGCGTTTTAGCTTCTCAGGACAAAACAATTTGGCCGAAGTTGATTTGGCTGTCTCGACGCTTCTATCGGCTCTAGAACGCTTAAATGGGCACACAATAGGCAATTTTACCGATGTTGGGATGATCAGACATGAAGTTTAGTGGTCATGAAACCTTTCCAGTAAGAGAGGGCTGGCTTCATAAAGGAATGAAGCTCGTGAGCGAGTCTCCTGAGCTATTTCTTGACGAAGAAGTCGCGGACCGGCTTGGTGTTGGTCGAAATATGGCAAAGTCAATTCGTCATTGGCTTTTGGCAACTGGGCTTGCGGAAGCGTCCGGTTCTGAATGCATGGGTAAAGCGCCTTTGTTACGATTAACGGAGCTTGGACAGCTCGTGTGGACTTTTGATCCATATTTCCTTGAGCAAGGGACTTGGTGGATACTTCATGCAAACCTTGTGAAAAACAATGAATCAACAACTACTTGGAGTTGGTTTTTCAATAATTTCAACCACGATAGATTCGATCGTGCTGTTTGTCTTGAGTCGCTAAGAAGATTCGTTGAATCATCGCAAAAAAAAGTTCCTAGTATATCCACACTATCAAGGGACCTTGGGTGTCTGTTGCTCAGTTATGCGAGGATGATCCCTGCGGGCAATGATGATCCTGAAGACGGTGCGGACTGTCCGTTTAGGGAGCTCGGATTGCTAACCTACTATCGCACATCCGGCTATTTTAGAATTAACCATACCCAGAAAGTATTATCGCCATACGTTTTTGGCTACGTCATGTCTTTGACATTCCCAGCAAATATGTCTTCGTCTAAGTGGACCGATGTTAGGCTGCTCGATGTGGTTAGGACCTCAGGTGGACCAGGCAGAGTATTCTGTCTAAATGGCGAATCACTGTTCGAAACAGTTTCCCGAATTGAATCTACATCTGAAGACTTGGTCCAAATCGCTGGATTGGCGGGCGATCGGACAATTAGAACTTGCAGTCTCGAAACTAATGACTGGGCTAGTCTTTTCTTTGAATCTATTGAGGAGACCAGCAATGTCTAAAGTTAGGATATCTCAGAAGCGATCTGAAATGGATGCGGAGCTTTTCCTCCGTTCTATAAATATTGCGTTGGATGCCGATTTTCCAGATCGAGTGAAACACTTCCGTCCAACGGCAAAGTGCGTTCCCTTGATTAGAGCCTTGCTCGGACTTGAAGAGCAACGAGCATTCTTTTTGATCGCACCCTACGGTTCTGGAAAGTCTATTACGGCGGCGTATGCTGCTCACCTCGTCGAAAACAGCAGGTCCTCGGGGGATGTACGGCTCGAAATAAATCGCCGACTAGATGTTGTTAGCCCGGAACTCGCTGAGTATGCAAAAAAAAGACGTGCGAGTCCCACTCATCGCGGTCTGGCTATTGTATTGCATGGGCATGTTTCAAACCTCGCTGAACAGATCGCAATTTCAGCAGCAGAGTCGCTGAAAAGGATTGGGGTCCGAAGATGGCAGAGACTTAAAAATCTAGAATCATCCACTTTGCACGAAACGATCAAACTAATCCGTTCTATTTGCGATGAATTTAGCTGTGACCGCATAACAATTGTGTGGGACGAATTTGGACGGCATCTTGAAGCTCTGGTATCGCAAGGACGAGGAGATGAGCTCTCGGAAATCCAAGTCCTTGCTGAGATAACCGCTCGTACATCAGTGTTTCCGATAACCTTTTGCGCAATTCTGCATCAGGGGCTATCCCACTACGCGTCAGGAATTCCGCAAGCAATCCGCTCAAATTGGAAAAAGATTGAGGGTCGATTTGAGACAATCCAATATGTAGACGACAGCAAAGAGGTTTATCGCCTGGTCGGCGAAGTCATGCGGTCTCGTAGCATCAATCCAAAGCCATTGCCATCTTACTCCGGACTGGCAAAATCATGCAAACAGTTGGGGATTTTCGCGGAGTTTAAGGATCGTGACTTAGCGATTGTGCTTGAATCCGCTTATCCGATCGAACCGACTGCACTCTATCTTTTGCCCAGAGTGTCCGCACGTGTGGCCCAGAACGAACGGACACTTTTCGACTTCCTCTACTCATGCGACATCAACAAGCCGGTTTCTGTCAGTGAGCTCTACGACTTCTTTTCCCCTGCAATGCGGTCCGACACTGCGGTTGGGGGAACTTATCGACAATGGCTTGAAACCGAGAGTGCCATTTCGAAGATTCCGAATGATGCGTGCGCTACTTCTGCCTTGAAAACGGCTTGCCTGTTGGGATTGGGAACAAGTGGCGAGAGGTCGCGAACTAGTGTCGACTTGCTGAAGTTTTCCTTGGAAGGATTTCACAAACAAAACCAGAGCAAAGTTCTCAAGGAGTTGTTTGACCGCAAACTACTCCTACATCGCGTACATAATGACGACGTATCGATCTGGCATGGAACCGATCTCGATTTGAGGGGGCGATTGGAAGAGGAAAGGGCCAAGATTGGGAGCGACTTCGACCTAGTTGAGTTCCTCAACAAGGAGGCCACCCCGCCAGTTTGGAAACCAGTTCAATACAACGACGAACGGTGTATTCGTCGTTATCTCACCGGATCCTATCTAACACGGCACACCTTCAGCTCAATGCAATCATGGGCAATCACACAAGTTTCTCGAGATAGCGATGGTCACGTAGTCTATCTTCTCGCTGATACTCATGAAGATCTAGATGATGCGAGGAAGGTCGCATGCACTTTTGACGATGAACGCATCGTATTTGCAATCCCAAGCGAACCGCTTCCCTTAAGGAACGCCGCGATCGAAGTTCGAGCATTGCAGCGGATGCAGCAGGATAAAGAGCTAATTGAGTCTGATCCGATTGCGCTTGCTGAACTGCATCAAATGACTGATGACGCGTTAGAACATCTGCAGAAGCTAGTCGATAGGCTCGTGACTCCGTCTGAATGCGGTCCGAAATGGTACTACCGCTGTGAGGAGTTCCCTAGCGTTTGTTCGAATGAGCTTCGAAGTTCGCTGTCTGCTATCATGGGAGGATTATTCAAGAAGACTCCGTTGATCAACAACGAGATGATCAATCGGAAGAAGCCCACTCCCGCTCTAGTAAATGCACGTAAGAAGCTAACGATGGCGATTCTCGAAAGGCATGGCCGAGAACGACTAGGGCTAGACGGTTTTTTCCCAGACCGATCTATTTTCAATACAGTGCTTCTGCACACGGGCCTTTACGCGAAAGACAATGCTTCAGATCGATGGAGCTATGTCCACGAAAGCTCGATTAAGGATCCGGGCCTCAAGTATGTTTGGGGCGAATTGAGACGATTTTTTACGGAGCCTTCGAATCGACCAAAGAGCTTCGAGAAGCTAGTTTCTAGCCTGATATCACCACCAGTAGGCCTTCGAATGGGGGTCTTGCCTATTCTGCTCGCCGCATCGTTGCGAGCGTTCCCGAGTGCGATTTCACTGATGCATAAAGGCGTGTACCTAAATGATGTCTTGCCTTCTGACATTGAAAACATCTGCAAGTTGCCTAAAGAGTATGAAATTTTGGTGCTTGATATCGATGAACCGAAGCTAAAGCTGCTTAGGGGCGTCCATAGGCACTTTAGTAAAAACGCCAAATATGAGATCGAAGAAAATGATCTAGTGCGTCACTGTTTTGATGCACTGGAGGCTTGGAGGCATCAGCTGCCCCCCGCAGCATTCACAACAGGACGTCTTTCGAAACAAACCGATGCCTTTCGGTCCACGATTGTCAGGGTGCACGATCCAGTTCAACTCTTCTTTATCGAGCTACCGCGAGCTTTATCAATTAGTGTTGATCGAACCAAGCAATTATTAGATGGGTTTAAGTGTTGCATCGACGAACTCGAAAACGTAGCTGAGGCGTACACTGACCAAGCGATTAGGATCGTTGAGTTATCGCTCTCTGTCGAATCCGAACAAAAGAGTGTGGCGAATGTTCGTGAGTTGGTCAAGCAATGGGCAAGTTACTTTCCCGACCAGTTCGTCGAAAATCTTAGCGATGGCGTAGCGAAAGGCTTACTCTCGCGTATGTCGCTAGAATATGAAACCGATTCGTTGCTCATCGATTCGATCGCCAGTTTGCTGGTGAAGAAGTCCGTGCGTCGATGGGACGATAGTATGGCTGCCGCTTTTGATCGCGAATTCACATCTTATGTTGCGAAAATAGAAAATTCAGCCAGGAGTTACCCCGCACCCACGGAGGGACTTAGGGACGGTCTGTCTCGTTTGGTATTTGGTAGGGTTCAGCAAATGTTCGCGCAATTGTCCGACTTGGTAGGGGAAGAGAAAGCTGTTGAAATGGTGCAACAGCTTGGAATAAAAAAGGGAAAGGTGCAGCATGGCATTACTCGCTGAAGCATTAGAAAGCATTCGTGATAATGCAGATGATGCTCTTCACGTAGTCAATATTTCCGGCGGGAAAGACTCTGCTGCTCTAGCAGTTTACATCCGAACTCGATATCCGGAGATCCACGACAAAGCAGATTATGTTTTCTGCGACACCGACTGCGAACTTGAAGAGACATACGAGTATTTGGAGACCCTCGAGGATTACCTAGGAAAGCGAATTCACAGGCTCAATGCACTTAGCCTATTGGATATTCGTTTGAAACCTGACCGGAACCCATTTGACATCTTGCTACGCGAGAAATTCGGCGGTTTTCTTCCAAGTCCTCGTAGTCGGTGGTGTACTCGAGCTTTAAAGATAGAACCCTTCGAGGCATTTGTAGGCCAACGGAAAGCGTATAGTTACATTGGAATACGCGCTGACGAGAATCGCGATGGTTATGTTGCAAAGAAGCCACCGTCACTGTCCAACAAACAAAATATCATTCCCGTGTATCCTTTTAAAGATGACGGATTGGGTTTAGCCGACATAAAAATGCTCCTTGAAAGCAACGGCGTCGGGCTCCCGAGTTATTACGAATGGCGTTCTCGATCAGGTTGCTATTTCTGCTTTTATCAGCAAATTGGGGAATGGCAGCGACTAAAGAAGTATCATCCAGATCTGTTTGAGAAGGCCAAGGAATACGAAAGAATCTCCGATGGATTTACTTGGTGCGAGGGACGAACTTTGGATGAAATAGCGGAACTTCCTGAACAGCCACTCCCACTTCATAATGAACAAAGTGGTTGTGCAATCTGCCACCTGTAGGAAATGGGCAAACCAATGTCACTCGACACACAAACGTTTGGAATCAGTCGTTACTGGCTTTCGTCCGCGTTGACGAAACTCCCAAGTAATCCGGAATTGTTTAGTGCAAGTTCTTTGTGCACGGCACGCAAAACATTTCTGGCCGGAAAAAATCAGGTTGCAGCAATAAAAAATTGGCTAGTTTCTTCAGAGGACGTAACGGTTAGCTCGAAACAAGCTACCCTGACGGACTTAGGAAGGTTGATGGCGGCAAAAGACTCGCGTGCTGAATCCGCTTGGACATGGTGGTTGTTTCATCTGCACTTGTGTGCAAACCAGGATTCGTTCCCTTACTGCACATTCTTTAAAGAATTTGAATTCGAGATGAACAGCTGGCTGAGCTTCGATGAAATCATTGCGAAGCTTGTGGACAGCCAACATGGCGATAGCCGCGTTACCGAGAACACAGTTAAAACATACTTTGAAGGTATTGAGCAAACATTCCAGCCAACCTGGCCGATCTACGGGTTGGGGCTCGTTGAACGAAGGTCTGCGCCAGTAGAGAGCAAAAAAGAGCTTATACGGCGTTGCCGCGCTGAACCGAAAGATCTAATCGTCCTGTACGCAACACTGCTTCTGCAACACAAATTCTTTACGAACCAATCGACAGTGGAAGCCAAGCAACTAATTGACAAAGGTCTAGGCCGCATACTTGGCATAGGGATTGGAAATGTGCGTTCCGCGCTTGATCGAATTCATCAAGACATGACGTTAGGTAAATTTATTCAATATAGTCACGCTGCAAATCTTGATTCTATTCAGTTTTTAAAGAAGGGCGACGATGCGCTCAAACAAGTACGCTTGCATACTTACGAGGGGGGTAATGTGCGATGGCCATAGACGTGCAACCGAACCAAACACACGCACTGCTTAAGCAGTATCTGGATGACCGTTTAAGGTATCGTTGCCTTGTTATTCAGGGAAACGACATCTCGATACTGTCTCAGGTATCGCATCAAGTCCACAGTGCCTTCGATGTACTTAAAGGTCAAGTACAAGAGATCGATGCCATTGATCAGTTTGATGCTGTTGGTGCTTTATCTTGTAATTATTTAATCGATAAAATTAAGGCTATAGCTTTTAGTAGTCCTGTGTTGATTACAGGACCACTACATTTTTTAGATTATTGGTCACCTTCGGTACGAATGATTTACTGGAATTTTCTATCGGCGTTTTCGAACGGGCCAGGAATCGTAGTCACGGATGTTTTTCGCACCGAGACAGTCCTTGGTCCATTTCAATCGGTCGACGGTTTCGGCCGAACTGATCTGAGGTGTTTGAAATCCAGACTCGAATTTACTCAGGATCGATTAGCATGACTGTATTGCGTGATTTGATTTCAGTTTCTGATAATGAAAAACCCTATGTTCATTTCGAATCTTCCCTCGATGATGATCAGGTTGTCTCTGGGTATGTTCCCGTCAAGTCAACGTTGGACGTGCTTTCGTTTTTGAAGGATGCGACTGCGACACATGCATCTCAAGGGCGAGCTGTTATCTGTCATGGATCTTACGGCTCCGGAAAAAGTCGCTTGTGCGCGGTTCTCGCGAGATTATTCCGTGACGGGTTTGAAAGCCCAGCATTACAACCGATCTGGGAGAGACTGAAGGCACGGGGTGCAACCGAGCGTTTAGAAACCTTGCGACGGACGATGGTCCCCGGAGGAGGGTCATGGCGACCATGGCTGGTCGTGTCAGTGTATGAAGCGGGGCAGGGTGAAACGATTTCAAACTGCCTAATTAATGCAATTTTTAGAGCTGTGAGACGTGCTGGGCTAGATGACTCCGTACTTGGCACGACAATTCATCGTGTCGCCTCCGTAAGGCTAAGCGACATGGTTGGCAACGGCGCATCTTATACCCCTCCCGTCGGGTCTCCCTACGCTACGGTGGAGCAGCTCAAAAGAGCACTCGAGGAAGATTCTGCTGAAGATGCACTGAATGCTTTCCGTGATTTTTATCGAACGGCCACATTCGGAACTGAATTCGACGATTGGGCAAGGAGTTCCGGGGGTGTTTCTCTCGAAGCCCATGAAGTATTCAGTGTCGTTTCAGAACGAATTCAATCGCATGGATATGATGGTATTGTTGTCATCTGGGATGAGTTCGGGTTCTTCATAGAGGAGTTGTTGCGAGCGTCCGACCAAGGAAATCGAAGCCTAAGTCGTGAGGCAATGAGTTTACAAAACTTTTTAGAGCGTGCTTGCGCAAGCTCTCAGCTTGGACGCAAAGTTGTTTTTCTAGGTTTCACACATGTTAGTATTGCGGAATATGGAAGTCGTCAGGGACTTGGGGATTCAGATAAAGATCGATTAAGTACAGTAGCGGATCGTTTTCGTGATCCGTCCATTCCTATTCAATTGAGCGTTACAGAGAACGAGGGCTATCACTTACTTGCCGGCATGATACACCGCACAGATCAAGGAAGACGTGTGTTTGCAAATCCCCTACCGAAACTACAACAGTTGGCAACACGGATGGTATCCCATTCTCTTTGGCAACATCTCGGCAATGACGAATCTTGCTACAACGAAATCGTCGCTCCTTGCTATCCCCTGCACCCTGCCACTTCGTCCGCACTCATGCTTCTCTCCGATCAGGTAGCACAGAGAGCAAGGACCACGTTCTATTTTTTACAAAATCGAGAAAATGGGGGCATGGCCGCGCAATTGGAGCAGCGAACTGTACCTGACCTTTCGTCAATTGGGTCAAGAGAGTTGATTCGCATCAGTGACCTTTTTAGTTTTTTTAAGGAGGCCATTCGAGAAACAAAACGATCGCTCCTTGATCAATACGAGGAGGCAGTAGCGAGATTTCCCAATGCAAATGACCTTGAGATCCAAATACTTCAGACCGTATTGGTTTTGTCAGTGATTGCGACACCCTCTATGGCACCAACAACAGCCTTCCTTAGCATGAGTTTATGTGATTCTACAGAGCACGATTTAGCAGCCAAATCGCTCCATGGCGCACTCAAACGACTAAGCGATGCATCATCACTTTGGAAAAACGAGGCGACAAATGTATGGAGTTTTGTCGGCTCTCAAGGGTTAACGACTGGGTTGGATGATGATCTAGCGCAAGAGAAGTCGCTTATTCCCACCACGAAGGGTGCTGCGGAACTGATGCGCGAATCAAGCGACCTTCAGCGAGAGCTGATTGACTTGATTGGTGATTTCGATCTTGACCCAGCGGCAAGCGGGATCGTACGGCGCATTGGAATCAACGTTCTACCCGTATACGAAAGTAGTCTTGAGCGAGTTGTGGCAAACCATCCGGTAAATACTGCAAGGGAAAGCAGCGAGGACGTGTGGCGATCCGCAAGAGTGTTTCTACTGGCCACTGATAGCGAATTAGAGCTTGCAGAATGGCGACAGTCGATTTCGCAGATCACGGCACCGAATTACTACTTTGTCATTCCACGAAATCCTCTTGGGATCGACCGTGAGTTAGTACGAGATCTTATTGCGGCGAAAAACTTACTCGAAAAGACAGCACCCGGGACACACGCATATGAAGTACTTGAAGGTCGACTTACGCGATTGCGGACAGAGCTAAAGGCCAAATTTGATAAGTCTTTTGGGAACGAGGCACTTGGCACAGGAAGCACAATCATAGTCAGGGGCGGCTCAAGTGAGATTACTCTTCCGATCGCCTCATGGAATGAACTGCTTCCTGCGATAACTGACGACCTTGACGAAAGCTTTAATGCGCAAATTCGAGTCCGATGTGGGACTTTTAACGAATGGAAACGCGGTCAGAGTTTTTCTGCAATTGAAAAAATTGCTAAACGGATTCTCAGATTTGATGATACGCCGGAATGGCAGACGCAGTTTTTAAACTTCGGCGTGAACTCTCAGGAAGCGGCAATTATTGATGGGGTCTTGGTAGAAAACAACTTGTTTAAAGAGGACCCTTTGACTCAAGTGTGGTCGTTCACACCAATTGATACAGAGATCAAAATTGAGGCTCTTTTGGAGACGCTTCGCTTCTTCCAAAAGGGGAGCACCGGCGACAAGGAAATATCAAAACTATTCATGCGATTGATAAACCCGCCGTTTGGAATTCCAAATGGAATCATCCCACTGCTGATCGCGCTGGTGGCACGAAGCGAAGGGTCTAGGATAGTCTTTTACCAGGGGCCCCAAGGGCAACGTGTATTAGATTCTCAACTTTCAAACGCGATCGCGGACATGGCGAGACATCCGACGTTCTATCGAGCGAGATATAACAAACTCTCGAATAAGCAGCGAATCGTTTTCTGCGCTATCGGTCCGGAGGTGGGCGTCAATTTCCCGGATAAGGTCTTAAGAGGTGAAGCATTTTACGAACAGGCAGAGTTGGTTAGAACCAAACTCCGTGATTGGATTTCGAATTTGCCGGAAGTTGCAGTCCAGTCAAAGACTCTTGCGGAATCACAACGGCATCTAACAAGAATCCTCCGTCAACCCGTCCCCCCGCAGCTCTCCATCCTTGCAGACACGTTGATTGATTTTTTTAGCGAAGACAATGATTCGTTGGAAGAATTGAATAATGCGGATTCCAAAACGATCAAGTTCGAGGCAATGTCAAAACACTGGGGGCATTACAGATTAGCAATCGAACGGTACGTTGATGGCGTGCGTGCTCCAGTCAATAAAATCCTTCGGGAACTCTCCGGACCAGATGTTGATAAGGACGGGCAGGCTATCGCAAAAATTACAGCGGCCATCGGAGAGGCGGGAAGTCAGCTCGGTGAGACTTCAATTTTCAAAAAAACGTTCGATTGCCTTGTCGCAGAAGGGAAGCCCGATAGCACAATTGAAGAAATGATCGGCGTCATTACGGGAAAGCGTCCCGAGAACCTAACCGAAGAAGATTATGGAAAAGCGGCAGGTATATTAGAGGTTGCATCTGACATAAAAAAGAGCAATGATAATAGGCGTGAACGGCAATCAATAGAAATTGTAGAGCCATCAGGAAAACGGACCGAGTATACACTTGTCGAACATAAGGAAGCAATTTCTTGGGTTATGCAGAAGCTATGTGAGCTGGCCGATCTATTCTCTTTGAGCAGCGAATCTGCCAAAGCAATCGCAGTCGGAGCGATTTGTAGGGCAACCGTATTATCTAATACAGTAAACGTTCAAACCGATGAGCATCATTTAGGTCGGCAGCTCTTCGTAGAAGCTATCGACCAGGGAACGGGAATAGAGTCTACGCAGGATTTTCCAGTGGATCAAAGCGAGTGAGGAGGTTGTAATGAGCAACGACGCTCGCATAACTTTAATTTTTGATCGATTTGCTATTTCATCTGAAAATGGGCAACATATTTCGGGGCTGAATGAGGAGAGAGAAGCGTTCACGCAGATAAACGATTCCTTGCGTCGCGATTCTCGCCTGGAAACGGTCGTACCTAGAGTTTACATCATCTCTAGAGATAGCACCGAGCACTTTCGAACGTATCGCGAAGTACGAGGCGTGAGGATTTTTACAGTCACACCGCGTGGAGTTGTCGGTAATCTACTACAGTGCGAACCACCCCCCTGGTTAACCGACGACGACATTGTTGAGCACGATCTCCTTAAGTATGCCGTACCCGATTCCATGGTTGGAGACAGTTGGGAAGCGACGATAGCAACATGGTTGATCCCTGGTATTGATGAGGCGGCGAATCTTGAACAATGGCTTCGAATTGTTGCTTCTGCTAAGGAACGGTTTGGAAGTAGTTATGGTGCGGGACCTGTCAGCGTTTGGCTACAAAACCAGTTTCATAATCTTGCTACAGCGACAGAAGTTGAAGATCGCGAATGGGCGGATTCGTTGCAAGCAGAGCTTACGCGTGCTAGGTCGCCTGTCGAATTTGCGAAGCTCTGGGTTCGAAGGAGGGCTGTTCTGCCCCTAATGGGCCTCGCGATCGACAATCCACTCCGGCTGCCCACCGTTGGCTCCCATGCAATGAATGTTAGAGAGCGGCAATTGGCTGCCCGTTTGCCTCTTACATACCCTCTGCCTGCTCCACTTCATGATGAAGTTAGCAAGCTGTTTTGTCGCGCTCTGCACAAGGTTCGTCTTAACGAGCCGCATCGAATAGCCGACGCAATTCGATGCCTAAATGCAGTTTGGCCAGGTGTAGCGGAGGAGATACAAACGTGGTTAGAAATATATCCGAAGGGAATGAGCAACGTTGCTGCGAATCATTTACAGGGGCTTCCAGGATATGATTCGAACGACTTGATGCGAAGGCTCGTTGATCATTTCCGACCGCCAAACCCCGTTTCACAGTGGCCTGGTATTGCTGAAGCGATTGAGCCATGGCTGCAAAGCTACTCGACGTACATCCGTAGCTGCTTTTTAAGACGAGACCTAAATGAAAGCGATGATCCTGCAATCGGATTCGGTCGTTGGCTAAAGGACCATCCAACCGTATGCTTTGAACACCACAAGTACAGCTATTTCAAAGTTGCTCAAGCCGTACAGCAAGGTCTTTCAGCTGAGCGGACGGTTTTCTTGGTGATGGTTGACGCATTACCAATACATCAATCTGTGGACGCTGTTGGATTTTTGTCTGATAATCTTGGCGAGTTTCCTACGTTTAGCTCGTTCGTCTTTGTTCCGATACCGACCGTCACCGAAGTTTGTAAAGAGGCCATTCTTACTGGCAAACTACCATCGGAGTGTCGCGGTGACATTAAAAACCAATTGCAAAAACGATTCTCGCTTTCCGATGATGAGATTTTGCTCGCAGCCAACTGGAAGGATGCTGAACGACTGCAAATTAATGCGGAAACACGTCTAGTTGTGTATCGCGACAATCGACTCGACGATCAACTTCATCGCCTAGGAAGTTATGCTGCAATGCTGGAGGACTCAAAAGCAGTTTTCCTTCAACTTTCTCGCCTTTTAAGACGGTGGTCCGACGACATACGATGTATCACGCAGAAACCCCCACTTATTTTGCTCACTGCGGACCACGGATACACGTTTGGCCCAACGCCTGGAAGTGAAACTGTAGGGCGTCACACATTGGACGGAGCTTACCGATGTTCAGCTGTCAATGGCCCTGTAAGCGCCGCTGACTCAATTGATGATTCGATAACAGTAATTGACAAGGATACCTTTAGGCTCAAGCAAAACTACCTGGCCGCCCGCGGACGTTACTTCGGGCGTGGAACGATGTCCGGATGGGCGATGGCACATGGTGGATTGTTGCCGGAAGAAGTTATAGTGCCATTCATCGAATGGTTTGGTAACGAAGAGCTCACGCCTTGGCCATCGATTAATCTCGGTGAGTGCGGCTATGTAGAGCAAGGGACTTTCGTCCTAGTAGCAAATATTGTTAATCCACGGAATCTCCCCACGATACCATGCACTTTAAAGTTTAGTATACCAGGTGAGGATGGCCACTACATGGAATCTGTGTCGTCACTTGCAGTTAACGCAAGCATAACGATAGAAGTTCGTCTAGCAATACGATATAGTGACGCAAATGACTCGATGCCGATTAGCGTTGTAATGCGGAGCAAAGAGCGAAAAACGGGAGATTTGCTGGAGAAGAGTGTTGATCTTCTCGTCCAAAGAAAAAAACGACTAGTCGAAAAGACACGCGAACAAGACGAATTTGAAAATATGTTTGGAAGCTTATAATTTAAATGAATAAAATAAACCCTTTTGATGAAAAAATTCGCGACGTCTTTCAGGAATTTGCGATCGATAAAGCGCTAATCCGTCGCATGGGTATATCGGGTGATGATCGACACATTCCATCGTACGTGATGGATTGGATTGTAACTCGCAAGTCGAGCGGTGATGGGTCAACGACCACAATCAAGCAACAGGTCCAAGACTTCATCCAAGCACATCTTCCCGCAAAAGGTGATAAGGAGCGAGTCAAGTTCAAGCTAGGACGAGGTGAAGTCCTTACGATTCTTGATGCGATATCGGTAAGGGTAAAACTCGGCAAGCAAGTTGAGTTCCTCGCAACGGTTCCCTGTCTCGATGAAATCAATGTACTTATCGACGCGTCAGTTATTGAGAAGAATCAGGGGCTACTACAAGGCACTACATGGGGAGCGACGCGAATATGTTACGACAAAGACGGTGATGTTGGTGGTATTCGAATAGTAGACTTTAAGCCGATGCAGACCGGTCGTATCTCATTGGACGCTTTTCTTGAATGCCGAAAAGCATTCACCGTCGATGAGTGGATCGACGTACTGATACGAACAATGGGATATGAGCCTTCGCAGTACGGCGCTGATGAAAAACTGTGGTTGATTTGCCGCCTGATACCCGTAGTACAAAGTCGGGTCAATATGATGGAGCTTGCACCACCGGGATCTGGTAAGTCTTTCGTCTACAACAATATTAGTCGGCATGTTTGGCTGACAGCTGCCGAGATAAGTCCCGCAGTCTTATTCTATAATCGACAAAACAAACAACCAGGTCTGCTAACACGTTTTGACCTATTGGTGCTGGATGAAGCCCAGTCAATTCGCTTCTCAAATCCTTCAGAAATCCAAGCCCAATTAAAAGGCTATCTTGAGCAGGGAGTCTTTACACGCGGCGACTGTACAGCAACAGCAGAGTGTGGCCTGATGTTACTTGCGAACATTGGTCTAGAGCAAGACCATCGAAATCATTATCACGGTGGCAAGCCGAAGTTTCGACCAGCTCGAGTTGACTTCATTCGAAAGCTACCAGAGATTTTTCTTGAATCCCCACTTCTCGACCGATTTCACGGTATTATTCCCGGTTGGGAGATTCCGCCATTTGAAACCAATCAGCAAGCGAACGGGTATGGGCTGAAAGCTGACTTTTTTGCAGAGGTTTGCCACGCCTTGCGGTCTGCTTCAAACCTAACACAAGAGATTCGTGCCAAACTGCGGCTTACTGGTGGAAAACGTGACTGTACAGCAGTGGAGCGTATGGCTAGTGGTTTAGCGAAGCTCTTACTCATCGGCCCTGATCATCAGCGGTTTGATGAACTAGTAGTGCAGCCCGCAAAAGAGCTGCGGCGTTTGGTGCGAACACAGTTGAACCAAATTGACCCTGCTGGATACTCCTCCCACTTGACGATCGTTACCCCGGAAGACCAGCCAAAACTTGGAAGGATGGGGAAATACGATTTGCTCGAAGAAATTGCAGAAGGGGGAATGGCCTGCGTCTATAAGGCATTTGACCGAGAGACGCGATCGGTAGTGGCATTGAAAAAAGTTGTGACTACTCACGTCAAGGCAAACGATGCATCAATTCAGCGTGAAGTTGATATCTACATGCGAATTCAAAAGCTTTTAAGCCGCCACTTACTTTCTATTCTTGACGTATTCAGAGAAGATGAAACGTACGCACTTGTCACTGAATACGCAGATGGAGGTAGCCTTTGGAACCTAATCGTCGACGATGATGATAAAGAGAATCCACGTGTACTTGCGCCGTCAACAGTTCGTGAAATTGCATTACAAATTGTCGATGGGGTACGCACTCTTCACGAAAATGACATTGTTCATCGCGACCTGAAACCGCAGAACATTTTACAATGTGATGCGGTTTGGAAGATTGCCGATTTTGGAATTAGCAAATTTATCAACAAGCCTGTCACAGGTTATACGTTCCAGGGCGCGCACACGATGCCTTGGGCTCCGCCAGAA
>Ga0164293_10002189_pt1 | contig 16555 bp, 16 predicted proteins | sample GEODES118metaG_FD_111487 | JGI IMG/M metagenome (GOLD analysis project Ga0164293, IMG submission 111487) | Eutrophic lake water microbial communities from Lake Mendota, Wisconsin, USA - GEODES118 metaG | ecosystem: Environmental > Aquatic > Freshwater > Lake | place: USA: Lake Mendota...
AGGGCGGCTTTCGGCATCGACCTTCAGGTAAAGCTGCTCCCCCGCGATCAGCGCGAACATCAGGCCCTCGTGGTAGAGGCCATGGCCGCCAAACATGCGCCTGGCCGTCACCGGCCGCCAGGCCCGCAGCACGTCGAGGACAAATTCACAGAACTGGGTCATCGCAGAAAGTCCACACATTCATTCAGCGTGGTGGCAAGCCACAGCCAGCTTGTTGCCATCGGGATCGCGGAAATAGGCGCCATAGTAGTGGGCGTGGTATTCGGGCCGCAGGCCGGGTGCCCCCTCACAGCTGCCGCCGCTGGCCAGGGCAATGGCATGCACGCTGCACACCTGCTCGCGCGAGTGGGCCAAAAACGCCACCATCTGCCCATTGCCGCTTTGGTGGGCTCGCTGGTCGTGGGGCCGGCCGATCAGGAAGTAGGGCCGCGGCTCAGGCGAGGATTGCCAGCCAGCCCAGGGGCGATCAGAGTCGACAAAGCGCAGCTCGACGCACAGGACCTGTAGCACCGGCCGGTAAAAGGCCATGGCGCGCTCGAAGTCGCTCACGCCCACCATGATGTGTGAAAACACGGAACCTCCCCTCCATCCAGGGATGCGCGAAGGGCGCCATCCCAGTTCAGCCCAAGGACGCCGCAGCCGCCAGCACCAGCAGCACCGCCGCCAGCAGCGAGCTTGTCGCGGCCACCATGTTGGCCGCATACACCGTGCGGCCCCAGCCATGGCTCGCAGATCGGTTCAAGCCGCGCTGACCCGTCAGCGCCGCCAGTGTGGTGCTGACGCAAAACGCATATGCCGAGACCACCAACGCCACCACAAGGCCCCAGCTCAGGCCCTTGCCCACCCCCATGCCGGGCAACACCGCGGCGACGGCCAGCATCAGGATCGCGCCCATAGGAAGGCTGGCGTGCGCCACGCGCCAGGCGTGAATGATTTCGGCCGGCGCCCCGCGGGTGATGGCCCGCGCATAGGGCGCGCCCAGGCACAGCCCATACAAGAGAACCAGGGAGCCGTGGAAGATCAAGTGCCTAGACGCCAATGACATAGTGGAATCTTGCTGGGAAAAAATGAAACTGTCCATGGCTCAGACCAGCGCCGCCGCCATGCGCTGCGCATCGCGCTGCCCCAGTTCAAAGGCCTGCGCCACCGTGGTCTGCGGCCTGCAGTCCCAGGTGGACACCGGCACCTTTCGGCTCGGCTGCCAGTAGGTCCGGCCCTGCCACTGGAACAAAGTAGGTAGCCCGTAGGACGGCAACGATGAGCCGCCAGCCCATCCATGGGCGTTAGCATGCAGTGCGGCACGCCGCTGCGGTGCGCCCGTCCATGTTCATCTTCTGAGGATCGCATCGCATGAAGCTCTACTATTCTCCCGGTGCCTGCTCCCTGGCCCCGCACATTGCACTGCACGAGGCCGGCCTGCCCTTTGCGGCCGTGCTGGTCAACACCAAGACGCACCAGCTGCCCGATGGCAGCGACTACTACGGCATCAACCCCCTGGGCTATGTGCCCCTGCTGGAGCTGGGCGACGGCACCCGGCTCACCGAAGTCCCGGCCCTGGTGCAGTACATCGCCGACCAGGCGCCAGCCCGGCAGCTGGCGCCGGCCCGCGGCAAGCTGGCGCGCTACCAGCTGCAGTCTTGGCTCAACTTCATCGCCACCGAGCTGCACAAGGGCTTCGGGCCGCTGTTCAACCCGGCCACCCCGGCCGATTACAAGCCGGTGGTCATCGAGCGCCTGCGTTCGCGACTGGCCTGGGTGGACCAGCAGCTGGCCGACAAGCCCCACCTGATGGGCGAGACCTTCAGCGTTGCCGACGCCTACCTGTTCACCGTCAGCGGCTGGGGTGGCTACGCGAAGGTGGACCTCTCGGACCTGAAAAACATCGCATCCTTCCGACAGCGCATGAGCGCACGCCCTGGCGTGCAGGCAGCCTTGCGTGCGGAAGGATTGCTCAAATGAGCCTTCCTTCCCTGTTTGATCCTTGCCTGGCTGGCGAGCTGGCCCTGGCCAACCGCATCGTGATGGCGCCGCTCACGCGCAACCGCGCGCCGGACGCGATTCCCACGCCGCTGATGGTCGAGTACTACCGCCAGCGCGCGGCTGCGGGCTTGATCATCAGCGAGGCCACGGCCATCAGCCAGCAGGGCCAGGGCTATTCGGACGTGCCGGGCCTGTACGGCACCGAGCAGCTCGACGGCTGGAAGCATGTCACGCAGGCGGTGCACCAGGCGGGCGGCAAGATGCTGGTGCAGCTCTGGCACGTGGGCCGCATCTCGCACCACAGCCTGCAGCCCGGCGGCCAGGCGCCGGTGGCGCCTTCGGCGTTGCGCGCGCACGCGCGCACCGTGCTGGTCAGGGACGGCCGGGCCGAATTCGTGGAGACCTCGACCCCGCGCGCGTTAGAGGCCGAGGAGCTGCCCGGCATCGTCCATGCCTACCAGGCGGCCGCGCGCAATGCGGTGGAGACAGCGGGCTTTGACGGCGTGGAAATCCATGCCGCCAACGGCTACCTGCTGGATCAGTTCATGAAGGACGGCGCCAACCACCGCACCGGCGATTACGGCGGCCGCATTGCCAACCGCTGCCGCCTCACGCTGGAGGTCGCGCGCGCCGTGGTCGACGCCATCGGCGGCGGGCGCACCGGCATCCGCATCTCGCCGGTGACCACCTCTAACGACATTGGCGACAGCAAACCCCAGGCCTTGTTCACGCACCTGGTCCGCGAACTGGCCGCGCTGGACCTGGCCTTCATCCATGTGGTCGAAGGCGTCACAGGCGGTCCGCGCACCCTTGAAGAGCGGCCCTTCGACTACGCCGAGCTGCGCCGCGCCTACCGCATGGCCGGCGGCAAGGGCGCGTGGATGGTCAACAACGGCTATGACAAGGCCCTGGCCGAGCGCGCCTTGCAGGACGGTGCCGACCTGGTGGCCTTTGGCCGGCCCTTCATTGCCAACCCGGACCTGGTGCGCAGGCTCAAGCAGGATGCGCCGCTCAACCCACTGGACAAGGACACGCTCTACGGCGGCGGAGCCAAGGGCTACACGGACTATCCGGCCTTGGCTTGAAGGGCCACGCGCTCTCCCATGGAGGGCGGCTGCAGGAGCGGGGCCCGGCGCTTCGGGCTGGCTCAGCCCGCAAGGTTTTCGATCAGGGTGGCCATGCCCATGCCGGAGCCCAGGCACATGCTGATGATGGCGTAGCGCCCGCCTGTGTCCTGCAGGTGCTGCATGGCCGTGATCGTCATGCGCAGCCCGGTGGCGCCGGGCGGATGGCCCAGGCTGATGCCGCCTCCGTAGAGGTTGGTGCGCGCGCGCGGGATGCCCAATTCACGCTCGGCGTGCAGATTGACCACCGCGAAGGCCTCGTTGATCTCGAAATAGTCGATGTCCGAGACCTTGAGCTGGCGCCGCGCCAGCAGCTGGGCCATAGCGGGCACCGGTCCGCTGCCCATGATCTCAGGCGGCACGCCCACCACGGCCCAGTCGACCAGCCTGGCCTGCATGGGCAGGCCCAGGCGCTCGGCCGCCGCGCGGCCAGCCACCACCAGCGCGGCCGCGCCGTCGGTGACCCCGCTGGAGTTGCCGGCGGTGACGCTGCCCAGCCCGTCCTTGCGGAAGGCGGGCTTGAGCGAGGCCAGCTTGTCCAGCGTGACCTGCGGGCGCGGGAACTCATCGTGCTCGAACAGCCTCGTGCTCCCCTTGACCGCTGGCACCTCAATGGGCGCGATCTGGCGGGCCAGGAAACCGCTGCGCATGGCGGCGCCCGCCCTTTGCTGGCTCATCAGGCCCCACTCGTCCATGGCCTGGCGGGAATAGCCAAAGCGCGTCACCATGTTCTCGGCGGTCTCGCCCATCAGTTCCCGCGTGAAGGGGCAGCGGTAGATGTAGTCCAACCCGTCGACAAATTCAAAGGGGCCGCGCTGCGCGCCCCAGCGCACATCGTGGGCCAGGTAGGGCACCCGCGAATAGTTTTCCCCGCCGGCGGCTATGGCCACCTGGCTGTGGCCCGAGGCAATCTGCTGCGCCGCCGAGACGATGGCCTGCGAGCCGGTGCCGCAGGCGCGGCTCACGCCCATGGCGGCGCTCTCGACCGGCATGCCCGCAGCCAGAGCGATCTTGCGGCTGGCGAACAGCCCGTCATGATCGACCGGCGCCGTGTTGCCAAACACCAGGTGGTCCACATCGGTGGCCTTCAGGCCGGCGCGCGCCAGGCTGGCCTGCACCGCATGCACCGCCAGCGTGGTCAAGGGCATGTCCCTCAGGGACTTGCCGAAGTCACCCAGCGGCGTGCGCACGCCGCTGCTGAGGAGGATGTCTTGCGTGTCTTGCATGGAGAGTCTCCTGGTGTGGGGGGCCTACGGGTTTGTATTGATGGCCAGACCCGGCTCTTAGAAAAACAATCGCTTGGCATTCTAGTCAACAAAACCTTGAAGGGTCTGTGCATGAGTCTTCTGCAAAACCCCAGTGACAGCTCGCGTGGCGGCAGGCTAATGCCGTGACCGAGGTCTACGTCATCGGCACCGGATGCACGCCATTTGGCAAGCACGCAGACCGCTCGTTCTCGGAGCTGGCTCAGTGGGCCTACCTTGACGCGCTGGCCGATGCAGGCCTGGCCGTGGCGGACGCTGCACTGATCGAGCAGGCCTGGTTCGGCAATTGCGGCATGGGCCAGTGGGGCCAGGGCGGCATCCGGGGCCAGGTGTGCTTTACGCCGCTGGTCGAGGCTGGCCTTTTTCCCGAGCGCGTGCCCATGGTGAATGTGGAAGGCGGCTGTGCCACCGCCTCCCTGGCCTTTCATGGGGCCTGGAAGGACATCCTGTCGGGACAGTGCCAGGTCAGCCTGGCCATCGGCGTGGAAAAGCTCACGAGCCCGGACCACCCCGAGCGCCTGCCGCAGATCTTCAACACCGCCATCGATCAACTGCAGCCCGAGCGCTGGCAGGCGTATTACCGGCAGGCTGGAGCGCAGGCGGGCAAGCCCTTCGAGCCGGGGCCGGGACGCACCGTCTTCATGGACACCTACGCCATGCAGGCGGCCTGGCACATGAAGACCTATGGGACGACGCAGCGCCAATTGGCTGCCGCTGCCGCCAAGAACCACCACCACGGCAGCCTCAATCCCAAGGCCCAGTACCGCTTCGAGCTCAGCGTGGACGAGGTGCTGGCCGACCGGGAGATCAGCTGGCCCCTGACCCGTGCGATGTGCTCGCCCTTGGGCGATGGCGCGGCGGCGGCCCTGCTGTGCTCGCAGGCGGCGCTGGCCCATTTCCCGCCCGCCGCCCGGGCCCGGGCCGTGCGCGTGCGCACCAGCCAGCTGACCGGCGGCAAGTACCGGTCATTGGCCGAACCTGGGCTGTCGCAGCTGGCGGCCGACAAGGCCTACGCCCACAGCGGCCTGGGGCCGGCGGACATCGACCTGGTCGAGCTGCATGACGCGACCTCCTTTTGCGAGATCTACCAGCTGGAGATGCTGCGCTTTTGCCAGACGGGTGGCGGCGGAGCGATGGTCGAGTCCGGCGCCACGGCGCTGGGCGGACGCCTGCCCGTCAACCTCTCGGGCGGCCTGGTGTCCAAGGGCCATCCGATCGGGGCGACCGGCCTGTCCATGGTGCATGAGGTGTGCCTGCAGCTGCGGGGCGAGGCCGGGGAACGGCAGGTTCGCAGCCCCCGCCTCGGGCTGATCGAAAACGGTGGCGGAGTGATGGGTTTTGACGAGGCGGCCTGCGCGGTCACCATCCTGGAGAAATGCTCATGAGCGCGGTGATCGACTGGCATCCCGAGGACCCGGCCACCCTGGCCGACCCCTACCCGATTTTCGCGCGCATGCGAGACGAGGACCCCTGCCACTGGAGTCCGCGCCTGCGCAGCTGGGTGCTGACGCGCTACGACGACATCAGGTCCGTCTGCCTGGACCGCGGCCAGCAGATGTCCTCCGACCGGCTGCGCCCCTTCTTCGCCACCCTGCCGGGACCGGAGACCGAGCGCATTGCAAACATCATGCGCTACCTGTCCTTGTGGATGGTCTTCAAGGACCCGCCCGAGCACACGCGGCTGCGCCGGCTCACCAGCAAGGTGTTCCACCCCAAGGCCATGCAGGCCATGCGGCCACAGATCGAGCAGATCGCAGACCATCTGCTCGAGCAGATCGGCGAGCGCGACGAGTTCGACTTCATCGCCGAATTTGCCGGCCCCCTGCCCTGCCTGGTCATCATGGCGCTGCTCGGCGTGGACCGGGCCGATCTGGCCAAGGTCAAGCGCCTGTCGGATGACATGGCCCTGTTCATTGGTTCCTCGCGCACCTCGGCCGAGAAATACGAGACGGCGGAAAAGGCCACGCAGGAGATGGCGGCTTTCTTCCGCGACCTCATCGGCATGCGCCGCGCCAAGCCGCGCGAGGATCTCATCACCGAGCTCGTCGAGCTGCGCGACGGGCAGGACCGCCTGTCCGATGACGAGCTGGTGGCCACTTGCATCTTGCTGCTGTTCGCCGGTCATGAGACGACCACCAATCACATTGCCAACGGCCTGCTCTCGCTCACCCGGTTTCCACAGGAGATGCGCAGGCTGCGCCAGGATCCAGGCCTGGTCAACGCCGCGGTCGAAGAGTTGCTGCGCTTTGAAGGGCCGTCGGGCGCTCAGGTCCGGCTGGTCGGCCAGCCTCTGGAGATGCATGGCAAGAGCCTGGCCAAGGGAGACCGGATCTTCATCATGCTCAACTCGTCCAACCGGGATCCGCGGGCCTTCGAACAGGCCGACCAGCTCATCCTTGATCGCAAGGGCGCGCCGCACCTGACCTTCGGCATGGGCATGCACATGTGCCTGGGCTTTCCTCTGGCCCGCACCGAAGGCCAGGTGGCCTTTCCCAAGGTTCTGGCCCGCTTCTCGGAGATCGAGGCCATTGGCTCGCAGACCTGGGTCAACTCGCTGGTGTTTCGGGGCATGCACGGGCTGCAGGTGCGGGTGAAAAGGGCATGAACCTGTTGCACTGCGCTGGCGGATCCGGCCTGCCCAGGGAATGTCCCAGCAGAGCGGGCCTGGGGGCATGCCAGAATTTTCGCGATCGGGCCCCCCCAGGCTGCACAACGCAGCGCGGACGGTCCAGCGTGACCTCAAGGTGACCATGAACCTTTCGCCTGTGCTCTCGGTCGACGACGTGCATCTGCGCTTTGGCGGCATCCGGGCGCTCAGTGGCGTGTCCTTGCAGGTCGCGGCCGGGCAGATCACGGCCGTGATCGGACCGAACGGCGCCGGCAAGACCAGCTTGTTCAATGCCATCTCGGGTTTTTACAAACCCCAGCAGGGCCGAATGGTTTTCGAGGGACGCGACATCAGCCACACCAAGCCCAATGTGCGGGCGGCCATGGGCCTGGCGCGCACCTTCCAGAACGTGGCGCTGTTTCGCGGCATGACAGTGATGGACAACATCAAGCTCGGCGGCCACCACCGCATGGGCGCCGGCACCTTGCAGGCCATGGCCTACTGGGGCCGCAGCCAGCGCGAGGAGATGGCCTTGCGCGAGGAGCTCGAGCGCGATGTGATCGACTTCCTGGAGATCGATCACATCCGCCACCAAAGCGTGGCCTCCTTGCCTTATGGGCTGCAAAAGCGGGTCGAGCTGGCGCGCGCGCTGGCCATGCATCCCAAGGTGCTGATGCTCGATGAGCCGGTGGCGGGCATGAACCGCGAGGAAACCGAGGACATGGCGCGCTTCATTTTGGACCTGCAGGAAGAGCGGGGCATGACGATTTTGCTCATCGAGCACGACATGGGCATGGTGATGGACATCTCCAACCACGTGGCCGTGCTCAATTTTGGACAGCTCATTGCCAGCGGCACGCCGCAGGAGGTTCGCAGCCATCCCGAAGTGATTCGGGCCTACCTCGGCGCGCGCGAGGGCCGCACGCCCGCCGCCCAGCAAGGATGACCATGGACTGGCTCAGCTTCATCGAGTTCTCCCTGATCGGTATTTTCTCGGGCGGCCTGCTCTCGCTGGTGGCGCTGGGCTTCGTGCTCATCTACAAGGGCACGCGGGCGATCAATTTCGCCATGGGCGAGTTCATGATGCTGGGCGCCTACCTGATCTACACCGCGCACAGCTGGCTGGGCCTGCCGCTGTGGCTGGCCGTGGCCTTCGGCCTGGCCGGCATCTGCCTGACTGCGCTGCTGGTCGAGCGGCTGGTGCTGCGCCCGCTGGCCGGGCAGCCCGTGGTCTCGGTGCTGATGGTCACCATCGGCCTGGGTGCCTTCCTGCACGGCGCGGTCGACGCCATCTGGGGCGGACGCAACCTGGAGATGCCGCAGATGCTGCCGCGCAAGCCCCTGCTGTGGGGCGACCTCCTGATTCCGGGCCCCATCTTCTGGAGCTTCTGGGTGGCATTGGCTGTGATCGCCGCGCTGTCGCTGTACTTTCGATTTTCTCGCACGGGCATCGCCATGCGCGCGGCCGCCAGCGATCCCATCACCGCCTATGCCCTGGGCATCGATGTGCGGCGCACGCAGCAGCTGACCTGGGTCTTCGCCGGCTGCGTGGGCGCGGTGGCGGGCACCATCGTCGCGTCCATCAGCAGCCTGTCCCCGGCCCTGAGCGCCACCGCGCTGGGCGTGCTGGCCGTGGTCATCCTCGGCGGGCTCGACAGCATCCTGGGGGTGATCATCGCCGGGCTGGTGGTGGGCTGGCTCGAAAGCATTGCCGTGGGCTTTTTCGGCGGCAAGGCGCGCGACCTGGTGCCCTACCTGGTGGTGCTGGCCATCCTGATGGTCAGGCCCTACGGGCTGCTGGGCACCCGCGACATCGAAAGGCTCTGACACCCATGCGCATCGGCGACTTCAAGGCCAGCTACGCCCACGACGAGTCCCTGCTCACGACGCCGGTGCAGCGCAGCTGGATGCTGGGTTTTGCGCTGTTGGTGATCCTGTTTCCCTGGCTGGGCGCCAATTACCTGACCTACCTGGCCTGCCTGACTGGCATTCATGTGATTGCCGCCATGGGGCTGAACATCGTCACCGGCTACGCGGGCCAGATCTCATTGGGCCATGCGGCCTTCATGGGCGTGGGCTGCTACACCGTGGCGTTTCTGGCCAAGATGGGGGTGCCGTTTTATCTGTGCCTGCCCGCGGGCGGGCTGGCCAGCGCCTTGATCGGGGTGTTGGTGGGAATTCCTTCGCTGCGCATCAAGGGCTTGTACCTGGCCGTGGCCACCCTGGCGGCCCAGTTCATCTTGATGTTTGTGTTCCGCGAATGGGACGGCTTCACGGGCGGGGTGCGCGGCGTCAACCTGCCGCCGGCCGAGCTGGCGGGATGGGTGATGGACACCGACCCCGAAATCTACTACGTCATCATGGCCTGTGCCTTCGTCATGCTGCTGGGGGCGCGCAATCTGTTTCGCACCTACATCGGGCGCTCTTTCATCGCCATCCGCGACAAGGACATCTCGGCCGAGGTGCTGGGCATCGACCTGTTTCGCAGCAAGCTGCTGGCCTTTGCGCTGGGTTCCTTCTACGCGGGCGTGGCCGGCGGCCTGATGGGCTACTTCTACCGCGCCATCACCCCCGAGCATTTCACGCTGACCTTGTCCATCTTCTATCTGGCGGCCATCATCGTCGGCGGCCTGGGCACGGTGCTGGGCACCATTTTGGGGGCGGCCTTCATGGCCCTGGTGCCCGAGGTGCTGCGCGGCATTGTTTCGCTGATCACTGTATGGGCGCCCGACGCCATGGCCTTGCTCTCGCCGATGCGAGAGATGGTGTTTGGCGCGCTGATCATCTGCTTCCTGATTTTCGAACCGCATGGCCTGGTCGAAATGTGGCGGCGCGTGCGCCGCTTCTTCCATTTATGGCCATTTAAAACCTGAAGGAGACATTCATGACCACTCGCCGACATGCGCTCAAGGGCGTCGCCGCCGCCACCGGGCTCACCGCCATGGGCCTGCCATTGACCAGCTGGTCGCAGGCGGGCGACCTCGTTGTCGCCGCCGCGCCGCCGATCACCGGCGTCTTTGCCTTCGCGGGTGTGGGTCTGAACATGGGCCTGAACGACTACTGCGAATGGCGCAATGAAGCGCGCGGCGGGATCGCGGGCCGCCGGATCCGGTACATCAGCGAAGACTCCGCGTACAAGATGGACCAGGCCATGGCCGTTTTCAAGAAACTCATGGCGGCGCACCGGCCCCCGGTCTTCTACGGAGACTCCACCGCATGGGCCAAGGCCGCCGCCGTGGAAGTGAGCCAGCTGGGCACGACGCTGACCTGCAGCCCGTCCTTCGCCTCCGACTTGGCCGACCCGGAAAAAGTGCCCTACTACTTCATGGCCGGGCCGACCTACGCTTCCATGTGCTACATCCTCCTGGAGTACATCAACAGCCAGGCCAAGGGCGGCAACAAGCCGACCGTGGCCCTGGTCTACAGCGACACCGAATTCGGCCGTGACCCGATCGAAGCCGCAAAGGCCCGCGCCAAGCAGCTGGGCCTGAACGTTGTCCAGGAAATCATCACCAAGCCGGGCAGCGTGGATGTGTCGGCCGAGGTGGCCAGGCTGCGCCGGGCCCGTCCGGACTATGTGATCTTCCACGGTTACGTGCTGGCGCCCATTCCCGAGTTCATCCGGCAGATGCGCGAGGCCGGCATGACCGGCACGCAGTTCATGGGCACCATCTGGAGCATGGACAAGTCCACCGCCGAGGCCATGGGCCCGGCCGGCGAAGGCTGGATGGGCGTCATGCCCTACCGTTACAGCCACGACGTCAAGGACGCGCCGACCATGGTCACCATGAACCAGTTTGCGCAGAAGCGGCGTCCCGAGATCAAGTACGTGAGCACCTTCTACACCCATGGCTGGCTGGTGGGCAGCATCTTTGCCGAAGTCATCGAGCGCGTGCTCAAGGCCAACCGGCCCCTGACCGGCCCCAACATGAAGGCGGCCCTGGAGGGCCTGAGCGATTGGGACTCGGGCGGCATCAGCGGGCTGCCCATCAACCTCAAAGGCCACCAGATCGCCACGGGCCGCATTTACCGCTTCGACGCCAACGCCAAGCTGTTCGAGCCGGCCAGCGGCTGGATCCGCACCAGCTGAGTCCGCGATGTCACAGCACTGCGGCGCCGCCTTGCGCGTCGAGAACATCGAGGTGGTCTACCACCACAGCGTGCAGGTCCTTCGCGGCCTGTCGCTGGAGGTGGCGGCCGGCGCCATGGTCGCGCTGCTGGGCTCCAATGGTGCGGGCAAGACCACCACGCTCAAGGCGGTGTCGGGGCTTTTGCCCCTGGAAAAGGGCGAGGTGCGCAGTGGCGCCATCGTGGTCGACGATCGCAGGCTCAACGACGTGGCGCCGCACCTGATCGCTCGCAGCGGCATCGCGCATGTGCGCGAGGGCCGCCATGTTTTTGAGGATCTGAGTGTTGAGGAAAACCTCATTGCCGCCACGCTGGCGCTCAAGGGCCGGCCCGACGCGGGCAAGCCCGACTTCGACCGTCTGTGGCATTACTTTCCACGCCTGGCCGAGCGGCGCCGCCAAAGGGCAGGATACCTGTCGGGCGGAGAGCAGCAAATGCTGGCCATCTCGCGCGCCCTGATCGGCAAGCCCCGCCTGATGCTGCTCGATGAACCCTCCCTGGGGCTGGCACCCCAGGTGGTCGAGGAGATCTTCGACATCATCGAGCGCATCAACCGTGAGGAAGGCGTCTCCATGCTCCTGGTCGAGCAAAACGCCTTCGCGGCCTTCGACATCTGCAGCCAGGCCTACATCATGGAAAGCGGCAAGATCGTGGTCAGCGGCGCTGTCCAGCGCTTGCGCGACGACCCCGATGTGCAGCGTTTTTATCTCGGGTATTCCGAAAACGAAGCGGCCGTCTCCAGCTTTCGGGATGTCAAACACTACAAGCGCCGCAAGAGGTGGCTGTCTTGACCGACTTTGAGCACCTGACCCTGGCCCAGAAACTGCAGCACTGGGCGCGTGTGCGCCCGGGCGACATCGCCTTGCGTCAGAAGGACTTCGGCATCTGGAGCCCCATCACCTGGCGCCAGTACGAGGCGCAGGCCCGCCACTTCGGCACAGGTCTCATGGCGATGGGCCTGCCGGCGCAATCGCGCATCGCCATCCTCAGCGAAAACCGCTGCGAATGGGTCTATGCCCAACTGGGCTGCGGCATGGCGGCCATGGTCACCGTGGGCATCTATCCCACCAGCCCGGCCGCCGAAGTGGCCTACCTGCTCAAGGCTGCCGATGTCAGCGCCGTGGTCTGCGAAGACCAGGAGCAGCTCGACAAGGTGATCGAGTCCCTGGCTGAGCTGGACCAGGCGCCGCTGTTGATCGTCATCGATCCCAAGGGGCTGCGGCGCTACACCTCGGTGCCCTGGAAAAGCTTTGCCGCCATCTGCGAGCTGGGCCGACTGGCGCCCCCGGCCGTGCAGGAAGAGCAGCAGGCTCGGCTTGATCGCCAAGCCCCGCAGGACACGGCACTGATGATCTTTACTTCGGGCTCCACAGGCCGGCCCAAGGCGGCCATGATTTCCTACGGCAACATCACGGCCATGGCCATGGGCGCGCAGCAGTTCTACCGCTGCGACGGACGGGACAACATGCTGTCCTACCTGCCTTTGTGCCACGTGGCCGAGCAAATCTTTACCATCTCGCTGCCGATGCAATCGGGGGCGGTGGTCAATTTCGCGGAATCGCTGCGCACCGTGCAAAGCGACCTGCGCGAAATCGCGCCCACGGTGTTCCTCGGGGTTCCCCGCATCTGGGAGAAGATGCACGCCTCCATCGTGCTGAAGATGCGCGAAGCGCAGCCCTTGCAGCGCTGGATGTTCAACCGTGCGTTTGCCGCCGTCAGCGTCTTTGCCGATCGCCCCCGCCAGCGCTGGAGCTGGGCGCAGAGGCTTCACTATGCCTTCTGGCACGCGCTGGTGTTTCGCGCCCTGTGCAATTTCCTTGGCCTGAGAAAGTGCCGGCGCGCCATGTCCGGCACGGCGCCGGTCTCGCCAGATCTGCTCAGGTTCCTGCGCACCATGGGCCTGCAGATCACGGAAGGTTATGGCATGACGGAGACCGCCGGCATCGCCACGCTTCAACGCGACAGCGCCTCACCCGTGGGTTCGGTGGGCGAGCTGCTGGCCGGCCTGCAGGCCCGCATTGCTGAGGACGGGGAGCTTTTGCTGCGGGGCCCCACCGTCTTTCAGGGTTACTTCCGCAACCCGCAAGCCACGGCCGAGGCCATCGATGCCGAGGGCTGGCTGCACACCGGTGACATCGCGCAGTGGGTGCCGACCCCGGGGCTGCCGCAGGAAAGGGAGATCAAGATCGTCGATCGGAAGAAAGACATCATGATCACGGCCGGCGGCAAGAACATCTCGCCCAGCGAGATCGAGAACATGCTGAAGTTTTCCGGCTTCATCAAGGAAGCGGTCATCGTGGCCGACAAGCGCCATTTCGTCAGCGCGCTGATCCAAATCGACCCCGAGACCGTGGGCAAGTGGGCCGAAGAAAAAGCCATCACTTACACCAACTTCAAGAGCCTGGCTGAGCATCCGTCGGTGCGCGATCTGATTGCCGCCGAGGTCGATTCGGTCAACCGCAAGATGCCGCAGGTCCAGCAGGTCAGAAAGTTCCATCTCCTGACCAAGGAGCTCGATCACGACGACGGGGAAGTGACCGCCACCATGAAGATACGCAGGCAGAGCATCGCCCGCGGGTATGCCGATGAGATCGAAGCCATGTACCGCAGCGAGTCTGCCGTTTCCGCAGGAGCTCTGGCATGAGCGACGGCCTGAGCTTTGAGGGCCGCGTCGTCATCGTCACGGGTGCCGGCGGCGGCCTGGGCCGCGCTCATGCGCTGGCCCTGGCCGCGCGCGGTGCTGCCGTGCTGGTCAACGACCTGGGCGGCAGCGTCAGCGGCCAGGGCGGCAGCGTCAGCGGCCAGGGCGGCAGCACGCGCGCGGCCCAGCAGGTGGTCGAGGAGATCAGCGCCCAGGGCGGGCGGGCCGTGGCCAGCTTCGACGACATTGCCACCGAGCAGGGAGCGCAGGCCCTCGCGGACGCCGCCGTCAAGGCCTTTGGCCGCATCGACGCCCTGATCAACAACGCCGGTTTCCTGCGCGACAAGTCCCTGGTCAAGATGGATCCGGCTGATTTCGAGGCCGTGGTCCGCGTGCACCTGCTCGGGTCGGCGCTGTGCACGCGCGCCGTCTGGCCGGTCCTGCAGGCCCGGCAGTACGGCCGCATCGTCATGACCACCTCGGCCGCTGGCCTGTACGGCAACTTCGGCCAGTCCAATTACGCGGCCGCCAAGATGGGGCTGATCGGCTTGATGAACACGCTCAAGGATGAAGGCGAGCGCCATGGCATCAAGGTCAACGCCGTGGCACCGGTCGCGCTGACCCGGATGACCCAGGGGCTGACGCTGGCGCAATGGATGGCCCAGGCCAGCCCCGAAAAGGTCAGCGCCGCCGTGGTCTACCTGGCCAGCCAGGCCTGTCAGGGCAGTGGACAGATCGTGGCCGCAGGCGCCAACCATTTTGCAGGCGTCCAGGTGGTCGAGGGCCTGGGGGTGGTGGCCCCGCAAGGGCAGGTGACGCCCGAATTCGTGGCCGCGAACTGGGCCCGCATCCAGGACATGAACGGCGCCCGCTCTTTTGCCAATGCGACGCAGGCCCTGGTCCAGACCTTTGGTCCGGGGAGCGCATGAGTCTGGCCCCGTTGAACCACAGGCAGGCTGCGGAGGTCCGGCAGGAGGCTGCGCCGCCAGCCCGAAAACTGCGCTCGCACAACCGTCATGCACATCTGCTGCTGGCTGCCGCCGGGGTGTTTCGCGACAAGGGCTACGCCCAGGCCACCATGCGCGACATCGCCCAGGCCTCGGGCATGACCGCCGGCTCGATCTACTACCACTATGCAGCCAAGAGCGATCTGCTGCTGGCCGTCTACACCGAGGGCGTGCGCCTGGTCAGCCAGGCCACTGACGAGATCCTGGCCAGCCAGGCCAGCCACTGGGTCCAATTCGAACGCGTGGTGCTCAACCATCTGCAGATGATGATGGGCGCGCTGCCAGGCGCCTCGCCCTTTGCCAGCGTGTTCATTCACGTCCAGCCGCACGATTTTCCCGCCGAAGCCCATCAGGCCCTGATCGCCCTGCGAAACAGCTACGAGGACAAGTTCAAGGTGCTCATCGACCGCCTGCCGGTGCGCCGGGGGGTGGACAAGAGCCTGCTGCGGCTGCAGCTCATCGGCGCGCTCAACCACGTGCCCATCTGGTACAGGCCCGGCGGCCGCAAGTCGCTGGCAGCCATCGCCCGGGCCATGACCGCTCACGTCAGGCTCGCGCTGGACGAGCCGCGCCACTGAGTCCGACCAGCTTGACATCGAGGGGGAGCAACTTCATGAGTCTGCCGTGGCAGTGGGAAGACGAAGACGACGAGGACATGGCCGCGTTGCGGCAGACCGTCAGGCGCTTCATCGACAAGGAAATCGCACCGCATCACGCCCAGTGGGAACGCGAGGGTCAGGTCTCGCGCGAGGTCTGGCGCCGGGCCGGCGAGCTGGGCCTGCTGTGCATGGGGCTGCCTTCATCGCTGGGTGGCGCCGACGCGCATTTCGGCCACAGTGCCATCCTGACCCGGGAGCTGGCGCGCGGCGGCCACAGCGGCCCGCTGTTCTATCTGCACTCGGACATCGTCGCGCCTTACCTCCTGCACTACGGAAGTGAGCAGCAGCAGCAGGCCTGGCTGCCGAGGATGGCCAGGGGCGAAGTCATCTCGGCCATTGCCATGACCGAGCCGGGCACGGGCAGCGACCTGGCCGCCATCCAGACGCGCGCGGTGGCGCACGAGGGGGGCTATCGCATCCAGGGCCAGAAGATCTTCATCTCCAACGGCCAGCTCGCCGACCTGGTTCTCTTGGCGGCCAAGACCGACACCAAACGCGGCGCGCGTGGCATCAGCCTGTTCCTGATCGACACCACCCGCCAAGGATTTTCCCGGGGCCGCCGTCTGCAAAAAATGGGCCTGCACGCTCAAGACACCTCCGAACTCTTTTTCGACGATGTGTGGGTTCCCGGCGATTGCCTGCTCGGCCAGCCGGGCGAGGGCTTTGCCTACCTGATGAATGAGCTGCCGCAGGAGCGGCTGCTGGTGGCTGTCACCGCCGTGGGGGCCATGGAGTCTGCCCTGCGCTGGACCTGCGAGCATGTGCTCGATCGCAAGGCCTTCGGCGCGCCCCTGGCGAGCAAGCAGGTGGTGCGCCATGCGCTGGCTCAGGCCTATGGGGACATCCAGGTCTCCCGGGCCTTTCTGAAGGACTGCATCGGCCGGCATGTGCAGGGCCAACTGGACACCGCCACCGCCTCGGTGGCCAAGTTCTGGACGACCGAGATGCAGTTCTCCGTGCTCGACCGCTGCGTGCAGCTCTTCGGTGGTTATGGCTACATGCAGGAATACCCCATCGCCCGCGCCTGGGCCGACGCCCGTGTGCAGCGCATCTACGGCGGCACCACCGAGATCATGAAGGAAATCGTGGCTCGGCACCTTCTGGACACACCGTCCCGAGACCGCTGAACCCCGTCCACGGATA
>Ga0164293_10002191_pt1 | contig 16547 bp, 25 predicted proteins | sample GEODES118metaG_FD_111487 | JGI IMG/M metagenome (GOLD analysis project Ga0164293, IMG submission 111487) | Eutrophic lake water microbial communities from Lake Mendota, Wisconsin, USA - GEODES118 metaG | ecosystem: Environmental > Aquatic > Freshwater > Lake | place: USA: Lake Mendota...
AATCATCAAAACCTTCACCTAATTCACCTCCACTTCTTTCACCAATACCTTCTTCATCTAATAGGTATTCTATTTGTGATGCCAAATCGTCTTCGCCCTCTTCATATAAAGATTCAACAATATCCATCTCATTCATTTCGTTAAGTTCATCCCCATCATAACCGTATTCGTCTTCTAATATATCTATCGCCATATTAATTAAGTCCTGTGATTGATGTTTACCTGCGTCTGTTTGTCCCCACTCTTCATCTTCCCTCTTCGTCTTATTAAACGCTCTTTTTAAATCGTTTACGGAATGTCCTCCAATTGAATCGTACGGTTCATTAGGATCGGCCATTCGTGTTTTAGGGGTATTTATAGGTTCATCACTATATGAATCTATAAATGCTTTATAATCTTCGTCGTCGTCGTCGTCTTCATCATATTCATCTTCTTCATATTCGTTTTCTTTAATCACACGTCTAACAATTCTTGCTAAATCCGATTCTGTTAGTCTTATTATTCTTTTCATTATTTTTTTATTAACATTTATTAAATTCACAATAAAGTCCTGGCGCTTCTTCACCCATTTTTTTGAACTCTTGTAATATTTTTGTATAATTAGGTTTACCTAATACCCAAGGTACATTTGAATTGACTAAAACTTTCCAATCAGAATCACCATATGTAAACTTAGATATAGAAATAGACGACTTATTTTCTCTTGTTCCGTAAATATTATAATCCAACTCTATTTTTACCCTAAATAAATAGTCATCTTTTAACCCACTTGTTCCAGGTTCATTTTCGCCGGATTCCGTATGTGAAATTTTTTCAAAAACACCTAATCTTCCTTTTTTAGAATAAGGTGGTTTTTCACCATCCATGTAAATATAACCCAAATTTGTTAAAAACTCTTTTAAAATTATAAACTGAGCATCAAAAAAACTTTGTGTGTCAAAGTCTTCTTCGTTTTCTTTAATCACACGTCTAACAATTCTTGCTAAATCTGATTCTGTAAGTCTAATTATTCTTTTCATTATTGTTTTTATTAATAAATATGTTAATGGTTAGGAAAGTCCGGGTACTCTTAGATTTGAATCTTCAAGTTTTATCAAATCTTGTACTATTACAAAATCATCTTCCATTTCGTTGTTCTCCCTTTCATCTTCTGCCGTATTATCACTCATATAATCTTGTCTTTTTAATATCATATAAAAATCAAAGGCAGGATCTTCGCCTTCAATATCATCAAACACATCTTTTGTTAATGGTTTGTCTATGTATTTCTGCATAGAATCTCCATTCACAACCATAAAGGTTCTTTCAATACTATAATATGATTCATAACTTTCAACGTCTCCACTTCCACCACATTCACCACATCCTTCGGACCCTGTACTTCCACAATGATCACATCCTTCGGTTCCTTCACCGTCACAAGTATCACATTCAAAATTTCCTTCTCCACCACAATCACGACAGGATTCCTTACCTCCACCATCACAATGAACGCACTCCACTTCAACTTCAACTTCTTCACCTTCATCATCTTCTTCTGTTTCAGTTTCAGTTCCTTTACCATTACAATACCTACAGTCTTGGGTTCCTTCACCATAGCAAGTATCGCACTCATGAGTTCCTTCACCATCACAATACCTACAATCTTGTTTACCATCCCCGTCACAACTATTACATTCAACATACCCATTATCACATTCACCACACGTTTCAGTTTTTGTTGTTTGTTCAACATAAAAATCAACCACTAAAATATAGAAGTCGTTTATGATTTTATATATTTTTTCTGGCGTGTAATTCGGTTTATTAATTATAAACCAAGTTGTTTGTATGATTTTTATTTTATCAGATAAAGTTGTGGCCGCAGATAATAGGACTTGACCAAAATGGTCAGAGGTTGCAATTGATTTAATTTTAGTTCTCGTAATTACTTTATCTCCAGACTCTTCTTTGACTAAGTCCGCTAATGTCCTTGAGGTCTTCCATATTTGTTTAAACTCTAATCCCATACATAATAAATACATCAAAGACTAAAAAAAGAAACCGTGGCGGGAATCAAACCCACACCAAAATTATGCTAACCAATTACACCACACGGATTCCTTTGTTGTTCTCAACTACCGATCTATTTTTTCTTTATTGCTTTTACGGCCGAGTATTAGACAAAAGGGTAAAAATATCAAAATCCCTGAGAGGTTACTTATAAATATCTTAATTTATAGATCCTGAACTAACATAATTATCCATTCAACACCACCTTCTGATAAGTGACCGATAACATCGTCCGTTATGTATGTGTTATAAGTGATCTCCCACTTTTTTTCATCACCATATAACACCGCAACTTCCCATTCGTTATCGTTAGATGTATATGAACCATAAATTTTGCTTATTGGATTTTTATACCTAACAACAGACACCCCATAACCATTAGGAAAAAATAATAGTCCGTGTACACCTTCACCAAAAGAATGTGGTTTAAATTCTATGTCTTTGAATGATTTCATTAATTGTTAAAGATAATGTATTGGTCTTCTTCTAATCCTTTAACTCCAAGTTTTTCTAAGGCCATTTTTAATACGTGAAGTTGTTTCGCCAAGTGAAATTTGTTTGAGATCAAAGTGCTGAACTCAACTCCCGTTTCTTTATTGAACTTTTCAAAATTCTCCAAACGTCCTTCCATACGAAGTCTTAACTCACACCCATTGATGTAAAAATCTAATAATTGTTTCTTATTGAATACTTCAAGTAGTTCTTCCACTTCGTGAGTCATTGAGAAAAATAGGGAGACAAGTTCTTTGTTCATATGTATTGTTTTTACAAAGATACATATTTTTCTGAATATTCGTCAAGTTCTTTAAGATATTTTATAAATTCTTCTGAATTAATAAATTCTTGGTGTAATTGTTCTAAGGTGTTTTCCATTGTTTTTGTTTGGTGTAGTCCCGCCTGGACTCGAACCAGGAATAGAAGATTAGAAATCTACTGTGATATCCCTTTCACCACGGAACCATATTATTATATCTTCTTAACCTCGTAAATGTGTCCTGAGTCTGAGTTTGTTTGAAATATTTCTTTCATTTCTTCAGCGTCTTCAATACTATCAAATTCCCAAATTTCACTTTCAGAGTTTAATAATATAACTGGTAATCTTTTTTTGGATTCCGTTTTGATTTGTTTAACTATTACGTACATGACTTTTTTAATAATTATATAAAATAAAAATCCCCCAGTCAACTAAGAAAGGGGGTTTATTTATGTTTTGTTTTTTTATCTACCAATGATTAATTCATCAAAATCCAAACCATTGGTTCCTTTAATACCGTCTTCAAACTCATCGTACATAAACGACTTAACTACCGCAGTGATAGATTGTTCTGATTGAGCGATTTTTGTTTCCATCCAATCTTCGAGTTGGTCTCCTTCTTCCATCATTTCCCACATTTTGTAAGCCAATGTTGCGATGGTAAACAACTGTTGTTTTGCCATGTAAGACCCTTCCTCATCACTTTCTTTAAGTGATTTAACAACTTTTTTTAGTTGGTCTTCTGTTATAATAATTTTACTCATATTATCTTAACTATTATAGTTACCTAAAATTGTTTGTATTTCAGTTTCAAAATCGGTTATTTTAGATAAAAGACTTTCATATTCAGTATTCAATGTGGTACTTTGTTCTTTTACTTTTTCTAAGTTTGGTGCCTTTTCGGCTTCTAATTTTTTTATTGAGTCACTAATTTCTTTTGCTCTATCTCTATAAAGTTTTTCAAACTCATCATGAAACTCTCTAAGTGAATTTCTTAATTGTTCTGTTTTTGCTTCTACTCTTGCCTGTGCCGCTTGAAGTGCCGGTGAGGTTTCATTTTCTTTTTTTCTAAATAAATTACCAATCACACTACCAACTCTAGCAGCAAGTCCTGCTAATGCTGGATTTTGTTCGTTTAATAATGTTTCTTCAAGTCTTCTGTTAGATTCTTGAATATGTCTGATTTTACTGTAACTTCTGTTCATTTTTTTTTATTTTATTTTTTTTATTACCATGTTCTACATGCCCAATATCTAGGTTTCCATCTTGGACCTGGATTATCACAATTATGTCTTGCTCTAAAAGACCTTCTTCTTTCAGGGTTATTTTTCTTAATAACCATTCTTTTACCTTTTGCCGATTTACCACCAAAACCAAAATTTACCTTAACAACCTTTCCTTTATCGTTTTTAACATAAACTTTGGACTTTTTAATGTCTCCTTGCATTATTTTTCCAAGTTGGACTTTTCTTCCTTGGTATTCTGCTTCGTTTAAAAATTCATCAACACTTTCTACTGATCCGTATATGTCTTCATATAAAAATTCTTTAGTTGTGAATTCTTCAATTAAAACTTTTCTTATGATATGATCTATTTTCATCCTATATAATTTAAATGCCAAGGTTCAGCAACCCTTAATGGTCCTTGTGTTTTATATGTTATTTCAAAACCGTAATCTTTAGCGTTATCCGCAACCCATTTTTTAATCTTAGGTTTCGCATCCCACCAACTAGTTTCTGTTGAATATATATCAAACGCCTTTCCTGTGTGGTGTTGACTAAAACCAGGTAATGTGTTTGATGCTTGAACATTATCTATTGTTCTTTTATTATTTAAAACTTTTTTTGCAAAATTATTCACTTGATCATCATAACTTCTATATCCGGAGACTACCCCTCCACTTATACCAAATTTTTTATTACAATCATTTATAAGTTCTAGTATTTTCTTTTCTGCAATTTTATTTTTTCCCAAATCAGGTCTTGTTGACCCTTCCTGTTCAAATTCTTTATCTATATTTTTTTTTGTAATGTTAACACCTTTTTTTATTAAGTCATTAATTGCCTTTAAAATTGGTTCTGAAAGTCTATCGTCTTTTAAATCTCCTGATTTTTGAGTTTCTTTATTTTTTGTTTCAGAAGATTTTTCTTGGTTTTTACTTTTAGAATCTCTAACAACAGAAGTTTCCGTTAATTTTTCCCACGTCCCTTCTATTCTTTGTTTTTTAACATCATAATTTAAAAAGTCCTCATTAGACATTTCAATGTATAATACATCATTACTGTTATCAAATGTGAATAAAAATATTCTACCATCTCGTTTTCTTTGTGATCCATATATCGGTTCACCATTTCTTTTTGATATTAATGTACCTAAACTACCAATATAATTACCGGTTGGGTTATGCACTTTTACACTTGAGATGGCATACACCATATATTCTTTTGTTTTACCTTTTGCAACCGGTTTAACAAACTCACTAACGTCTGGTGACGAACTATTACTAAATCTAAATACCTGTGGAGCATAAGTTTCAGGATTTATCATTTTACCATCCTTTTTATAAACAAAATGTAGATGTGGCCCCGTAGAAAGACCTGTAGATCCAACCAACCCAATTACTTTACCACTATTTACAATGTCACCAGCACTTACCATTCTCTTAGATAGATGTAAATACATCGTAACCGAACCATCATTATGTAAAATTTCAACAAAATTACCATTGGCTTTACCAAATTCAGATCTTAATACCTTACCTGGTTTAATTACAATAATAGCAGTACCTTGTGGTTCAGGATAATCCTGACCAGCATGAAGTTTATAAACTTTCTGTACGGGGTGAAGTCTCATACCATATTTACTTCCAGTATTTTTAGGTACCCATGTGGCTTCGTTAATTTGCCTCTTTTCGTGAGCCTCTTTTATTACCTTTCTAATAATTCTTTTTAGATCCATACTAATAAATATATCATATAATAAAAAAAGGTGAGGAAAACCTCACCTAATTTCGGGTCGATCACGGATTGTGATACAAACTGCCACCACTTTGTTTTAAAGAGAAACAAAGAAACTATCCCTCCAACTTAGATTTTGCTATAACAACCTCAGCTATTGACATCTCTTTACTATTACCAATAACTAAACATTCCTTTAATATTGAACTTGGTACGTGAACTAAAAAGTCTTTACCATTAAACGTTGATAGGTTTTGATTCAACTCAATAGATGAGTGGACCATATTCAAAAATATTTTAAACTGTACCTCATCCATAAAAGTTTCATTTAAAACTTCACCAAACTTAGGGTGGACGATCATTATGTGTTTTAGTGTTGCCATATCTTTTATTTATACAAATGTAATACTTTTTTTTTAATTAAACAATTTCTTTGTATTGTATTTTTGAAATAGTGGGGTTATCTGATTCATCAATTCCAAAATATTTTAAATATTCTAAAACTGAATTATAAATACTATTCCTATAATATCTATTATATCTTGTTGCATTTCGTTGGCAATAATTGTTATTTTTCCAACTCCGTCCAGAACGCATATCAACAATAACATCTATCTCATAGGTATATAGTTCTTTATTATCCAACCACACAGATTTTTCGTGTTTATATTTTCTAATTGATGAGATTTTAATTGCTGAATCTAATAGGTCAGAATCCACATAATATTTGTAATTTTTATATGCACTAATTACCATATCTTTAGTAATTTTTTTAACGATCTTAATATGTTTGTCCGTAATCGCTTTACCTATTTTGTTATCATTTTTCATACAACAAAGATATGCAAAAAAATTTAACTCACAAAAAAATGGACAATAATTTTTTATCATCCATCAATTTTTTTTACCAGTAAGTAGTTTTTTAAAAAAGGCTGAGATTATACCTGTTATTGAGAACCTTTTGAAGGATTATTGTTTCCCTTCGTATCCACCATCTTTTGAATGGTATTCCTCAGTGACGATTATTTAGGTGAATCACTCCTTGAGGTATCAATTACTCTCTCATTACTCAACTCTCTTCGAGACTGCCGTCCCAACTCTTCCTTGCGGGAATAGAGGTTTTTGGTAAGAATGTAGTTCAACTTGCGGTCTCACTACGCAACGAACTGCTCGTTACTATGTAGTCACCTTTCATTGACACCTGACGAACACTTTTGCTTAATGTAATTTTAATTGGAATTAAAGCTCCATAAGTTTGGTGTCGTGGATTGATCGAAGTAGTGGTCCGTCTTTAGATTCGTTATCTTTTGAACAACGAAATACCAAACTACCCCGTGAAATGTCCCCATCTCAATATTTCAAGACTACTTCGAGATCGAACCCTTGGTAGGGGACGGTCAAGGTTAGTAACAACACCACTTGTACACTAACATACCTTTCGGTTTTAAGTATCCTATCATAATGGAACACGCAATAATAAAATCGGATAACCTTATTTTTTGCAATATCCCTACGAGTTATTCCTATCGATGTTCCCATCTCAAACTGACAACCCACATTGCCAATTCACCTAACCACTTTCCCTACAGCGTTGCCCTCGGTACTAAAGGTTAAGCGGTATCCCGCTTGTGTACTCAATCTCGACAAGTCCGAAGACTCACCAAGACGCAAACCCAACACACTAAGGGTTCACTTTATCCCACTTTCGTGGTTTATTTTAATGGACCATACACGGCCCAATGACTTAATTTAGTTTCACATATAAAGAAAGGGAGGTGTTACTTCGCTTTTTTTAACTGTGACGACTGTTTCGGTCGGATTTAGATTTTCAAAGAACGTTTCAGGTCTTTTCCTGATTTGTTTTACAAAGTTAAGTCTTTTTTTTCAATTAGACAAGTCCTTTGTTGTTTTTTTTTAGTTTTTTTCTACGTAAACATCGTTTGTTCCGTATTTCTTAGCCATTATCTCAGCAAACTCTACGTTTGGTGTGTACACTTTCTGACCTTTGTCGTCAGTGTAGGCATAGATCTCAACCACTTCGTTTGTAATTTCAGACATATATTAATAAATCAATTTTTTATACTAATTAGAACGTTTCCTAATTGTTTTACAAATTTATAAATTTATTTTTGTTTAATCAAGTGATTTAATAAAAAATATAGAAATTTTGTCAGAGGTAATATATAAATACAACTTAGTTTAGTAAAATCACAGTTTTTTGTAAAAAAAATTATATTCTTTTAAATTTTCTAAGATTTTATAATTTAACCCCTCATTTATTCTGTTGGAATGTAAATTATTTTTATTTGTTATAGACGATAAAACCTTATATCCATACTCAATCGCAATGTCTTCTGTTTTTTTTCTGATTATTTTACCAAACCCATTATTCCTATATTTCTCAACAATAAATAAACTATGTAAAAATATAGTTTCATTTTCTTTTATAAAATCATAATCATTATAATCTTCAATATTTGATATCTCGTTTTCTATTTTACTATCGTAATCATATGCGGTATCAACATCAACTAAAAAGATGTGTCCTATTTCTTTATGTGTTTTTTTTTCATTAATTATTAATTTAATTCCCGGCCATTCTTTTATTTTTCCACTATAATTAAAATAATACAATTGGTCGTTCATAGAAAAAAATTAAATCGTTTTTAGTAATTTTATACCTAAATTTTTATATTTACCTTTTAATGGTATTTCAAAAACTCTTTTTCCTGGGAATTTATAATCGTTTTCAGGTAACATTAATTTTAAGTGACCAGTGTTGTCTATACCAACTAAAGGAAAATTAACATTCTCCATAGTTATTCTATTACTTTCTATCATGGTACATCTACCCGGATGATCCCACTGTCCTCTGTTATCAGTAACTGCGTTAAGTTTTGACATAATAAATTTCCATTCTCGTTCAGAAAGAACTTTTTGTCCTTTAACGTGACTTTTCAATAATGACTCCACATTTTCTCCCTTGTTAAAACTTTCAGTTATACCTTCAGATTGTGATTTTATTTTATTATTTAAAATATTCACAAATTCCTGTTGGATTTGTTTTACAACATCTACGTAAGTTTTGTTTGATTGTGAAGCAACTGTTTCAGTTGATGGTGATGGTGATGGTGATCCCCCTTCCTTTTTAATCTGATTCATTGCCATCTCAATTTGTTTGTCTGACAATCTACCGTAAGTTAACAATTTTGATTTAATGTCGTTTAAAAATGAATTTTTTCCTGAATAATTAGCGATTGGTAATAACTCACTAGGAATTTTATCTGTTTTACCTCCTTTATTATCCCTATATAAAAAATTTATACCTGAAATGTTGGTTATACATTTGTGTCCTCCTGAGTTTGCTCTTATAACGTCAAATCCATTAACAGAAACTTTATTTAATAATTCTTTTTGTTTTTGAGATAACCCCCTATAAAGTTTGGAGGATATGTTGTTTAAAATCTCTTTTAAGTTTTCTCCTCCGTCTATTTTATAAGATGGGCTTTCACCGTAGATCGCCTCCATATCTTTAAAGGTAAAACCAACTGAACTAAAATCAGCTTCTTGTTCCGCAACCCTTTTTATAATACCAAAGGTTATTTTTAACCCCTCAAATTCTTTTCTAAATACATCTAATACCTCATCTTTTATTTCACCTAAATTTACCCCTTTGAGTGCTCTATCTTCTTTAAATGGGTTGCAGGATGCTTGAACCATACCCATCGGCATTCCCGTTACAAGGAAATCGGAATCTGGATTGTTTTTAAATGGTGTGTATCTATCATAAGCACCTGACTTTGTTGTGCTACCAAATCCATATTGAGAGATAATATTACCAAGAGTTTCTACACCCTTTTCTTTTCTACTTTGTATATAATTTTCCTTGTTTTTTGTTAGTTGTTCAGGTTCGACATACCCCTTTTCAACCGCTTCTTTTTTAATATTATTTAAAATACTTAAAAGGGATGGTTGTGAGTTTAACACAAGGTTTTCCAAAAATCTTGGTTTGTTTTTATATGCTAATAATAGTTTATTTACAACTAACCCCATTAACATTTTATTTCTCTTTAGTGAACTATCTTTATCGTATTTGTATAGGTAATTCATAACCATTTCTGGTGTTATTTGATTTACCGCGAAGTTTGCCGAATCGATCGTTGATATTAACATTATATCATCCGATGGGAAAATCTCTTTTGGTGAAACGACTTGTGATATGGTTTCCACGTTTGATCTTGATGATTTGAAACTTGTTGCCGTGTCTTTTTCAACACCAGCTTGTGTATCGTGGTGGTCGGTATGAATAACAAACATTGGTTTTCCGTGAGCAAAATCAACAAGAACCGGCATAACGTCACCTTCACCTTCAGGTTTTTTAATGGCGAATTCTTTAGATCCGTATTGTATTACTTCAGCATCGACAACTTCAATACCGTGTTGTTCAAGATAGTTTTTCATCGCCAATGCGGTTGTTACACCGTCCAAATCTTGGTGAAAGTATATTTTTGCTTTTTTGTATCTTTTAGCAATATTATTAATATCCCGGATACCTGATTCATTTATTATTCTTCTCATAATAAATAAATACTACATAAAACTAAAAAACCAACATTTTACTGTTGGTTTTCTTCCGATACTTCTTGTAGTGTTTTAAAATACTCCACCCTTGTTTTTGCCACTTCAGTGTAGTTTGGTGATAGTTCTATTCCGATCCATCTACGACCCAAGATTTCCGCAGCGACTAAACTAGTTCCGCTACCAGCGAATGGATCCAAAATTATATCATTCTTGTAGGATAATATTTTTATTGCTTTCGTTGGTATGTCCATAGAAAAAGTAGCCTTAGTTAAACTCTTTGTATCTGCAAAATAGTTCCACTGGCCAAAGACTAACTCCATAAATTCTTTCTTGTCTTGTTCCTCGTATACTACTTTTTTCTTAAATGTCCCATCTTCTTGTTCTATGTCAGTAGGAACCCCTTTCCATTGTGGTTCTCCTTTCACCTTTTTAATGTGTAGTTTTTTGTAGGCCAAAATAACACACTCTTTCGGGTTATAGATATACGGGCTGGATGGACTCATCCAAGATCCCCATGCTGTGGTTTTACTTCTATGTGGTGATTGTTCTTCCAAATCAACAATACCAAAGAATCCAAAACCAATTTCTTTCATTATTTGATACATCTCTGAAACAAAGAAAATTCTCCCTCCTTTCTTTTGTCTATTGATTTCATAGGGTATGTTTAACGCAATTCTCCCATCATCTTTCAATACGTTATACGATTCAGTTAACCAATTTCTTGCAAACACAAGGTAGTCTTCAAACTCCACATCATCATCGTGTGTGTCATAAGCAATACCCACGCCATATGGCGGCGATGTGCAAATTAAGTCCACAGACCCTTCCGGTAAGGTTTTCATTACCTCAATACAATCCCCATTTATTATTTTTCCTGTTTCTATCATTTTTTTAATATTATTTTATTGTTTAATATGGTTTGGTCGTTTAAAAGTAGATCAGGTGTTGTTTTAATCATTAAAGCCATATTACTTTTTGATCTTAACGAATTTTTATTCTCAAACGTATCTATTTTAGTTGGAAACCTAGTCACTGAAGTATAGGTTCCGGTCTTTAGTTTATCAATATCCTTATCACCAAACTTCCTAATATCATCTAAATAAAAAATAGGTGTTTTTCTTGTTAATACCTTACCTTTAAAAGAAACCCAATCATATTCGTAATAGTTGTTTTGGTATAGTTTTTTAATTGAGTTTTTTAGTGCTTGTTCTAAATCCTCAACACTTTTAAAATCACACTGAAATTTAATGATAAAGTTGGTATAGTCTTCCGTTATTAATACGTTACTAATACCTTCTTGCTCTTGTAAGGTTCTTTTAAACTCTCCGATCTTAGTTCTAATGTCTGATACCTTTGGTACCTTTTCTCCGTGTAAACTATCTAAAGCGAGTATGGATGTTACTTTGGTTTTACTACCACTAAGATTTATAACATATTTAAAGGTGCCTGATCCATCCAAATTAAACTTTAGGTCTTCAATTATTTCAATACAGGATGTCAAAAATAATATTAGACAAAAATATAGATATCTCATTATTTTTTTATTAATTACGTTATAGTTTCTAAATAATCCCACACCTCATTTGAAAATTCTTCGATTAGGTCTTCATCTTGATCATCCGATAAATTAGCAATTCCTTCATCAAGACAAAAATCCACAATAATATCTAGTGTTTCTCCAAGTGTTTGTTCATCACTTTTTAATCCCTCATATAAATCACGAATATTACTTTTTTGTTCTTCAGTTAATTTCATCTTCATTTATTCTCCAATGTTTTAATGTGATGATCCAAATAAAATTTTGCCTTCTTTAAATCTTCGATTTCTTTCTCTGGATCTTTTTTACCTGCCCTTGAGATGTACTTTACCGTATTACCTAGTGAGAAACCTAAATCCCACGCATCAATCACCTTTATTGCTTCATATACGTTCTCAGATCCTCCATAATGTTCTGGATGGTTTACTTGTTCCTTACTCATAAATCCCTAATTCCAATAAATAACCTCTTACTTTTTTTCCAAGATCCATATCATTTGGGTATTTTCTAACCAAATTGATTATGTGTTGTGGGTCAACATTAATTTTTTTCTTTTGATTGTCTGAATGTTTGTATCCAAACTCTTTTTCTTGTCTTAACTCGTTTAATGATCTTTGTTTTACTACCATGACTTTTTTATTTTAATAATAAAAAACTAAGATATATTAGTCAAATTTTTATGTCTAATAATTTTTGATTGAATCATATAATTCATTATTTTTCTTTTTGCGATAGGAAGCAAAGTTTCTTTAAGGGGGTAATTGTTGTTGTGTTTAACCCTAAAAACAATTAACTTACTATGAATATTATCGTCTTTTAGATCTTTGATAAGTGGTCTTTTTACTTCTTTTAATTTTTCATTAAAATCTCCTTTAGGACATTCACATATTTTTTTTATGTGACATTTTGTTTCTAAATTACCCTTTTTAATTAATTTAACCATAAACTCATATAGGTAGGTTTTATCTTTATAATCTAAAAAGAAAAGCCCTTGTTTGGGGTCAATATTTTTTGAGTTTTGTATCGGATCTATTGATACCGCATCGTTAACGATGTCCCATATCGCCTTTGCGTGGTTGAAGTAGTCTTTTAATTTATCGGTTGTATATTTACAGATATGATAAATTTCAAGTATCTCTTCTTTTGTAAGGAGTGGGCAATCAACCGGTATTAAGTCAGATATTAATATCTCATCATCGGGATCCTTTAACGTTCTGTTCATTGTTAAATATTGACCTTTTTCAATTAAAAGATTAATACTAGCCAGGTGTAACGATATCTCTTGGAATTGGGGATATAATTTTAAATTATTTAGATTTTTATCTAACTTTTGTAGATAATCTAAAAGCACATATTGTTTGTGCTCTAAATCTATGGGTTCTTGAAATAACCAATCAGTTTTCATTAATAAAATGTAGTAAAATATTTTGTAGGTGTAAATTATTAATTTTCTCTCATTACGTGATACCAACTACCATTTACCTTATATTCATCATCTCTACCGTCGTATATGTTTAAAATTTGTCCGTAACCATCACTACGAATTAAATAATCAAACAAAGAGTCCATATCTATAAAATCTAAAATATATTTAGAATCGAAACCATGATTTTTTAAATATTGTGGAAACTCATCCACTTCATTATCCACAAAACTCTCTATGGTTCCCTCAACCGCATCATCATCGTAATCACCTTCAGGGTTTTCTTCATTATGTTCTATTAAACTCTCATAATCAGAAATATGGTTTCTTATCTCATCCTCCTGTTCTTCGGTTAGATTTTCCGCATTTAATTTATTTTCTAAATTTGATATGGATTTTCTATATACCTCATTGTATTTCATTTGTTCATTGGATTGTGATCTACTAACCCCATAATCTTCAGGGCTATCCCATATCATACCATTAAACTCATCATATAACCATTTCCTCGCTTCATTTTCATCCACAAAGTTTTCCCATAGTTGGGGTCTAAATGCTTCATACCCTAAGTCATCAACAATATTCTGTAAAGATTCTTTAGCAGCATCATCAATCTTATCATTATCACAGACAAAATATTCTTGCTCAAAAGCGTTGTTACCCAACCAAATATAATATCCACCATATGTACTTCTATATGACGGAAAAATATAATATTTATCCTCACCTTTCTCAACGTCACCTTCACTCATCAGATGATTAAACAACGCTTCGGTTTCGTTTGAAATAATGTCATCGTTTTCAATGTCCCACGCACCGTTATTTCTAAGTTCAGTTAGTTGTTCAAGACGACCTTCAAGTTCTTTCCTTTTTTCCTCTTTTTGCATTTCACTATTGTAATATGAGAAATAACCTTTAACTTTATTTTTATCAAAATATTTTACGCTTGAGTTTGATATATCTAACTTACCTTCCACATAATCAATACTATCTATATTTTCAATGTCTTTTCTATCTGAAAGATTTAAATCACCAGTAATTTTAATCTTTTTACCTCTGTATTCTGAAATGTTTTTTATACGATTACTATCACCACCAACATCCCTTAGTAGTTCAGAAAACTCATTAGGACTGATATCAACCCATTCTTCCGTTTCTTCTTTTAATATTCTTAATATTGTTTTTCTCATATTTTATAAATACTTTATATTTACAAATGAATAATCGTAAATTATAAATATTTATATATATAATAAACTAATTAAAAATTATAACTATGTCGTGTGGATGTAAAAACAAAAACAATGGTCAACAACAAGTACAGACCGTACAAACTCAACAGGCTCAACAAACCGAGTCAGTTAAAAATGGTGTGCAAAAAGTTGTAGAAAAATATTATAACAAAAAATAAAAACTATTTAACCTATATTTTATTTTATTTAAGATTAATTAAAATAAAAAATAAATAAATTAATATGGGAACGATTGAGGTTTACAACTTCTTAGATGGTAAAAATCTATGTAATATTTTTGCAAGTCTTATTGTGAATGAAATAAATAAAACATTTCCTAATGCGAATACTGAAATAACAGTAGTAAACATTAGGAATTTTTTTATTGTACGTGGTAGAACAACATCTGATGTTGTTTTAAACTTAACTAATATTTTAATAGAATTTTTAAAAAATTACGATGATGAAGATTTACTTAACATCATTCGAGTGATTGATGTGATTAATTATAACACCTCATTTGACAATAGAAATATGGATATTGAGTATCATTCAGATAAATTATACGAAAAAGAAAAGTTAGATATTCAAGAATTTGTTAATTCTCACGTTAAAGATAAACTATACTTTAACATTAAATTGGAGAAAACAAATAACTATCTATATTTTGATTGTTTGGATTCTAACGTAGAGAAGGTTAAAGAAATCATTTTTAATAAATTCCCTAATTACAAAATTATAAAAACAGACCTTAGTCAGGAAACTTATGTTTCAGATCGTTATTATGGTTTATCAAACGATACTGAAAAATTATACCATATATTATTACGTTATATCACATATAATGTATTCTCATTAGGGATTTCAAAAGAGTTAAACATGAAACTATATAGTAAATACAGGCCGTGTGAAATAGATAATCTAAACTCTGAATTTGAGATATTGAACGACAACCACACCGTTAGAACCAATTGGTTGAGGTCGCTTATATTGGATGTGTTCCCTTTCAATCATAAAGACTTGTCTAATAGTTTTGATATTTCTAACTACGATTCGTCTGTTGAGGTTCTATCTCCGAGTGATCGATTGTTGTGGGAAAAACTTGATGTGGTTAGTGAAATGGTTTTATTATAACAAATACTGTTTTACAATCTCTACGCCCTCATAGATATCGTTAAAATCTCTATCGGGGGCTAAAAGTTTTACGTTAGTTGGGTTATCCTCATCATCTAAAGTTAATAACATAAGTGCTGGAACATACTCATTTTCGGTGACTTTTGAAAACTCGTCGTATTCTTCCTCATATTCGTAAATGTCTCTCTCTAAAAATGACACATTTTCCTTTTCTAATTCTTCTTTAATCATACTACAAAACGGACAACCTTTCATAGTGTAAACAACTGCAACTTTCATATAAAATCTATTGTATAATATTTATTTAAACCTTTCAATAACAAATCAACACTGACACCACTTTCATCGCTCGATAGTATCACTAATTCATATACCTTCTCACTCTCTTTTGCTTTAACATAAATCATAATTTTATTACTCACACTATAGTCAATTAAAGCCCCTTTTATGTGTGTATTTTTACCATCAAAAATTTTATCAAACCAAACTATTTTGTTTTTTTTTGTTAGGACATCAATACCACCTTCAACAACATTTCTGGTTTTTATAAAACAAGGATACAACTCATATTTTTTTTTAAAAATATCAATAATGTGTTCAGGTATTTTAAATTCTTTTCTTTCTTCCATAATTAAAAGAGTTCATCAAATAGATTATAATTGTCTAACTCACCTAGTAAATAGTCACTAACAGTATTTTGGTTTTCCCATACGGGGTACATATTATGTATATTATCTTCGTTTTTAAATATTGCAACCTCTTTAGATGATTTACCGTTTGGGTATTTCTTTACCATTGTAGGTAATTTAATCATGCCTTTATCGTAAAGAAACTTACCAAACAATTCTAAGTCGTGTATTGGTGAGGTCCACTCTTG
>Ga0164293_10002192_pt1 | contig 16545 bp, 14 predicted proteins | sample GEODES118metaG_FD_111487 | JGI IMG/M metagenome (GOLD analysis project Ga0164293, IMG submission 111487) | Eutrophic lake water microbial communities from Lake Mendota, Wisconsin, USA - GEODES118 metaG | ecosystem: Environmental > Aquatic > Freshwater > Lake | place: USA: Lake Mendota...
CCGCGGCGGCCTGGGCCATCACGGTGTACTCGGGGAACGAACCAGCAGGGTCGCCCTCGGGGTTCATGATGCCGATGACAACCGGCTCTTTCTTGTTGTCAGCCTTCAGCGGCTTGGCCTCACCACAAGCGAGAGCTTGTTCGAGAGCACCAGCGCCCTTGCCGTAGGCAGTGTCGAGGGCTGCGTCCGGCTTGGCCGGGCAACCCTTCTTGGCGGCGGCCGGAGCGGACTGTTGCGCTTCGACCGGGGTGAGACCCAACGCAAGCGCCGCAACAACGGCACCGGCGACAGGAATCACCAGTTTCATTTTCTTGTTCTTCAAATGTTCCCCCTGTGACTCGAGTCGGTTGACTCGATGGATGTGACAGCCGGCACGCCGGCTCGCTCACTATAACCACCGTCATCGAACTGTCACCAAGTACGTGAATGGTGCAACCAATCACGGCATCGATGCCTTAGATCCGATTGACGCAACAGGATGGAACATCCGATTGTGCGTTTGTACAAAAAGAAACCGCCGCTGAGAAGATCGTGAGACCTTCCCAGCGGCGGACTTCAGTTCATCCATCGTTGGTTTTTCGGACCGGCCTTGCGGCCGACCCGTTGACCGCTCTTTGTCACAGGGAGGATGAAACCGAAGATCGTGTTTCTTTCTGAATGACCCTGTGCGACTACCGGCTCACTTGCCGAAGTCGAGTGCGGTTCCGGCAACCAAGTTGAGACCCGTGAAGTTTTCGCGGACCTGCTTGAGAGCCTTGCCGTTCCACTGCGATGCCGACACCGTCGAGTTGCACACTGCGACGTACGGCTTGACAGCCTTCTTGCAGGCGATGCCCGACGAGGCAAAGGCGTGCTGGTTGGTGGTGGCTTCGAGAGCCTTGGTCAGTGCCGGGCCGGTGAGCTTCTTGCCGAGCTGGTTGGCCATCTGCCAAATCTGCATGACGCCAGTGAAGCCCTGCGTGCCGAAGCCCTTGTCCTTGGAGGTCTTGTCCGAGGCGTACTTCGCACCCTTCGAGTTGTAGAGCTTGGCCTCACGCTTCAACTGCGGGTCGGTGAGTGCATCGGGGTCGAGGATCGATGCGGCACCCACGGTGTAGACGCCCTTGATCTTGTTGCCCAGTGACTTCATCGTGGTCAAGTCGATGCAAGCACCCGAGAGCACCAGCGGTGTCTTGGCCGGGGTCCAGCCCAACTTGAGCATCGAGTTGACGAGCGTCCAGCAGTCAGCACCCTGTGCCGAGTAGATGATCACGTCAGGAGCGAAGTCGAGAACCTTCTGAGCGTCAGGAGTGACGTCGGCCGAACCCGGCTTGAACGGCACGCCGATGTGGGTCATGCCGGCCATCTTGCCCTTGAGCTTGGCGGTGGTCACCGTCTGGGTGCCGTTCAACACGTTGAGCGGCTTCTTCTCCAAGTCGTGGTAGCAGAACACACCGGGAGGAGTGTTGGCCCACGGAACACCGACCTTGGTGTTCTTCTTGTACTTCAGCACGTTCTCGGCGGCGAACTGCACGAGACCGGTGTGGACACCCAAGCATCCGCCACCGCCACCGATGGCGTACACGCCCTTGGTGGTGAAGTCGGCAGGCGAGATCGGGGTTCCGACCACGACGGGAATCTTGGCGTTGTTCAAGATGCTGAAGTGGTTACCGAAGAAGTTCAAGGTCGAGTACACGACGAGGGGCTTCTTGGCGGCAAGTTCGTTGGCGCACTTCTGCGAGTCGGCCGGGTTGATGGCCATCTTGCAGACCTCCAACTTGATCGGACGTCCACCGACACCCTTGACGTAGTCGGCTCCGACTCCGCCGAGTTCCTTGTTGATGTAGTCCGCGGCGGCCTGTGCCATCACGGTGTACTCGGGGAACGAACCAGCAGGGTCGCCCTCGGGGTTCATGATGCCGATCAGGACCGGCTCTTTCTTGTTGTCGGCCTTGAGCGGCTTGGCCTCACCACAAGCGAGAGCTTGTTCGAGAGCACCAGCGCCCTTGCCGTACGTGGTGTCAAGTGACTCGTCCGGCTTGGCCGGGCAGGTCTTCTTGGCCGAAGCCGGCGCTGCCGACTTGGCGGAGACAGCGGTCGTACCGAGGCACAACGCCGCGACCACGGCGCTGGCAACGATGGCGACAGCCTTTCGTTGATTCTTCATGTTCCCCCTGTTTGATGTTGTGGCCTCTGATCACCGATGTGACAAAGGACCGTTCTGTGACGAAGGCCATATCTTGCGATGTGACGACGGTCACCGTAACACAATCGTCAGGGGGGTCTGCAAGGGTCAATCGAGCGAAATCTCTGCCGTTCCGCTGACGACGGTCTCGTCGCCGCGCTTCAGCCACACGTTGCAGGTTCGTGATTCATTGCCGACTACAACTACTTCGCCACCGCCCACGACACTGTCGCCGTCGAACACCGGACGATGGAACTGCACGGTGAGGCGCCGCACGCAACCGGCACCGGCAAAGTTGTGCAACGCGTTGACGATGTAACTCAAGTTGAGCGGGCCCTGGTTGATGACGCGACCACCGAGGCCCATCTCGCGCGTTGCCTCTCTGTCCCAATGCACTCGGTACGGATCACGCAGGATTGCCGCCATCGTCTTCATGCGTTGCGCATCGACGGATTCGACGACGAAAGACGGAATCGTTTCCACCGGTGCGGTCTCCGACTTCTCGGTGACGGGTGCCGGCATTTTGTACGCCGCCGTGGCGTGCTGACGACGGAAGCGCCACGAGTTGGTGACTCGCGCGACGAGTTCGTCCTTCTCCGGGTCGCGCAGTTCGATGCTGAACTTCATCGCGTCGTAGGCATTGCCGTTGTGGTCGAGACGATGCTCCCAATGCACGATCGATCCTTGAACGTCGTATTCCACGTCGATGCGCAGCGGCGAGAAGTACTCCCAGTCGTATCCGTCGAGTCCCACGGAGCCGGGTCCTTCCGCGCCGCACACCTCGAACAATTTGGCGATGCTGATACCTGAACCGAGGATCGGAACGTGGAACAGGGCGACCGGGTGCACGAGGCCGTCGGGCAACTGATCCGCCGTCGTGCAGTCGGTGAGGAGAAAGTTCTCCCAGTGGGCAATGGTGTAGCGGCCGCCGGGGAAGCGGAAGCCGAGTACGGTGTCGTCGTCAATCAAAGAGCTCACGGGGGGAGTCTTTCATGCCAGCAAACACGTCTCGTACACACACACCCATCGACCCGGCCGATGCCAACGTCATGGATCTGTTCCGGATGGACGGCATGGTTGCCGTCGTCACCGGCGCAGGTCGCGGCATCGGACGTGGCATCGCGCTCGGCTTCGCCGATGCGGGGGCCGCAGTGGTTCTCACGGCTCGCCGCGAACACGAGCTCGACGAGGTGGCCGAGCGCATCGCGGAAAGGGGAGGTCGTTCCCTCAAGATCGTCGCCGACATCACGGCGCCCGAGACGATCCCGACGATCGTTGAGAGGTCGATGAACGAGTTCGGCAGCGTCGACACGTGGGTGAGCAACGCAGGTACGTCGGACTATCCGGGCAACTTCGCCTTCGAGGATTTTCCCGACTGGCACTGGGACAATCAGATCGCGCTCAATTTGCGGCCGCACTTCATCGCGGCCAAGGCGTGTGCCGCTGTCATGCAGCCGGGTTCGTGCCTCATCGGTATTTCGTCGATCGCCTCGATCAAGCCGGCAGTGAACTTCGCCGCCTACGGTGCTGCGAAGTCGGGCATGAACTCACTGGCTCTCACCTTGGCAACCGAACTCGGTCCGAAGGGCATCCGTTCGAACGTCCTGTCGCCGGGCACCGTGCCGACCGAGGCAACGAAGACCGTCGGTCATGTCAGCGATGCGATGCTCGAAGCCACCGCCCAGCGCATTCCGATTCGTCGACTGGGAACACCCACCGACATCGCCACGGCAGCGGTGTGGCTGGCATCGCCCGCCGGATCATGGGTGACTGGTCAGAACATCGTCGTCGCCGGCGGCGCATAGTTCGTTCTTCCCTGTTCGGGAATTCAAAAGGGGGCGGCCCGTGGGCCGCCCCCTTTCTTTTCTTGTCTTCGCGTCTGGTGACGCGGGTGATCAGTTACCGAAGTCGAGATCGGTGCCTGCAACCAGGTCGACACCCGAGAGGTTCACGGCGACCGGCTCGAGGCCGCTGCCGTTCCACTTGTTCACGGTGACTTCCGAGTTGCACACGGCGATGTACGGCTCGGGTGCATCGGCACAGCTGATGCCGGTGCTGGCGAAGCCGTGGTTGCCGGAGGTGCTGGCGAGTGCCTCGCTGAGCTGAGCGCTGGTGACATCCGGGCCGATGGCGTTCATGAACTGCCACGTGGTCATCGTGGTCGAGAAGCCCTGGGTTCCGTAACCCTTGCCCTTCGACGTGGTGTCCTTGGCGTACTTGTCCATGGCCGAGGCGTAGATCAAGGCTTCGCGCTTGAGCTGGCCTTCGAGTGCGTCGGGGGTGAGGATCGACACACCACCGAGGATGTGAATGCCGTTGATCTTGTCACCGAGCTTGCCCATGGTGTCGAGGTCCAAGCAGGAACCCGAGAGCACGAGGTCGACCTGATCAGGTGTCCAGCCGAGCTTCAGGAACGCATTCACGAGGGTCCAGCAGTCGGCACCTTGTGCGGAGAAGATGATTCCGTCGGGACCGAAGTCGAGGATCTTCTGTGCGTCAGGTGTGACGTCGGCCTGGCCGGGCTTGATCGGCACACCGATGTGGGTGAGATCAGGCATCGTGCCGGCCAACTTGCTGGTGGTCTTGGTGACGGTTCCGTTCAGAACGTCGAGCGGCTTCTTTTCCAAGTCGTGGTAGCAGAACACACCGGGAGGAGTGTTGGCCCACGGCACACCGATCTTCTTGCGACCCAGATTCTGGGTGACGAACTGCACGAGGCCGGTGTGGGCGCCGAGGCATCCACCACCGCCACCGATCGAGAACGTGTTCTCGGCGGTGAAGTCGGCTGCGGTCACGGCGGTGGCCACGATCGACGGGATGCCGGCCTTGTTCAGGATGTCGAGGTGGTTACCGAAGAAGTTGATGCTGTGCATGACGGCAACGGGCTTCTTCGCGGCGAGTTCGTTGGCGCACTTCTGCGAGTCGGCCGGGTTGATGGTCATCTTGCAGACTTCGAGCTTCAACGGACGACCGGGCGTACCGGTGGCGAAGTCGGCTCCGACTCCGCCGAGTTCGTTGTTGATGTACTCGATGGCTGCTTCCGAAGCCACGGTGACTTCGGGGAAGGAACCTGCAGGGTCGCCTTCGGGGTTCATCAAACCGATGACGATCGGCTCACCCTCGGCCTTCAGAGGCGTGGCCTCTGCGCAGGCGAAGACGCGCTCGACGGCGCCGGCACCGATGCCGTTGGTCTCATCGAGTGCGGTGTCCGGCTCGGCGGGGCACCCTTCGGTGCCACCCTCGCCGCCCTCACCCGCGGTGTCGGATGTTGCGGTGGTGTCTGCGGTTGCGGTGGTGTCTGCCGTGGTGTCGCCACTGCTCGACTCGTTGTCGTCGCTGCATGCAGCTCCGATCAACGAGAAGGCGATGGCGGCGGCGGCAAAACGAACCGACAACTTCTTGCTGCGGTGTTTCACGTGTTCCCCTTTGTGTCGACGGGCCTGAACGGCCGTTCACTGAGTACTGCCGAGGCAGTGATCACAATCTAGTGACGATGGGCACACATTCGCCCGTCAGAGAAGTGTCGAGTCAGTGTCGAAACACGACAGGAAGGTGCCAACACGTGTGCATCTCACCGTGTCCGCGACATTTCATGACGGGCGACGAGTCGGGAGCGAGACGAATGTCCTTCGTTGCATCGAGAAGCAGGTTCGAGGCAAGTGTTGCGGTGTCGCGCACGATCGCGTAGAGCGACCGTGGCCGGCCCACGGGAACGGCAGGAAAACGCGAAGGAGTCCCCAAACCAGGGGCGATACCCGAAGGTAACCCGTCTGCTCGGTATTGGCCACGTGGTTCGCGTTGCACGAGGTCCTTGCGACCGACGACGAACGAGTCGGCGTCGGAGAAGATTCTTTCGTCCCGGTTGGCAGCCGCAGCAGAGCAGACGACAAGTGCTCCTTCGGGAATCAAGAGGCCGAAGCGCTCGACCTCACGGCGAGCGAAACGATCGGCGGACAGGACCGGGGTGGAGTGGCGCAAGGTCTCGAGATACGCGTACTTCACCAGTCGTCGCTCGTTGTTCACCATCTCAAGTTGGTCGGGATGGGTCAGCAACATCGTCCACATGTTGGCAAGTGCGCCATGGAGGGTTTCGTGATCACCTTCGAGGAGAGTGGCAACCACGTCGTGGGCGTCGGAGGGCGGACCGTCGATCTCGAGAGCGGCGATCGCCGTGAGCCAGTCGTCCTGCGGATCGGCACGTCGCGCAGCGAGAAGTGGAGTGAAGTAGTCGACCAGTTCGTCGATGGCGCGCTTGCCTGCTTCTTGCAGTGTCGGGTGCCAACGGAACCCGCGTTGCATGCGCAGGTAACGCTCGGCGAACACAGGGAGTTCCGTATCGGGGATCCCGATGGTGCGCCCGAGCAAGTGCAAGGGAAACACCGCGGCGAACTGCGTCGCCAGATCGGCAGAGCCGCCTGGCAAGAAGGACGAGATGACATCCCGTGCGACGTCAGGTGCGTGTGTGTCGATGCCGTGAGCCTGAGCAGCGAGGATCGGAACATGGTGCCGAAGATCGCGTCCGAACGACGGCATGCCGTAGAACCAACGCTTCGACCGCGTGGCGAAGTTGGCGGAATCCGCGAGGATCGAGGTGACGTCGTTGTAGTGGGTGACCCAGAAGCAGTTGCCGGGCCAGTCGCGCCATGCCGGGCCGTACGCCCGCAACTTGGCGAGCAACGGATACGGATCGTCGAGGTAGTCCTGCGTGCGCATTTGTCCCGGCTTCACCGGGGGTGGCGCACCGACACGTTCGCGCTGGAACACCTCGTAACTGCGATAGCCCGCTTCGTCTTCGCCGCGGTGTTCGCCGACGGTGTCGTTGTCGTTGTCCGAACTGGAGACGCGCGGAGTCGTCGTGTCACTCATGTCGTTCGAACCGTTCACGCCTTTTCGAACTCGAGCCAGAGTTCGTTGATCGCACCGAGACCGATGGGAGCCAGCGAGACACCGTCGATGTCCTTCGGCATCCGCTCCTCGACGATGCGGACGTTCTTCACGCGCTTCGACATGATGTTCGAGCCGATGCTGGCCTCTTGGTGCGAGATCCAGGCGCCCGGACAGAGGTGGGGGCCGACCCCGAAGGCCATGTGGTTGCACTTGCCTTCCTTGCGGTAGCCGGCGCGCAGGATCTTCTCCGTGTAGAGGTCGTTGCGGAAGATGTCGAACTCCTCGGGGTTGGTGAAGGCACGCTCGTCGTGGTTGGCGGCCCAGTCGACCATGTTGATGAGCGATCCGGCCGGGATCTTCACGCCGTGCAACTCGATGTCGAAGGTGTTGTGGCGCGGCTGTCCACCGATCGACGAGGAGTGGCGAAGTGTCTCGTGGAATGCGGCGTCCCACAGCGAGTCGTCGGTGAGCACCGCAGTCATCTGGTCGGGATGCTGCAACAGCAGGTACCACATGTTGAGGATCGCTCCGCGTGTGGTCTCGCCGCCACCGCCCACGATGAGGGCGATGTTCGACGTGATCTCCTCGGTCGAGAGGTAGTCGCCGTCGACGATGGTCTGACAGAGCTCGGAGATGATGTCGGGTGCGACCTGATTGCCGTCGTCGTCGAGGAGATATTGCGGAGCCTTGCGGCGTTCCTCCACGATGCCCTCGACGAAGTCCTCGAGGTCCTGTCGAGCGATCAGACCTTTCTGTTCGTAGTCGCGGCCGCCGATGCCGCCCATCATGTTCTTGTACCAGTAATAGAACTTGTCGCGGGCGTCGTCGGGGAAGCCGAGTACCTGGCAGACGACGCGAATCGGAAACTCGTTGGCGAACGCCTTGCCCAGTTCGATCACGTATTTGCCGGTGGCGGGGTCGTATTCCGACATGGCCGATGCCGGATCGAACCACTCGTCGATCATGTCGTTTGCCATCTTGCAGATGGCTCCGAAGCGCTTGGTGAGTGCGCTGCCGACGAGGTGCCGTCCGTAGAGGTTGCGGCGCCGACTGTGCTCGATTCCCGACAGTTCGAGCTGCGTGTTGCCGAGAACGTGGTTCGAGCTGCCCTTCGGGATCGTGTTGAAGCCCAGCCCGTCGAAGTACGCGTCGGAGACGTCGTGGTACCGGGTGACGTAGTAGCAGTTGTTCAACTTGTCGTGGAAGACCGGATAATGGTCCTGCATGATCCGGTAGTACGGGTACGGGTTGCGCTGGAATTCGCGTGTGCCGAAGATGCGGGGATCGACGAGTGGTGTGCCATTGGCATCGCGTCCCATGTCGCACGCGGTTCCCAACGGCATCAGCGGAAACTCCACTTGTTCCGTGGACGCCACGGCCGCTGTGGTGGCTTCGTCGAGTTCGTAGACCGATGCAAAAACATCGGTGAGTTTTTCCGTCAGTGACATGATGACCCCCCGTCGTCCACTGTCCTTGGCCCACTATAAGAGGGCTGTCCGCGCCCTCGCGCGGTCGGACTAACGTCGGCCCATGAACACAACGCTGAGGGGGCGGCGTGCACTCGTGACCGGTGCAGCCGAAGGACTGGGCAGGGCCTATGCAGAAGCCCTGGTGCAGGAAGGTGCCAGTGTCGCCGTGTGCGACGTGAAGGACAAGATCCACGACGTGGCACAGGAATGGCGATCGACGGGGGCGACAGTGATGTCGCGCGTTGCCGATGTTTCCGATGCCGCGCAGGTGAAGAGTTTCGTCGACGACGCGGCCGCGGAGTTCGGTGGGCTCGACATCGTGGTGAGCAATGCGGGAATCGTACGGATCACCTCGCCGGTCAACGACGCCTGGGACCAGACCATCGACGATTTCGATGCGGTCATGGGTGTGAACCTTCGCGGGGTGTACCTCACGGGTCGGGCGGCGATTCCGTATCTCGTGAAAAATGCGAACGGTGCCGACCTCGTCAACGTCACCACGGACCACATCCACACCTGTGGTTGGCCCGAGAAGCACTCGCACGACGATGCGCAGCTCTGCCAATGGAAGGGCGTGCAACGCTCCGCGGTGGGTGGCCCCGGATTCGACGTGTACGACGCATCGAAGTGGGGGATCAAGGGCCTCACCAACACCTGGGCGCGGGGGCTTGCTCCGCACGGCGTACGCGTGAATTCCTTCGGAATGGGTGCGACCGCGACCCCGATGTATCTCGGATTCGTCGGCGACCGTCCGTTGACGCCCGGAACGATGTCACCCGAGTCGGTGGCCTCGGTCCTGATGGATCTCCTCAAAGAGGGTCCATCGGGGCGAACCGGTGACTGCATCCAGTTGTGGGCAGGCCATCCCACGGTTCTGCCGCCGCCGATGCTCGACGGTCTGCTGACCGCGCAGGATCTCGCACGTTGACATGCGCCTGACCCGACTCAGTCGTTCGGTCGCCGGGCAGTCCGTCATCGTCACCGGTGCGGCTAGTGGCATGGGGCGCGCAACCGCGCATCTCTTCGCCGACGAGGGTGCGCGTGTCGTGGTGGCGGATCTCGGCGACGATCGTGTCACTGCAGTTGTTGCCGAGATCGCCGATGCTCATGGCAACGATCGCGTGGTCGGCGTGGCTTGCGACGTCACCGTCAGGGAGCAACGTGGGCGTGTGGTCTCTCGCTGCATGGAGGCGTTCGGCGGTGTCGACATCCTGGTGAACAACGCCGGCATCAGCCTGGTGTCATCGGTGCTCTCCTCGTCGGACGACGAGTTCGACGCAGCGTGGGATCGTACGTTGGCAGTGAATCTCAGTGCCTATGCGCACATGATCCGCCTGGTCGTGCCGCACATGAAGACGCGAGGGACGGGACGCATCGTGAACATCGCCTCGACCGAGGCGATCGTGGCCACACCGGGTCTTGCTGCGTACAGCGCGGCAAAACACGGGGTGGTCGGTCTGACGAAGAGTTGTGCCGCCGAACTGGGACGTCACGGCATCACGGTGAATGCGGTGTGCCCCGGTCCGATTGACACGGCGATGACAGCCTCGATCCCCGAGGAATCCAAGACCATCTACGCGAAACGCAAAGTTCCTCTGCGCCGCTACGGAGATCCGGAAGAAGTGGCGCAGATGACGCTCAGCGCTTGTCTCCCTGCGGCAAGTTTCCTGAACGGCGCTGCGATCGTGGTGGACGGTGGCATGACCGTCCTGCACTGATCGTCAGTGGACGTGGACGTTCGGGCGGCTGGCACCGGCGAGAAGGCTCGACACCAGGATGCCCAGGGGGAGGGTTCCCCAATACGAGAGGTTCGTTCCCAGGTTGCCGAGGAACAGCATGAGCAGCCAGGTGGCCGGGAAGGTGGCCAGGAGGAAGACGATGGCGATGGAGAGCAGTCCTTTGATCATGGGAGCACTCTAACAACAATCAGACCTGCACTCTAACATTTTTCGTCTAGCGGTATTAGAGTGCCGGACTATGAAGACGCCTTCCGCCACAGCCATTGCAACGATGTCCCGCATCGTGGACGTCGCCATCGCCCAGATCGAGGCCGAGGGAGAACCCGGTTTGCGGGTCAACGACGTCGCAAAGGCGAGTGGTGTCTCGGTGGCCACCCTTTATCACTATTTCGGAGACCGCGAAGGAGTGGTCGTTGCGGCACGCATGAAGCAGTTCCACGAACACTCCGCTTTCGACCACGGCGTGTTCACCTCGATCCTCGATGCGTCGACCAGCGCCGACGAGTTCCGCCGGCGAATGTTCGAAACGCTCGGTGCGGTAGCCGAACGGGGAACGGCGCAGTCACGATTCATCCGTGCCGAGATCGTCGGGTCGTCGCGCACCCGCCCGGCATTGGCCACGGCACTCCGCGATCACTTCGCCCAGCAGGCCGAGTCGCTCGAGAAGATCTTCCTGCAGGCCCAAGAGCGGGGTCTCCTGGAGCGCGACATCGATCCTCGATGCCTCGCCGAAGTCACGCTCTCGATCCACGCTGGTTCCGCCGCCAGCGACCTGCTCGCCGTCGCCTGACCGCGCGAATTTCTCCACCTCGCTGATGGGTGGTTTCTCCACCTCTTTCTCTGGGGTTGGGGCTGGATTAGCGTTGGCCCATGGAACAGACGCTTCCCGATCCCAACATCGCCCCCGGTGACCATCGTTGCCCCGGGGAGACGTACCAAGACGTCCTGCGTCGTGACGAGACGGGCGCGCCGCCGCAGATGTTGACGAGCGAGTACCGCTATCGCGGGAGCGCGCCGATTCCGTACTACCGGTACACCTCGAAGGAGTTTCTCGACCTCGAGTTCGAGAAGGTGTGGTCACGCGCCTGGCAGTGGGCGTGTCGCGAGGAGCACATTCCGAACAACGGCGACTACTACGTCTACGACATCGGGCAGCGTTCGATCATCATCGTGCGTGGCAACGACGGCAAGATCCGCGCCATCAACAACTTCTGTCTGCACCGCGGAACCCAGTTGAAGCCCTCGTGGGACACCGGCAACGCCAACCGCTTCACCTGCTCGTTCCACGGGTGGGCGTGGTCCACCACCGGCAACATCGCATCCGTGCCGTGCCGCTGGGACTTCCCGCATCTCAGCGACGACGACCTGAAGATGCCCGAGATACAAGTCGACACGTGGGGCGGCTTCGTCTTCGTCAACTTCGATCCGCAGGCGCAGCCCCTGCACGAGTTCCTCGGTGTGATGACCACCCACTTCGTCGGTGCATGGGACCTCTCCAAGCGCTACATCGAACTGCACCTGCGCAAGCGGTTGCCGGCGAACTGGAAGGCGGCAATGGGCGCGTTCCTCGAGGCCTACCACGTGTACAAGACCCACCCCGAGGGTCTACGTGCCACCGGTGATGCAAACGCGCAGTACGACGTGTTCGAAGAGAACGTCTCGCGGTTCATGCACACCTCGGGCACCCAGAGCCCGCACATCGAAAAGAAGTTGAGCGAGCAGGAAATCCTCGACTTCGTCCTGCGTCGTCGTTATCAGAACCCCGACGACCTTCCGAAGGTGCCGGAGGGCAAGACCGCACGCGACGTCTTCTACAAGTTGGTGCAAGAGCGCCTGAAGGAGGAGTACAAGCGTGACTTCTCCGACTTCCACGTGGCCGACACCCTCGACTCGATCGAGTACTTCTTGTTCCCGAACTCGTTCTATTTCCCGGGTGCGTCACGGCCGATGATCTACCGCTTCCTGCCCGACGCGGAGAATCCGGACGAGTGCATCTTCGAGTTGCTCTTCCTGCGCTTCCCGCCCGACGGTGGCACGGCTCCGGCTCCGGCCAAGCCCTACGATCTCGGCATCCACGACAGCTACATGTCCGCGCCGGGCATGGACCCTGGTCTCGGCTTCGTCTACGACCAGGACACCGACAACCTGGCCGCCCAGCAGCGTGGCTTCAAGGGCAGCCTGCGCAGGGCCGAGGATCTCGGCAACTATCAAGAGGTGCGGACACGTCACGTCCACGACCTCATCGACAAATACATGTCGATGTAACGAGCGGCCTGAATCAACAATCAAGTGGCGGGGGTTTACCCTTTCCTTACGTTTGTCGTCTAGACGTGATCCCGAAAGACGAAAAGGCCTGCCATGACTTCGACCCCCCCGCCCCTTCCTCCTGATCGTTCTGCGTCGGTGCCGAATCCGCCACGCACCTGGAAAGACCTCCCGCCCGCGCCTCCACTCGGTTCGACCCTGCCTCCGCCCGTCGCGGGGTCACCGTTCGACAGTGGTGCCGGCGCAGACGAACCCTCGCCGCGCAAACGTTCCAAGACGGTCATCGTCGTGGCCGTCGTGGTGTTGCTTGCTCTCGTCTTCGGTGGTTTTGCGTCGCTCACCGGCGGTGACGACTCCCAGGCCGATTCTCCGACACGAGATTCGGTGTCGACCAACGACACCGCGGGTGACTCCGACTCTTCGACCGGATCGACCCCCGATCAGTCGGCAGCGGCGGCCGGGACTCCGGAGTCAGTGGCGAAGGCGGTGGGCCCGGCGGTGGTGCAGATCGACGATCGTTCCGGTGGTATCGGCAGCGGAGTGATCTACGACGAATCCGGTCTCGTTCTCACGGCACATCACGTGGTGGAACGTGTCGAGTCGCTCACCGTGGTGTTGAACGACGGCACGAAGTTGGACGGCCGCGTGGTGGGTCGTCAGCCGGCGCGTGATCTTGCGGTCGTTGCGGTGAGCGGCGGGACCGATCTCGTGTCGGCGGAGTTGGGTGGGGGAGACCTGGCGATCGGACAACCGGTCGTGGCGCTCGGCAGCCCGTTCGGTTATCAGGCCTCGGTGACGTCGGGCATCATCAGCGGTCTCAACCGGCAGCTGACGATCGGCCAGACCACGCTCACGGGACTCATCCAGACCGACGCGGCCATCAACCCGGGCAACTCGGGTGGGCCGCTCATCGACACGAAGAATCGCGTCATCGGCATCAACACCGCAATCGCATCCACGTCGGGTGGCAGCAACGGCGTGGGTTTTGCCGTTCCGGTGACGGATGCGCAGGACCTGATGAACGAGGTGAAGGACAACGGTGGCGCACAGGCGCCGTCGATTCCTGCGCCACAAGGCTCCACCGGATTGCCCGACCTGGGATTCGACTTCACCATTCCCGATTCACTCGGCGACCTGTTCGGTGATCTCTTCGACGAGTTGTTGCCGGGACAAGAGGGGCCGAATCAGGGGCAAGGACAACCTGCACCGAAGACGGCACCGGCAGACACGTCGATCGTCACGATCGATCCTCTGCCCGACGGGTGGTCGAAGTTCAACGACATGTCGTTCCTGTCGAACGGTGAGGGAGTGCAGAACATCGTTCTCGTCGGACCCGACGGCCAGATCACGGTGACGGCAACGAAGGGTTCAACCGCCGCCGACGCGGCCAAGCAGTATTCAGGCGCGGGCGAGGTGCGGCGTTTCGACCCTGATCTCACCGTCGTCGTCGAAGGGCTCGGCAACGTGGCGGATAAGGATCTGAAAGCGGTGGCCGATGCCATCAAGCCGGCGGAATGAGGGATCGGAACACTTTCGATGAACGAACAGCTGAACACACTGAAGACCGAACTTTCCCGATACGTGGTGGGACAAGAACGGGTCGTCGAGCGCCTCATCGTGTCGTTGCTGGCCAACGGGCATTGTCTGTTGGAGGGCGTGCCCGGCGTTGGCAAGACCATGATGACCTCCACCATGGCGAGGATGGTCGGCGGAAGTTTCTCGCGCATCCAGTTCACCCCCGATCTGCTGCCCTCCGACATCGTCGGTACGCGGATCTATCGCGCATCACGTGAGTCCTTCGACATCGAACTCGGACCGGTCTTTGCCAACTTCGTTCTCGCCGACGAAATCAACCGTGCTCCCGCCAAAGTGCAGTCTGCACTTCTCGAGGTGATGGCGGAACGACAGGTCACCATCGGAGGCGTCACCAACAAGTTGCAGTTGCCGTTCATGGTGTTGGCCACCCAGAACCCCATCGAACAAGAAGGCGTGTATCTGTTGCCCGAGGCTCAACGCGATCGTTTCCTCATGCGTGTGCCGGTCGACTATCCGACAATGGCCGAGGAACTCGAGATCGCCCGCCGTGCGGGCCAGTCGCTCGAAGCCCCCAGACAGGTTCTCGATCTGGACACGCTGGTCGCAATGCAGTCCGCGGCTGCTGCGCTACCTGTTCCTGACCCCGTTGCGGACTACGCCGTCCGATTGGTGATGGCCACCCGAGCTCCGCACGACTTCGGTTTCGATCATCTCGAAGGATGGCTGTCGTTCGGTGCAAGCCCCCGTGCAACACTCGGTCTGCTGGCGGCTGGTCGGGCACTTGCCTTCATGCGGGGCAACTCGGCCGTGCGTGTACAGGACATCTACGACATCGCCTACGACGTACTCAACCATCGACTCGTTCTCTCGTGGGATGCGGTGACCCGTGGCGCCACGGTCGACGAGTACGTGGTGGCGTTGCTCGAACGCGTACTCGCCCCCGTGGGATGGTGAGTCGTTCGTGCGCACAACACCGCCGCGCTTGCCGCGAACCCTGATCCCCGTCACGCGACGACTCTCGGGCCTCTTGCAGGGTGACTATTCCGGACTCGTTCATCGTGTGGGTTCCGAGTTGGGTGACACGCGGCAGTATCTCGAGGGCGACGACGTGCGGCTCATCGATTGGCCGGCCACGGCGCGCACGGGCGACACCCAGGTGCATGACACCATCGCGGATCATGAACTTGAAGCGTGGTTCGTGGTCGATGCATCGCCCAGCATGAAGTTCGGCACGACTCAGCAGAGCAAGTTGCAGTTGGCCGAGGGAGTGGTGGCGGCTCTCGGGTATCTCGTTTGCCAGACCGGCAACCGCGTCGGCAGCGTGGTGGTCGGTGATGCCGGTGCTCGTCTCATGCCCCGTGCGGGACTCGATCACTTCACCGGAGTCGTCGCTGCCGTCGCCCGCGCCGGCGACGTGGTGTCCGATTCGGCGGCGCAGGTCGATGTTTCGGCGGCGATGTCACTGGCCACTGCGCCGTCGACACGTCGGGGTCTCATGGTGGTGATCTCCGACTTTCTCGACGACATCTGGATCGCCGAGATGAAGCGGGTTCGCCAGAAGCACGATGTCATCGCGGTGGTGGTCTCGGATCCCCGCGAGCACGAGTTTCCCGACGTGGGAGTGGTCGAGTTCGTCGACGCCGAAACGGGTGAGATCACCGTGGTCGACACGTCGCAGGAGGAATGGCGAAACGCGTTTCGGCAGTCTGCAGAACACCGACATGCCGGCATCCTCGATCGTCTGGTTGCCACCCGGGTCGACGTGATCGCACTTCGTACGGACAGCGACTGGGTGGGCATGCTCGCCGGGTTCCTGCGTACGCGAAAGCGTCGGCTCGTGGCAGGTGGAGCACGATGATCTCCTTCACATTTCTCTCCCCGGAGCGACTCGTCCTACTTGCTCTTCCACTGGCGCTCATGGTGTTGCTCGTCCTGCGCAACAAGAAGCCGTCTGCCTCGGCGGTGTCGTTCAGTTCGGTCGACATGTTGCGTGGTTTGGTGCAACGCCCACGTCGGTGGAAGCGGTTGACACCCCCCACCCTGATTCTCTCAGCAATGGCTGTGGCAGTGGTTGTGGCCGCGCAGCCTGCGCGTGAGGTGGCCGACGAATCGAGCAAGGCAGTGGTGGTGCTGACCATCGACGTGTCACTGTCGATGAGTGCCACCGATGTCGCACCGTCGCGCATCGACGTGGCAAAGGACGCCGCGATCCGGTTCGTGGAGAATGCGCCCGAGAACACTCTCATCGGCGTGGTGGCATTCGACAGCGTCGCCCGTCAGGTGATTTCGGCCACGGAAAACCGGGGTGCGGTGACACGGGTCATCGAAGGCCTCCAACCCGGTACGGGTACGGCAATCGGCGAAGCCATCTTTGCGTCGATCGACACCGTGAACTCCGCGGCGGCGGAGAGCGGTCTCGACGCCGCCGACTCCGGAGAGATCGCCAGCGGCGGAACCATCATTCTCCTCTCCGACGGGACCACGA
>Ga0164293_10002194_pt1 | contig 16537 bp, 9 predicted proteins | sample GEODES118metaG_FD_111487 | JGI IMG/M metagenome (GOLD analysis project Ga0164293, IMG submission 111487) | Eutrophic lake water microbial communities from Lake Mendota, Wisconsin, USA - GEODES118 metaG | ecosystem: Environmental > Aquatic > Freshwater > Lake | place: USA: Lake Mendota, Wisconsin...
GCACTAGGTCGTCCACCGCGGTCCGCCGCAGGTGCAGCACGGGCATCGTGCGGGCGTTCGATCCCTCCCCTGCCCGAGTGAAGGCCATCAGCGAGTCGCCATCGGCATCGGCGTCGTTGCAGAACACGACGGCACCAGCCTCGTGCTCGGACGCGTTGGCCACCTTCCGCGCAAGCGCCGCGTGCTGCGAGGCCTGATTGCCGTCGAACACGCTGTGAGGATCGTCCTTCTGCGGTTCTTGCCGCAGGACGACTATCGCTGCTCCCTTCGCGGTCGCGCCGAGCGGCGCGTAGTCGTCATACTGCTCCGCCGGTGCGGTGATGCCATAGCCGGCGAAAGCAAGCGGCAGATCAAACTCCCCGCCACCGCCGGCGGCGAGCGGCGTGAAGTCGCGGCCGAGTTCGAGAGGCACCACGACCGGACGGCCGTCGGGACCAGCGGGACCGACGAGTTCCATGACGTTGCGGTCCGCGGGCCCGAGCGCGGCCTCGAGGGTCATCTCGAAGGGCTGAAACGGTCCGTCATCCACGAGCCTGGTCTGCAGGCGGTCGATCTCCCGAAACTGCCCAGCCACCCAGTCGGCCGCGGCCTCGATGCCCTCGGTCCCGGGACCTCGGCCCTCCCGCTCCGGCGCGGCCAGCCACTCGACGGCGGCGCGGAGCCGCGCCGAGACCGACCCGTCCGGCACCGGAGCCGAGTCGGCGCCGCCTGCTACCACGGCGGTCGCGGCGATCATCGCGGCGATCGCGCCCCGCACACCCACCAGAGCCATCTCCTTGGCTTCCTCTCCCATTGTCTCTCCTCCTCACAGAACGGTCCGGTACTCCACCACCGTCATTTTACGCCGCCGCCGGGATCGGCCGAGGCTCGCTTCCAGCGGCTTGCCTGCTGTGAGAGAATCGAGGCCTCCCCCCCCGATTCTCCGACCGTCCCGGATCAGCCCACCGTGCCGTCGCTGTTCGTCATCCAGGGCCGCAACCGCGGCACCCGCTTTGAGCTCCATGCCAATCAGGGGGCGGTCAGCATCGGCCGCGAAGCCGGGAACGCCATTCAGGTCGACGACCACGAGGTCTCCCGGCGGCACGCCGAGATCCGCCGCGTCGGTGACGGCTACGTGCTCGGCGACCTCAAGAGCTCGAACGGCACGTTCGTCAACGACACCCGTATCGAGCGATCCGAACTCTCCAGTGGCGACCGCATTCGGCTCGGCAGAACCATCCTGATCTACGCGAAGGACGGTGACGATCCCGCGATGTTCGCCGCGGTCGACATCGTGCCCACCACCGAGGCGGGCGACGGCTCCCGGATCGTGCGGACGATGCGGGAGGATGATTCGATCGTGCTCGCCGCCCCGGAGGAGTCGCAGAACCGCTGGCTGGCGAAGGCCCGCAGCAACCTCCAGGTGATGTATCGCACGTCGCTGGCAGTGAGCCACACGCTCGACATCGACGAACTCCTCGGCCGGATCCTCCAGCTGGTCTTCGAGTGGGTGGAGGCCGACCGGGGCTGCATCATGCTGCTCGACCCCGAGAGCCGCGAACTCCGGACGAAGGCCCGCCGCGACCGCAAGGCCGGCGATGCGGCGACGATGCAGATCAGCCGCACGATCCTCGACTACGTGCTCGACCACCACGAAGGCGTGCTCACCAGCGACGCCCAGGAGGACGATCGGTTCGCCTCCGGCAACAGTGTGGTGCGCACCGGCGTGCGGGAGGCGATCTGCGTGCCGATGCGGGGCCGCTACGACACCGTCGGGCTGATTTACGTCGACACGACCACGCCGCTGATCGAGGCGGTCGATCAGGGACAGCGGCGGTTCAGTGACGACCACCTCAAGCTGATGATCGCCATCGGTCACCAGGCGGCCCTCGCGGTGGAAGACACCACCTACTATTCGGCGATGGTGCAGTCGGAGCGGCTTGCGGCCACGGGCCAGGCGATCGCCACGCTCTCGCACCACATCAAGAACATCCTCCAGGGCATCCGGGGTGGCAGCTACCTCGTGGAGATGGGGCTGGAGAACGACGACCTGGGTGTGCTCCGCAAGGGCTGGGACATCGTCCGCCGCAACCAGGACAAGATCTCGTCACTGGTGATGGACATGCTCACCTTCAGCAAAGAGCGCGAACCCGATCCGCTGCCGACCGACCTCGCGGCCCTGATCGACGACATCGTCGAGACGGTCCAGCAACGGGCGGCCGAGTCGGGGGCGACGATTCATTGGCAGCCGCCTGCAGACCTGCCGCTCTTGCTTTTCGACCCTTCCGGAATGGCGCGGGCGGTGCTCAACGTGGTGACCAACGCCCTCGACGCCGTGGAAGGCAGGCAGCAAGCCGCCGTGACGGTCGTCGCCGCGGCCGACCGCGACGCGGGCGTCGCCAGGATCACCATTACCGACAACGGCGCCGGCATGTCGCCCGAGATGCTCGCCGACATCTTCACCCTGTTCGTGTCCACGAAGGGATCCAAGGGCACCGGTCTCGGCCTGACCGTGAGCCGCAAGATCCTCCGCGAACACGGCGGCGACATCCGCGCCTCCAGCCGGCTTGGCGAGGGCAGCACGTTCGTCCTCGAATTCCCGCTTGAGACGGCCGAGAAGATCGGCGCACCGGCCGCGCACGACGCACCGGGCGAGCCCCCGTCCGACACGCTCCCATGACCGCCCTGCCACCGGCCGGCGATCCCGGCAGGTTGCCACCGATCTCAGCGGTGGTGATCACAAAAAACGCGGAACGCCACCTTGCGGCGGTGCTGGCCGCAGTGGATTTCTGCGCTGAGCGACTGGTGCTCGACTCGGGATCAACCGACGGTACCATCGCGATCGCACAGACCGTCGGCGCGAGGGTCGAGCATCAGGAGTTCCTCGGCTACGGGCCGCAGAAGCGGCGCGCCGTGGAACTCGCCCACCACGACTGGATCCTCGCAATTGATGCCGATGAGGTGCTCGACGACGGGGCCCAGCAGGCCGTCCGTGCGGCTGTCCTCGACGATCCCACCGCCTGCTACGCGCTGCGACGACGGACCTTCGTCGGCCGTCGCGAGGTTCGCCACGGCCCGTGGAGCGACGACCGTGTGCTCCGGCTCTTCAATCGCCGCACGGCGTCGTTCAAGCCGCTGCCCGTCCACGAGGAGGTGGAGGCCTCACGGCCTCCGATCCTGTTGTCGGGCTCGATCCTCCACTACAGCTACGCCTCCTGCGGCGATGTGCTCGCGCGGTCGCTCCGCTACGCGCCCCTGAAGGCGGAGATCATGCGGGGCAAGCGTCAGCGAACGAGCCCGCTGACGATGCCGCTCCGCGGCCTCACCGCCTTCCTCAAGAGCTACGTGCTGCGGAGCGGCTGGCGGGACGGCGCCGCAGGATTCGTCGTCGCCCTCTCGCGGGTCATCGACTCCACGCTGCCCCGGGCGATGCTGCTGGAGGGGGAATCTCCGGCCGATTCATCCGCCGCGGCTCAGGCAGCGCCCGCCGACCGCAGTGCCGCGAGCATCCGTTCCATGTCGGACGGCAGTGGGGCCGAGAACGTCAGCCGCTCGCCCGACGCCGGGTGATCGATGGCGATGCTCGCCGCATGGAGCGCCTGCCGTTCAAGCAACGGTGGCCCGGCAGGAAGCCGGAGCTGGCCCGGCTCGAACAGCGTGCGGCCGCTATAGAGGCCGTCACAGAGCACCGGGCAGCCGATGGCCGCGAGGTGGACGCGGATCTGGTGGGTGCGGCCGGTCTGCGGCGTCACGCGAACAAGGGCTCCGGCCCGAAACCGCTCCAGCACCTCGTAACGGGTCACTGCCTCCCGGCTGGTGGTGTGATCGCGACGCACCGCCATCTTCTCACGCTGGTAGGGATGGATGCCGATCGGCATGTCGATCTCGTCGCGGTCGAACCGCGGGACACCCTGCGTGATCGCGAGGTAGGTCTTCGCCGTGGTCCGCTGCTCGAACTGCCGGGCGAGCGCGTGGTGAGCCTCTTCGCTCCGTGCCACGACGATCACGCCGCTCGTGTCGCGGTCGAGCCGGTGGACGATGCCCGGCCGGGTCGGCCCTCCGGCCGTCGATAGGCTGCCGCCTTCGCGTTCCAGATGCCACTTGAGCGCGCCGGCGAGCGTTCCCTTCCAGTTGCCCTTCGCGGGATGCACCACCATGCCCGCCGGCTTGTTGACCACCGCCATCCACTGATCGACGTGCAAAAACTCGAGCGGGATCTCCTCGGCGACGGGTCCCTCGCGGGGCGGCTGCGGCACCGTGAACCGGACGAGTTCACCACTGCGGAGTTTGTGCGATGCTCGGGCCGTCAGGCCGTCGATGCGGACGGCCCCCTGGTCGATCGCCCTCGCGAGGTACGACCGGCTGAAAGCCGGGAACGCGGCCACCAGAAAGACGTCAATCCGCTGGCCTGCCTGCTCCTCGGCGACGACGAAACTCGCCTCGTCACCCGGCCGGTGTTGCGGTTCCGGAGGCGGTGGGCTCGGCTGCGGGGGTGGTGGCGGGCTTGGCATCTTTGGCAAACCAATCGTACCAAGCGGCGGTGGCCGGTCGCCCCAACGTCACGGCGTGCGACTCCGCGAGGCCCCGAAGGGGGCTGTTCGGATACTCCTTCACGAGCGTCTCGTAGCCGCGACGGGCGGCCTCGAGCTCACCAAGAGCCTCGCGGGCGCGGGCCAGGCCGAAGGTGGCTCGCTCCGCGGCGAGTGCCTCGGGCCGCTGCGACATCACTGCGGCGTAGGTGTCGGCGGCGGCCTGCAGTCGCTCGCGGCCCAGGGCCTTGTCAACGAAGATCATCCGCGCGCCCTCAGACAGTGCGTTGTCGGCCAGGAGGATCTGAGACCACACCCCCGCCGCAGAGTCTGGGAAGCGGGTGGACACGCCACTGAGCCGGCTGGCATCGCGGCTGGCGACAGCGGCGAGGCACTCATCCCACGCCTTGGCCTTTTCCGCAGCCTTCTGCGACGAGACCAGCGTCCAGGCCGCCATGGCGGCGAACCCGATGCCAATGGCCGCGAGGATCGTCGTCAGGTGAGGGCGGATCCGGTCGACGATCGACATCGTCGCCTGGGCGAGGTCGTTGTCGTCGATCTCGGCAAGGTCGGTGGGCTGCATGTCGAACGGTCTCCAGGGGTCGACCATGCGGACGGGCTTCGTCCGCGGTCGAAGCCGAAAAATAGAGACGCATGCGTCGCAGGCGTCAAGACGATCACAGACTCGCGGCGTCGCTGCGGCCGGGCGGTGTGGTAGATTCCGCCCATGTCCCTTCCGTCATCCTCGACCGTGGCTGCGCCGGCCGACCCTTCGGCAGCCGCCGCACCACCAGCTGACCGACCGGCCGCGCGGCCGTCCTCCGCCGCGCCGCGGCGGTCGGGACTCAATCCCGCCCAGGAGGAGGCGGTGCACGCGGCCCCGGGGCCGCTGCTCGTGCTGGCTGGAGCCGGCACGGGCAAGACCCGCGTGGTGATCGCCCGCATCGGCCACCTCGTCTGGCGTGGGTCGAAGCCGTCGCGGATCCTCGCCGTGACGTTCACCAACAAGGCCGCCCGCGAGATGCTGGCCCGGGCCCAGAAGGGGCTCAAGAAGGGCTCCGAGGAAAAGCCTGAGATCTCCACGATCCACTCGCTCTGCGTGCGGATCCTCCGGCGTCACGCCTCCCGCCTCGGCTATCCCGACCGGTTCGCGATCGTCGATCGCGGCGAGCAGGAGGCGGCGGCGCGAACGGTGCTCAAGGAACTGAAGATCGCCGACACGGTGCTTAGGCCGGCCGATCTGCTCGACCGCGTCGGCCGCTGGAAGAGCCGCGCGGTCCGGGCTGACGCCGCGATGGACGCCGTCCCAACTGACGCCGACGACAGCTGGACGCTCGCCGCCGCCGGCTACCGCCGCTACCAGAACGCCCTCAAGACGGCCGGCGCCGTCGACTTCGACGACCTGCTGCTGCTCGTCGACGAACTCTTCACGAACCACGAAGATGTCCGCCGCGCCGAGGCGGGCCGCTTCGACCACGTGCTGATCGACGAGTACCAGGACACCAGCGGAATCCAGGAGCGGATCCTCTCCGCCCTCGCCCGCGACCACCGCAGCATCTGCGTGGTGGGAGACGACGATCAGTCGATCTACGGCTGGCGGGGTGCCGAGATCTCCCACATTCTCGACTTCGCGAAACGCTGGCCCGGCGCGAAGATCGTGCGGCTCGAGGAGAACTACCGCTCCACGCCCGAAATCATCCGCGCGGCGAACATCCTCATCGAGCGAAACGGGCGCCGGCACGGCAAGACGCTCGTCTCAAACGCCCCGTCTGGCGTGCCACCGGCGATCATCCAGGCCCAGGACGAGGTGGACGAGTCGCGCCGCATTGTCGCCGACGTCGAGAGCCTGCTCCGCGAGCGGCTCGTCGAGCCCTCCGAGGCGGTGATCCTCGTCCGCACCGGCGAACAGACGCGGACCTTCGAACAGGAACTCCGGCGGCGGCAGATTCCCTACGAACTCGTCGGCAGCCACTCGTTTTTCGACCGCCGCGAGGTCAAGGACGCGATGGCGTTCCTGCGGGTGCTGGTCGATCCCGACGACGACCTGGCGCTCGCGCGGATTGCCAACGTGCCACCGCGGGGCCTCGCCGGATCGGCCGTGCAGCAGGCGCGGGCCGACGCGGCCACCGCTGGCCATAGCCTGTGGCGGGAACTACTCGCCCGCCGCGACTCGGCCCGACTGTCGCCGGCGGCCCGGTCGGGCGTCGATGCGGTGTCCCGGCTCGTGGCCCTCCGCGACGCAACTCCGGCCGCGGCGGCGGGGCAGTCGAGGGCGGCGGCGGTGCTCCGCAGCCTGCTTGACGCGGTCGGCTACCGGACGTTTCTCACCAAGGAATACGAGGACGATCCGGCCGAGGCCGAGACCCGTTGGGCGTGCGTCGAGGAGGTGGCGGCGGCACTCGACGAGCACGAGCGAGCCCGGCCTGGGCAGCGAGAACTCGCGGCAGTGATCCGCGGCTTTCTCGACGACTTTGTCCTCCAGGTCGAAGAGCAGGAAGACCGCTTCAAGGACGACAAGCCTAAGAAAAACGTGCTGCGGCTGATGACGCTGCACGCGGCGAAGGGGCTCGAGTTCGACTGCGTATGGATGGTGGGCATGGAGGAGGGCATCCTCCCGCACCACCGCTCGCTCGCCGACAGTCTCCAGGCGGTCGACGAGGAGCGACGGCTCTGCTACGTGGGCGTGACCCGCGCGAAGCGGCGGCTGATGCTCTCGATGTGCCTGACGCGAACGAAGTGGGGCAAGAGCAAGCCCGGCCGCCCGAGTCGGTTTCTCTACGAGCTCACGGGCCAGGCCGAGAAGTTCAACGAGAATCCGCCGGACAAGCGGGACAAGCCCGAAGCGCCCGCTCCCCGCGTCCGCAAGCGCCGCCGGTAATACGACCTTGGGGGACGCCCGCGGCCTCACGGCCGGTCGGCTTATACGAAACCCGTACAAGCCGAACGCCGTGAGGCGTGGGGCGAGTCGCCACCAGACGCCGCCTCCAACGTAGTGCGTCCGAGGCCTTACGGCCTTCGGCTTATACGAAACCCGTACAAGCCCAACGCCGTGAGGCGTGGGGCGAATCGCCACCAGGCACCGCGTCCAGCGTGGGAGGACACCCTCGGCCCTCACGTATCACTTGCCGATGCAGTGCCGCGAGAAGATCCGATCGAGCAGGTCGGTGCCGATCGCGGCGCCGGTGACCTCGGCGAGCGACTCGGCCGCGGTGCGGAGGCTGCCGGCTACCACCGCCTCGTCGATCCCCCGCCCCGCGATCGCCTCCTCAACCGCCTGCCGGGCCTGCGCGACGGCGGTGCTGGCCGCGGTCGCGGCGACCCGCATTCGCAACGTGGCCGACATCGGCGCAGGCAGACTGGCGACGGCCGCGTCGATGGCGGCCTTCAGGTCCGCGATCCCCTCCCCATCCACGACGCTCGTGGCAAGACCGGTGGCGAAATCGCAGCCTGGCGCGACCCGATCGCACCGCGTGAAAATATCGATCCGGTGACCGGTGCCCTTGATCGCCGGGGCCGCCGGGCCGTCACCAGCATCGCGACAGGCCACGACCACGTCGGCCCGCGAGGCCTCGTCTTCGGCCCGCGCCCGTGCCGCTGCCTCAATCAGGTCGCCGCTCTCCGCGACGGCGTCGTCGACTCCCGCGAGATCGACGAACAGCCAGTCGCGGCCAAGCCCGCCACGAACGCGGGCCTCGATCGAGTCGCGGGTGGTTCCCGATTCGTCGGCGACGAGCGCGGCGTCGCGGCCGACGATGGCATTGAAGAGGCTACTCTTGCCGATATTGGGCCGGCCCACGAGGACGACCCTCGGCAGGTCGCCGGCGGCGGCATCGCGGCCCGCGAGCGTCGCCGCGGCCCGAGTGATTGCGTCCTGGCAGGCGTCGAGCCGGGTGGCGAACGGCCGCCACGCGGGCTGCGCCGGCACGGCGTCCGGCGTCGTCTCGTCGGCAAAGTCAATCGAGGCCTCGACGTCGGCGAGCAGGTCAAGCAGATCGTCGCGCACCCGTGCCAGCGTCGCCCCGGCCCCGCCACCGAGTCGATCGAGAGCAACAGTGAGTTCCGCGGGCGTCCGCGCATCGACCACGCCGAGCACCGCCTCGGCCTGCACGAGATCGAGCCGGCCGGCGAGAAACGCCCGCAGTGTGAACTCGCCGCCGCGAGCCAGTCTCGCGCCCAGCCGGCATGCTTCCGCGATCACCGCATCGACCAGGGGTGCGGAGGCGGGCAGCTGCACCTCGGCGAGCGGCGCGCCGATCGGCCCTGCGGGCCCCGGCCAGACGAGCACCTCAATGGGTAGTTCACCCCAGTCGCGTCCCAGCCCTTCAGCGGCGAGCGTGGCCTGCACCACCCGGGGCCGTTCACCGTGCTGCGGCCATGCGTTCGCTGAGAGGAGCGACCGCAGCAACTCGCCCAGCCCGTCGCCCGCCAGGCGCACGACCGCCCGGGCCCCATTCCCGGGCACGGTCGCCGGCGCGACGATGAGTTCAATGGCGGACCACATGAGCGCCTCGACTCTCCACGCCGCAGGTTACCAACCTGCGGCTACGGACCGGGACGATGGCCCAAGTTTCAGTTGCACCCGATATCCTGTCGCTGGCGCTCAGGGCTTCCTTGATGCGTCCAATGATGCCAGCGAGGGGTCGCCCGTGCCCCGGGAGACGGCGTTGCTCGGGCACCGATCCGCCGCAGGCGGATTGGTCGGCGAAGCCATGGATGGCGAAGCGAAGTCAGCATCGAGCGAGCGGAGGCCTGGAGGGCCGCAGCAAGCGTCCGGCGACGGGACATGGGTGACCCCGAGCCGAAGCGGCACAAGGGCACACAGGTTGAAAACCTGTGCTACGGGGATCAGAAGGGCACACAGGTTGCCAACCTGTGCTACGGGGATCGCAAGGGCACACAGGTTGAACACCTGTGCTACGGGGATCGCACGGGCCCGCAGGTTACCAACCTGCGGCTACGGATTGGGACGGTAACGCTACTTTCGCTTCCGCGACTGCCGCTTCTCGCGAGCCGCCGTGGCGGCACCATTGGCCGATGCCTTGCCGACGGGCGAGAACGACGCGTCCACGACGCGGCCACCGCCAGCCGTCGCCGGCAGCGTCTTCGGCATCCAGAGCCGCTCCGCGATGCCCCAGAGGCTCGAGGCGATGAAGTAGAGACAGAGGCCGCAGGGCACCTTGAAGAACATCAGCGCCATGAACCACATCATGTAGTTCATGACCTGCTGCTGCATCTTCTGCTCGTCGTTCATGGCGGGCGGCATGAAGAGCTTCTGCTGCCAGAGGAACAGGCCGATGGTCACCAGCGGGAAGAGGTTGAGGAACGGGCCGAGCCAGCCCTCGGGGGCCGTGAGGAAGGCGGGGAGCACCTTCGACCAGTCCCAGAGCATGTCGGGGGCCGCGAGGTTGGAGCACCAGCGAATCGCAGAACTGAACAGCGGCGCCTGCCGGAGTTCGACGTCGGTGGCGAGCGAACGGTAGAGCCCCATGAAGATCGGAACCTGGATGAAGACGAGCAGGCAGCCGCCCATCGGGTTGTAGTTGTGCTTCTTCCAGAGTTCTTGCGTGGCCTGCGTCTTCTTGACCTGGTCGTCGGCGTACTTCTCGTTGATCGCCTTCATCTCCGGCTGCAACTCCTGCATCTTCTGCGAGGAGAGCGCCTGCTTGCGGCTCACCGGAAACATCGCCCCGCGGACGAGCACCGTGAGCAGGAGGATGGCGATGCCGTAGTTGCCGATCACCGAGTGGAGGGCGTGCAGGATCGCGATCATGGGGCGGGCGACCCAGCCGAACCAGCCGTAGTAGACGAGGTCGTCCATGCCCGAGTCGGGCACGCCGTACTGCTTGAGGAGTTCGGGCCGCTTCGGGCCGGCGAAGATCCGGTAGTGGTGCCGCTGGGCACTGCCGGCGGGAATGACGAGGTCCTGCGACACCAGCCGGTTCGTGACGTTGATCAACTTCTTCCGGGCCGCGGTTGGCACTTCTCCCACCGCGAGGGGCCGCACCTCCGCGAGCGCGGGCCGTTCGGCTCCGGTCTGATCGGGAATCACGGCCGAGGCAAAATAGAGAGCATCGACGCCCGCGAACGACAGCGGCGTGCCCTCTCCAATCCGCGATGAAGGATGCTCCAGTTTGCCGTCAGCGATCTTCAAACCGCTGACAACCGTGCCGGGCTTGCCGACAAACCGCACCGCCATGTCGCGGACGGCCAGCGAACCCCAGTCGCGGGCGACCCGCTGGGTGTACCACCATCCCTCGGTCGGCAGGCCCGTGGGGCCGTCGAGCGCGTAGGCGACGGTGGCGTCGCTGCCGGCGGCCTCAAGACCGACGACGAGTTCGAGACCGTAGCCCGCGTCGCCAGCCGACTCTGCCTCAGAGGCGAGCCGATATTCCTTCACTGCGGTGAGTCCGCCGGGGAGCGTGCGTGTGAACCGCACCCGGGAGGGATCGCCCGTCTCGTCCAACTGCCAGTCCACGTCGGCGAGTTCAAGGCCAGGGATCTCAGCGAGCGGCTCAGACGGCCGCTTCCTGCCGTCGCGGGACTCGAGCGAGAGCCGGAAGGAAAGCGGGTCATGAGGGCTGCCGTCGGGATCGTCCACGGGAGCGGAGCGGTACTCGGGTCGCACGACCTCCAGGGGCCGGCGGTCGAGCGTCACGTCGAGCGACATCGGCCCGCCATCGCGAATCACCTCGAGGGCCACCTTCTTCCTCGGCTGCGTGATGACGAGCGCGTCTCGCAGCGCCAGGGCATCCGGCGTCGGCGTGCCGTCCACCTTCGCGATCACGTCACCGGCCTTCAGACCTGCCCGGGCGGCGGGGGTGCCCGGCCCCACGACGCCCACGCGGCAGCCGCCGTCGCCGGCGTCGACCGCCAAGTGACCGAGGTAGCCCGAGCGATCGTCCTGGTCGTGGAACTTCTCGTCCGCGAGTTCGATCCGCTCGACAGCGGCACCGCGGCTGGTGAGGGTGACGAGCATTCGTGCCGCGGCTGGATCGAGCGAGCCGAGCGTCCGGCGAACACGGGACGCGGCAGCGGAGGGCTCACCAATCGAGAGGTCGGCTGCGGCGACGGGCGCTTTCGTGGCCACCGCATTGGACGGTTCGGCCGTTTCCTCGGCCGCACCGCTGCCGCCTTCGGCCGTCACGCCCTCCTCGGCCGCCGGCTTGGGAGGGGCGGGAAACAGCCATGTTTGCAACGCCTGGCTGCCCACGATGATCGCCAACGAGACGACGAAGAACTGAAGGTAGCGACGGTCCACAGGAAGTCTTTCGAAAGCGGGAGGGAAGGAACGGCGGGCGGCGGGCGTCAGCGGCCCTGGCCGAGGCGATCGCCGAGGAAGTTATCGAGGTCGGGGATCGCGTGAATCTTCTTGGAAGTCGTCTCAAACGGATACGCGATCCGGCGGAATCGGACACGACGATCGCCCTCGACCACCACGTAACATGCCCGGGGATCGTTGTCGCGGGGTTGGCCCACGGAGCCGACGTTGACCATCGCCTTCGTCGCCGGCAGGTCGAGGGCCACCTCCGACTCGCCCCGAGGCACGCTCGGCGAGATGAACTCCGGTGACATCGTGAACACACCGGGAATGTGGGTGTGACCCTGAAAGCAGTAGCGGCCGATCAGCTCGAAGATGTGCTCCATCTTCAAGGGGTTGTAGATGTCCTCTGGAAAAACGTATTCGTCGAGCGGCCGGCGGGCCGACCCGTGGACGAACAGGAAGTCGCCGTCGGCGTGAGTCCGAGGGAGTTCCCCCAGGAAGTCCATGAGCGGATCGGCAGAGTTCCGCGGCATCCGGTCGTGCAGTTCGAGTTGGTGCCGCGTCCAGCGGATGGCCCGCTCCGCCCCCGAGTTGAATCCGTCGGGGTCGAACAGGGCCCCCTGGTCGTGATTGCCAAGGATCACAAGGCTCGACCGCTCACGGACAAGCCTGACGCACTCGCAGGGATTGGGGCCGTAGCCGACCACGTCGCCAAGGCAGATGACGGTGTCGACCCGCTCCCGGTCGATATCCTCAAGAACAGCCTGGAGTGCCTCCAGGTTGCCGTGGACGTCGCTGATGATGGCCCGCTTCACGTAAACTCCACGCGTCGCGGGCCCCGACAGCGCTGGCTTTCCGCGGAATTTGAGACTACGGCCCCCCTCCCACACGGTCAAGGACGCGGCCCCAGGCCCGGCAGCACCGAACCATGCGGATTCTCGCAATCGACACGAGCTTGGGGTCCGGATCGGTGGCCGCGGTCGACCAAGACGGCTCGGTCGAGCGGCCGCTGGGGCCAGCGGGAGGCCACGCGCGGGTGCTCACCGAGGCGCTCGCCGAGGTGGCTGCCGCCCGTGGCTGGGGCGTGGGCCCCCAGGTGCTCGGCAGCCTCAGCCCGAGCGATGTCGTCGCCGTCATCCGCGGCCCCGGGTCGTTCACCGGCCTGCGGGTCGGCGTCGCCGCCGCAAAGGCCTTGGCGTGGACGACTGGCGCGAGGCTGGTTGGCGTGTCGGGGTTCGACGTGCTCGCGCGGCGAGCGGCCCGGGTCGCCGGCTGGCATGACGAACCGATTGCGATCGCCTATGACGCCGGCCGCGGGGAGGTGTTCGCGGCAACGGCGAAGCCGACTGCCGACGGCTGGATAATGGCCCCTGCAATCCTGGCCCCGCTCGATGCCTGGCTCGAGTCGCTGCCGGCCGGCGGCCGCGTCACCGGCCCCGCCCTCGAGGCGGCGTCGGAGCGGATCACTGCTCGAAACGACCTCGCCGTGGCGTCGCCGGAGGCGTGGCATCCGCTGGCCGCGGAGGCCGCCGCCATCGCCCGGGCCAGGGCCGTGGCAGACGATGTGGACGACCCGCACACGCTGCTCCCCGACTACCTGCGGCCCAGTTATGCCGAGGAACGGAAGCCACCCGCCGCCGGATGAGCGGCCCCAAGACCGCGGTGCCTCCGCTGAAACGCCTGCCCGGGTGTCCTGTCGAGGCACCGCCGGTACATTGTTGCCCGCAGGCGGTTCCGCGGGGAAATCGTGCGGTTCTGTCCCGGCCCATCTTCGCCCTCGCATCACCCATCACCACCCATGCGGCCCATCACCAAACTCCTCGTCGCCAATCGCAGCGAAATCGCGATCCGCGTTTTCCGGTCGGCGCACGAACTCGGCATCCGCACCGTCGCGATCTACGCCCACGAGGATCGGTTCGCCCTGCACCGCTTCAAGGCCGACGAGGCCTATCTGGTAGGCAAGCCCGGCGAGCCGATCCGCTCCTACCTCGACATCGACGGCATCGTCGCGCTTGCCAAGGCCCACGGCGTGGACGGCATCCACCCCGGCTACGGCTTCCTCTCGGAGAACCCCGAGTTCGCGGCGGCCTGCGGCAAGGCCGGCATCACGTTCGTCGGCCCGCGGGTGGAGTTGCTGCAGACGCTCGGCGACAAGACCGCAGCCCGCGACCTCGCCCACAAGGCGGGCGTGCCGATCCTCGCCGGCAGCGCCAAGCCCGTCGTCGGCCATGCCGACGCCCTGAAGATCGCCAAGGAACTCGGCTGGCCGGTGATCCTCAAGGCGGCGCACGGCGGCGGCGGCCGCGGCATGCGGGTGGTCCGCGGCGAGGACGAACTCGCCGTCGCGCTCGAAAGCGCGCAGCGCGAGAGCAAGACGGCCTTCGGCTCGGCGGCCGTGTTCGTGGAGAAGTTCATCCAGCGGGCTCGGCACATCGAGGTGCAGTTGCTCGGCGACCTGCACGGCAACCTCGTGCATCTCTTCGAGCGCGACTGCTCCGTGCAGCGGCGGCATCAGAAGGTCGTGGAACTCGCCCCCGCCCCAAACCTCGACCCTGCCACGCGCGACGCGATCTGCGAGGCGGCGATCGCCATCGGCCGCACTGCCCGCTATGAAAACGCCGGCACCGTCGAGTTTCTCGTGGATGCCGACACGGGCCGTTTCTACTTCATCGAGGTGAACCCCCGGATCCAGGTGGAACACACGGTCACCGAGGAGATCACCGGCATCGACATCGTGCGGCGACAGCTGCTCGTCGCCCAGGGCCACAAGCTCTCCGACCCGCAGGTCGGCCTCGGCGACCAGAAGGCGATCCGATCGATGGGGGCGGCGCTCCAGTGCCGCGTCACCACCGAAGATCCCGAGAATCGCTTCCTCCCCGACTACGGCCGGATGACGGCCTACCGGTCGGCCAGCGGCATGGGCATCCGCCTCGACGCCGGCACCGCCTTCTCGGGTGCCGTCGTCACGCCCTACTTCGACTCGCTGCTGGTGAAGGTGACCGCCCGCGGCCTGACGCATCAGGAGGCGGCCGGCCACATCGAGCGCTGCCTGCAGGAGTTTCGCATTCGCGGGGTGAAGACCAACATCCCGTTCCTCATCAACCTCGTCACGAATCCTGACTTCCTCGCCGGCAACTGCACGACGCGGTTCATCGACGAGACGCCCGCCCTCTTCGATTTCCCGATCCGCCGCGACCGGGCGACGAGGGTGCTCGAGTACCTCGCCGACGTGATCGTCAACGGCAACCCGCTCGTGAAGGGGCGGCCTGCCGCGGCGCGGCGTCAACCGGCCCCGCTCCCCGACTACGACCGCTTCGCCCCGCCGCCGGCCGGCACGCGCACGAAGCTCAAGGAACTCGGTCCCACGAAGTTCGCCGCCTGGGTTCGCGAGCAGAAGCGGCTCCTGATCACCGACACGACGATGCGCGACGCCCACCAGTCGCTGCTGGCCACGCGGATGCGGACCCACGACATGCTGTCGGTGGCCGACGCCTACGCCCGGCTCTGCTCCGGCTTCTTCTCGCTGGAGATGTGGGGTGGGGCGACGTTCGACACGTCGATGCGGTTTCTGAAGGAGTGCCCGTGGGACCGACTGCTGCAACTCCGCGAGCGGATTCCGAACATCCTCTTCCAGATGCTGCTGCGGGCGAGCAATGCCGTGGGCTACACGAACTACCCCGACAACATCGTGCGGGCCTTCGTCAAGGAGTCGGCGGCCAGCGGCATCGACGTGTTCCGCGTGTTCGACCCGCTCAACTGGGTACCGAACATGCGGGTGGCGATCGACGCCGTCGTCGAGAGCGGCGCGATCTGCGAGGCGGCCGTCTGCTACACGGGCGACGTGCTCGACCCGAAGCGGACGAAGTATTCGCTCGACTACTACGTGAAGCTCGCCAAGGAACTGGAGAAGGCCGGAGCCCACATGCTCGCCATCAAAGACATGGCGGGTCTCTGCAAGCCATTCGCCGCCGGCAAACTGGTGTCGGCGCTGCGTGCTGAAATCGGCATCCCGATTCACTTCCACACCCACGACACCTCGGGAGCACAGGTGGCCGCGGCGTTGGAAGCGGCCAAGAGCGGCGCCAGTGTGGTCGATGCCGCCTTTGCGTCATTTGCCGGCCTCACGAGCCAGCCCAATCTCAACGCGCTGGTCGAGGCGGCCCGCAACACGCCGCTCGACACCGGCCTCGACCCGGAGCCGCTGCGGCACCTGGCCCACTACTGGGGAGCGGTCCGCGACCACTACACGGCGTTCGAGTGTGGCATGAAGTCGCCCGATGCCGATCTCTATCTCCACGAGATGCCCGGCGGGCAGTTCACGAACCTGCTCGAACAGGCGAAGGCGCTCGGCCTCGGCGACCGTTGGGAAGAGGTCTGCCGCGCCTACGCGGACGTCAACCATCTGCTCGGCGACATCGTGAAGGTGACGCCCACGAGCAAGTCGGTGGGCGACCTGGCGCTGATGCTCGTGACGAACGGCATGCATGCCTCCGATCTGCTCGCCGACTCCCGCGAACTGGCCTTCCCCGAGTCGGTGCTCGATCTCGTCGCGGGCCGGATGGGGCAGCCGCCCGGCGGTTTCCCGCCCGACGTGGTCAAGCGGATCGTGCGCGACGGCAAGACCGTCACCGGCCGCCCCGGCGAATCGATGCCGCCAGCCGACTTCAAGGCGGCGGAGAAGAAGACGTCGGAGTTGCTTGGCCGCTTGGCATCGCCGAAGGAGGTGCTCTCCTGGCTGCTCTATCCGCGGGTCTTCCAAGACTTCGCA
>Ga0164293_10002195_pt1 | contig 16530 bp, 13 predicted proteins | sample GEODES118metaG_FD_111487 | JGI IMG/M metagenome (GOLD analysis project Ga0164293, IMG submission 111487) | Eutrophic lake water microbial communities from Lake Mendota, Wisconsin, USA - GEODES118 metaG | ecosystem: Environmental > Aquatic > Freshwater > Lake | place: USA: Lake Mendota...
ATCGTCCTGACTCATCAACACCCGCACAAATCCCCACCTGCGAATACCTGGGGCTACTGACCTCTATATCAAGTCCGTGATAAGCGTCGGCGAACGCCCACTCGGTGACAAACGACTTAAACCCGGATACCTCAAACTCACGAATCATCACAACAAGTTCGCTCACCAATACCGAAGCAATATGATTACGATCCTCAACATTCCCGTTGACGGATCTTAAGTCACAAAAGGGCTGATCAATCACCCTTCCTGCAGAAATAGGCATGTACGTGTTCAGACCGATACCAATGACCAGCTTGCAAGGCCCTGAAACATCACCATTGACCTCCAGAAGTATACCGGCCAGTTTTTTCCCGTTAAACAACACATCATTAGGCCACTTAACCCGCATCCCCGCGTAGGAAAGTTTGTTCAGTGTTCGTAAAACTGCCAGCGCGCAAACCAGGCTTAGCCCTTCCAGCTCTCCAACCCCACCCGTGAACGTCCAAAGCAACGATAAGTAGAGGTTATGACCGAATGGGCTCACCCATGCGCGCCCTCGCCGCCCTCTGCCTCTAGACTGATGCTCCGCCAGAACAAGATAGGATGAATAATGCGCAGAGGCCTTGTCCATAGCCTCGGAATTGGTAGATCCGATGGAAAAATGCACTTCAAAACCGGACAAGGCTTCAGAGATGCCCGGATACATTCTTGAAAGAATTCGCTCTTTACTCAGGAGCTGAATGCCACCCGCTATTTGGTAACCCTTACCCGTCACAGCGTCAACGCTAACCCCAAGGTCGCGAATAGTTTTGATTTGCTTCCAGATCGCCGCTCGGCTGATGCCAAGCTTGGCACCCAAAATTTCACCAGAATGGAACGAACCATCCGACAAGAGCTCTATTAGCGGCACAACATTCATACGATAATTCCTAAAGGATTCGCTCCAATCTTAAACCACGGCTATGGCTGATGCGCTTCTGCGATACGCATCCACGTGATAAACATTTCATCCCACACTTGATCCCCCCACAAAACCGTCTGCCCAGCGTCCGGGTTCATTGGGTTATAAGGTGAGTTATCGAATGCGCCTTCTGCAACAATCTCAGTCCCCGCCGGCAGGAAAACAGGATCTCTGAGACGGTAAACCATTTGCCAATTGTGCTGAAAATTCGGTATCGACAACAAATTTTCGTGGCTACCATCCGGATATCGAGCAGAGAAGCGAATATGTTTCCCCCTGAAGTGCATATGAGGGGCGAAACTATACAAATAACTATCCTTTGCAACCAACGTACTGGCACTGACCGGAAACTCGCGAACGCCCGGAGGAATTACGAAGTCCCCGTTCATCACAGCTGTTCTGACAAGTTCACGCTTAGGGGGAGTATCCCTGAAATAAAGCCCCAATCTGGACTTATCCAAAAGCTCACGACCAACCGCAGTGTAATGAAACTGGATCATGAAACGCATATCACGCTTCAAAAGAATGCCTGTGTCCTCATCAAGAACAACATACTCTCTTCCGGGCGCATAACCACCAAAGTTGGTGCGACTCCCGCCGCCGCTGGCATTCTGGCGACGCTGACGAGAATCTTGCGTATAAAGAATTACATGATGCAAAGCAGCCTTATCACCCACATCAAATTCATAAGCAGATACCCAGCGATCTTCGGTTAACCCGATCTCCAATGGAACAAACACATATTCGAGAACACCTGTCGCCGGTATAGTTTGCTCGGGAAAATCAACTATCAGATCAGGCTCGCCAAGAGCCCACGGCGAAGCATCAGGAAGAATCTCACTGAGAGGATCAACCGCGTTTTCGTCGCGCGACGCACCACTATCAATCCATGCGATTAACAGGGACATCTCCGCATCAGTAATGTGATGAACATCGACGTAATTGGATGCAAAGGCCGGATCAATCTGCCCCGGAGGCATTCTTCGCGTAAGCAGGGTTTCCCGGATCATCTTACTCCAGCCTTGAACCATTAAATGACTGTCCATCGCCCACGGCGCCATTCCGCCAGGCTTGTGACAACTAACGCAACGCTGAATCAGAATAGGTGCTACTTGTTTTTCGTAAGAAACTTCAACAGTCCTGAGAGATATCAGCTTATCAAGATCCAATGGCGGACCTTCTGATGCAACAGGATTCTCGTTGAAGTTTTCATGTCTAAGGATAGAGTGAACAACATAATGAAGGTAAGACGTTACGCCGGGTAAATTCGCAGCTATCGCCTGATGCGCCGCACTATTACTGAAGAGCCCCACATCACCTCGATACAGAACCGCCAACTCCAAAGGATCGATAACAAGCACTTCGCCGACAGACCTGACTTTCAGCGCATCCGCAATCAACTGAGATTCATCAAGTAAAAAAGGAATCTCAGTGCCTAGGGTAGAGGACAGTTCTTTCAGGCTTTCCCTAGTCTCACCGGAATCAGCAACCAACACCATGAACTGCACAGGAGCGCCTTGGTATCTTCTTGATAGGGAAACAAATTCGGCCAAACCTGACTGCCCTGAATCGGAGTCTCTTTGGAATGCAAATACAACAACAATGCGCTGATCTACAAATCGACTTAGCTGATAAAATCTGCCACTTTGGTCAATCAAGGCAAAATCTGGCACTGAACTGGCGAACAGTTCACCTGTGGATAATCCACACACACAAATAAGTATCGCCAACAGTTTTTTCATTTAGGGCACAAAGCCAATAAACCCGGACACCTAGTAACTTGAATTCCCCAGATTATAGACAATCAAAAATTGGGAGACACGCGGGCCTGCTTCAACTTTGCAATTATTTGTAACTCATGCTCGGCAGGGTAAGACTGAAGTAATTCCAGGCCCGCCCGCTGAGATCTGATTACCTATGCACCAGCTTTGGCTGCGGCCTGCTCTTTCTTAATTTTAGAAACCACCGACGCAGCTTCCAGCATGACCAGAACGCTTACCACCAGCACGATAAAGTCCAGCGCCACCAGCAGGTAATTCCCAGCATTGTAGAAAGCGAGCAATTGAATCATCCCTCCCAAAAATGAAGTGATGAGAATGAAAATCATCGGAATCATAGTGCAATAAGATGGCCGGCCCATCTTGATCAGCATTACAGTTATAACCAACAGTGTAAGACTGGCAAGAATCTGATTCGTCGCTCCGAATAATGGCCAGATTATCATTCCACCTGCGCCAGAGGAGCCGCCAGCAGCAAACAGGCGACAACCGCAACCAGCCTAGCAACTTCACCAGAATTAAACAACTTAATGCCATAGATGTCGCTCCACTCCTGAATAATGTAACGCTGCAAGCGAACACCCGAATCCATCGCAGTACCCACGAACAAGGCCAGCATAGTAGCCAGCAGAACCTAGGCAAAGCCTTCAGGCAGCCCCCATGCTGAGTTGACCAGCACGGCTCCGCCAGCAACGAAGGCCTGAGCGCCGCCGGCACCAAATTGATTATATAGTACGTGCCATTGCTCAGGACTTACCGCATAGGCGATAGAACAGACGATAACAATGGTTATGAGCGCAAGGGAGCCCTCACCTATTGCCCCTAGGTAGCCCACAAACCGGGCATCTGGCTCTTTATCCAGCTGCTTGGAACTGGTTCCTGAGGCCACGATGCCGTGGAATCCCGAGATTGCACCGCACGCAACTGTGATGAAAAGTAGTGGGAATATACTCGGCGTACCTGGTGCAGTTTGTGCATTAAACGCAGGAGCAGTGATATCCGGCATGAACAAGATGACTGCGCCGTATAGCAGTGCCAGACCAACTATCAACTGCATCCCATTAATAAAATCCCTTGGCTGCAGGAGCATCCACACCGGCAGCATTGATGCTATAGCCGCGCAAATAAACAGAATGATTATCCCATTAGCTTCAGGTGTAAGCCCCATAAAACTTGACGGAAGTTCCCACTCTATGAAAGTTCCCATCCAGATGGATATATACAAAACTATAACGCCGACCAAGGTCAGCAGCATGAGACTAAAATTCCTACGCAGTAACTGACCTATTATCAGAGCCACTACTATTGCCATCCAGGCAGGAAACACCGAACCCGGCGTAGCAACGAAACCATTAGCGATGATGACGCCAAAGACCGAATTCACCATTAACAACAACAGGAAATATGACTATAAGGAACAAAGATCGGGTTCTTTTCCCGATAACGCTCTCAGACAAAGCACCAATTGACTTTCTTTTGTTACGGTTGCTCGCCCACAAGATACTCATATCGTGGATACCCGCAAAAAATATCGTGCCGAAGACCACCCATAAGAGAGCTGGAGCCCAACCCCAATATACCGCTACGCAGGGCCGACGATCGGAGCCGCGCCGGCTACAGAAGTGAAGTGATTCCCCCAGAGAACGTACTTGTTTGTTGGCACAAAGTCGGTTCCATCATTGAACTCATGCGCGGGAGTTCTGAAATCAGGATCCAGTTTGAAGATTTTTTCGGCGATAAACTTAGAGTATACGAAGCAGCCAAAACAAAGGCCGGCGATATCAAACAAGACAATCATTATCCCGGTCTTACAGTATTTTTCCGCTTTATTATTATCAAACAGCCCTACGGCAACGTTTTCAGCTCGGCAACATAACAATTTAACGACTGACAAAACAACGCGGGTTTTGGAACCCTGACGCCCCAAAGCCGATCTACTTGGTGTCTTCAGAGCCGCTTATGCGTTCATCCGAGATTCCTAAATATCTAGAGAAAAGCAAGTTCATCATCCAAAGCATGACGCAGGCCAGAACTAGCAAGGCAGACCATTGCAACACCCCTACCAGAAACTCAGAACCAAATGCAGGCAGCGAAATTTCATAAGCAGACAGATTAACCCAGCGCTCCTCCATCCAGTGCCACGCCCAGTGACCGACTATCGCGGACAGCAGGATAACTCCTGCCCTCTCTGGCAGAGCGAATCTGAAAAGCAGATAAACTATCGGCACAGCGATCAGCACCACCAGAATTTGTCCAAGCTCAACTCCGAGGTTAAATGCCAGTAATGACATCACCAAGTGGGAACCTGCGAACTGCATGCTTTCAGTTAATAGGAAGGAAAAACCAAAACCATGGACCAGACCAAAAGCAAAAGTCATTATCCAGCGGTGCTGCTGCCTGACACCGATTATGTTCTCGCAGGCCATGTAGACAATAGACAACGCTATTAGTGTTTCGATCAACGAGGGAAACCAGATGCTTGAAGGAACCCAACCCAAGGCAGAAGCGATAAGCGTCAAAGAGTGAGCGATGGTAAACGAAGTAATGACAGGAATTAACGCTGAAATGCGGCGCAAAGGAATCAGCAGACAAAACAGAAACAACAAATGATCCGCCCCCTCAAGAATGTGATCGAACCCTAGAATCACGAAGTTGAGTACAGCCTGGTACCAGCGGGGATCCATGTAGACCAGCCCTGGATTCCCAACAAAACTGAAAGTGCGCTCAGAGCCATCTGACAATATATACCTGAGTATTGTTGTCGTTTCGAGACCCAACCCCCCTAGCCTGGCATCAACTGAAAACCTCGACTCGGATGAATCGATGCTGTACGTCGCGTGAATGTCCAGAAAACCTTGTCTGTAGTAAAGATCCTGGGCGTCCGGAATTGGCGGGCTATAGATATTCGCCATAGCCGAATCATAATCCACAAATGATCTATCGGAGGGGAAGGCTATTCTGACAGCATCAAGGCTCGGCGACTGTAAAAAGCGATCCCCCTCAAAAAGTTGTACGCCCGGAAGGATTTCACTATTTGCAGCGCTCTCCATGGCACCGGTGGCTTCAGAAAAAATTACGTAACCAATCTCACCTCTCAGAGGGAACTGAGCCTCTACGAGCGCGTCCATTGGCACACGCATCAGCAGATTCAAACGGCCATCATCGGCCTTGACAAAGGCTTGCACCGCAACTCTGGAAGGTATCTCATCTGCAACCAAAACCGCAGGGGAGGCAAGGCAAATCAGGGCAACCAGGACAAGTCGGACACGTGACCAATTTGCATTTAGTTGTCTTAAGTTATTACAAATCAATTTTTTAGCCTCAAGTTATTCAGCCACGATCACTATGCTGAGGATGGCTCTGGTCAAACCATAATTGCAATGAGTATACTGAGGGGGAGGGGCTGAGTATACGTCGGCTGCACTCGAAATCCATGCTCGAAATGTTGAAACCCCGGAGGGGATAACATGACAATAAAAACGAAAATAGCAGTGGGAGCAAGTCTAGCACTTGCAGTGGCTGCACTCACTGCCGGGCAATCCTTGCTGAAAGACCCGGTTGAAGCTCAATCTGGCACTATGGTCTCCGCTCCAAGCTTCGAAGTAGACCCTTTCTGGCCAAAGCCTTTGCCTAATCAGTGGATCATCGGTCGGGCTATTGGTGTAGAAGTCGACGCGCGTGATCACGTCTTCATAGTACATCGCGACCAAGAATCAATGTTTGGCGGGGCAACTGAAATAGGCCTGAAACTGGGGGTTAGCGAGTGCTGCACGCCTGCGCCTCCAATCCTCGAATTCGACCCGGCTGGCAACCTAGTTAACGCGTGGGGCGGCCCAGGCGAAGGCTTTACTTGGCCGGAATCCAATCACGGAATCGCTATTGCCCCAAACGGCAACGTTTGGATAGGCGGCAATGGCACTGGTGACTCCCACGTCTTGGTCTTTACTGGCGACGGTCAGTTTGTAGCACAGCACGGGATACCGGGAAGCACCCCTGACAGTAACAGCACAACGTTCTTCGGCCAAGTTGCGGAACTTGCTATTGATGCAGCAAATAACGAGGTCTACCTTGCCGATGGTTATCGCCACAAACGCGTAGCCGTGCTTGATCTGAATACCGGCGCATTCAAGCGCTACTGGGGAGCCTACGGCAACACGCCAGTGGATGAGCGGGTAGATTACACTCCCGGAGCACCGCTTCCACAGCAGTTCCGTGGCCCGGTCCACTGCGCAATCCCGTCTAAAGATGGTTTTGTATATGTTTGCGACCGAGGTTCCGACAGGATTCAGGTATTCCGCCCTGATGGTACATACGTCCGGGAAGTGGTCATTGCACCTGAAACATTAGCCCAGGGCTCGACTTGGGATATTTCTTTCTCAAACGATGAAGAGCAAAAGTACATCTACCTCGCGGATGGTCAAAACTTCAAAGTTTACGTAATTGATCGTCAGTCCTTAGAAGTACTGGTTAGTTTTGGCGGTGGCGGACGACAGCCAGGACAGTTCTATGCTCCACACAGCATAGCAACAGACTCTCAGAACAACATCTATACAACGGAAACATATGAAGGCAAGCGTGTGCAAAAATTTGTGTACCAAGGCATGAAAGATATGCCACAGGGACATCAAGGCGTGCCTTGGCCAGCTGACAGGCTTTAAGCTTGCCAGCTTCATAAGTTGATTGTAATCGAGGCTGCTGCACCATCAGGTTCAGCAGCCTTTTTAATTTTGGAGATAACCTCATGTACAAACAAATTGCGGCGGGAGTTTTTGCGACTCTAGTGGCGCTTTCCACTTTTAATTCATTTGCTGACGAACAAATCAACCTTGAATATCAGTATCAAGGCGAGACTGGTGTCGATCTTGGTGCAATCAGGGGCGGCCCGCTGGCGATAAAGGCATTCACTGATCATCGCAACGAACCAGTATCTCAAGGCATTCAGCGTATTGGAGGCGAACCAATAATCCTTACCTTGTTGGCCCCTCACGCGCTGGTTCATTCGGCTGTTGTGGGAGCATTTACAAGCTCTGGCGCCTCATTAGCCGAGGGTGATGCTCGATTATCTCTTGAAGGCAAGTTGATTGACATGACTGTTCAGGATACGGCCACCGGCCTGGAGGTCTTGATACGATGCGAACTGACTTTGATCAACCAAGGGCGAAATGCATGGCAAAGTGCCGTTTTCAGCCGAGCCTCAGTAGAAGGCAAGGATGTGAGTACAGCAATAGCGCTGGGCTTGGACAGGCTGGTCACTGAACTGTTTCGCGATGATTATTTTCTGATAGAACTTGGCATATTCTAACCATGCACTAAATTCAGCCAACCCTACTATCCATCATCCGCCTTTGTATGCGCTAGCCAACAGGTTGGAGCCAGCGCATACAAGTCTTAAATCACGTAACCCAAAGCTTACTCATATGCCATTTCAAGGAATTCAAGCATTCCGACAAATTGATAACCCCAGTACATTAAAGCACTGATAATTATCGCTCCCGCGGCAACAGCAGCAATCTTTTCCTGAACGCCCAACTCTTTTTTGACAGTCATTATTAACTCCTCCTGTATCTCAGCCTGAAAAACCAATCCATCGCCCAGTTGCAGCAACGCTGAACCAGACAAGAATTGAGGCGGAAGCGACCATTTTTATCACTATTGGATTAAGGTCAGCGTGTGAGCCTTTCAACAGTGGGCGTTTTATCGCGAACACAAAGATTATACCAACCAAAAGAGCTGACATTTTTGCCCAGAAAAAGTCGTTGTGATACATCCGCTGTGCAACTGCCGCCGCCATAAAGACCCCTGTGCTGATAATTATAACTAGCGCTATGCGAAACCATTTGTGCGCCTGCTCTATCACTATTTCAGAAGGTACGTCCTTCATGATGACATTCAATAAACGCAAATCAGCAACCAGAACAGACCCGCCAAGGACAGCCAGCGCCATCAAATGCAATGACTGCCCGAAAGTGGCATAGACTCCCCCATAGGTCTTGCCTATGTATCCTAAAAATGTTGTTTCTGCCCACTCAAAAAAAGGTAATAGCTCCATAGGAACTCCTGACTCATCTCAAAACCAGCATGACGCCTGCATGGCGTCCAGAATTTTTATCATACGTTAATCAGCAACGCATCCCGCAGCAGCGCTCAACCAGCCCGGAAGATCTCGGTAGCAATGATACCAATCGTATGCAATAAGGCGCCCCGTTGTTACAACTCCGGCCCAGAGACCAAGCGACAACGCTGCACTGACACGCAAGTTAAAGGGTGCGCGCGGCTCATTACACCAAGTTGAAGCCGATGCTTTCATATGACGGTGAAACCTGATTGCATTGAAGAATGCGACCACCAACAGCACCATTTTGATTCGGAACCAAATACTTTGGTTAGTGTAAGTTGGCTTGGCATAAAACAATAACAAACCCGTGATGAACATAAGGGCAAACCCGATCATCATGGGTACATTCAGCCTGTCTGCGATAGTTGATGCAGATACATTTGGCAAGGCATAACCAAGCATTCGAAGATCGATAAAGGCCAGCATCCCGAGACAAACCATGATTGTCAAAACATGCGTTGTTTCTATCCAGTTGTATAGATAAAAAGACTCCTCAATCGCCCGACTTCCCCCAGTAGCGTATAGCCACTCAGCGAATTGGACTAACATTTCATTTATCACTCTGCAGACCTCCCTCAGTTATTATTAACCAGCATGTTACATAGCTAAAATCGCTGGCTAGGTAAAAATCACCTTATGCTTTTCTGTCTCAAGCGCGCCAGAATACACTGCACCAGTATAATCTCCGCAAAAGTAATATTGTTGAGCCTGGTCAATATCAGTGGGTAGGTCTCGCATGGCTCAGCTTACCCAAAAAACCATTTTTAGTGCTCAACAATAACCTGGGTGCCACCTTGGTGAACTCGCTTGCCTGACCGGAAGCGTACCACAGAATATCTTCCCCATTAACTCACTCTGTCCCGAAACGAGATACCTGCATCTGACTTACTTAACAGCAAAATCCGCAAAGAACTCAGCGCCATTCATTCAGGCTATACGCTGCTAAGCTTAAGAGGCTATGGGTATGTGTTATCAACGTTTTTCTGAAAGATAGCGTGTGCGGTCTATGCTGTAAAACGCATACTCCTGCGATAGTCCATTGATGACTTTCAGGGTTTCGTGAGAAAAACGCGCGCCTGTTTTTTCAGTGCCTTTGCGGGAGCGCCAATTGTCTGAGGCGATATGAAACCATACTTTTTGCGCATGGCGGAATGCGTAATCGAGCATCAACTGTTTTAATTCGCCATTGATCATCCCGCCCCAGTGGCTGCGCACAATGAAGGTAAACCCAATCGCCACCTCAAGCGCTTCCGCGTTCCATTCATAAAACCGCGAACAACCAATTACCTCGCCCAAATTTTTCTCCATCACCAGCAGGGCGCTGCCGCAATCCAATGCCCCACGCAGAAAGTTTTTTTCAAAAATGTCGCGCTGATACCGCATAGGGTCAGGATGCTGCTCCCAGATCAGCGGATCACCGGCCGCCAGATACAGGGCCTCACTATCCTCTGCAGATAGTGGCCGCAACAGCAGCTGATTACTCTGCATCTGCGGCAAATTCATGAAGGGGTTGGTAGATAGATCATCAGATTTCATTATGCTGTTTACTCCAGCGCAGCGCTTGAAAGTAATCCATCAACAACAAACTGGCTCAGCAGATCAATATCCTGTGCAGAAAGACGCAACGCAAACGCAGGCATCTCCACAGCGCCGCTACTGATCATCGCGCGCACTTGTTGCAGGTCACGAGCATTCACAAGCGATGGGGCCGACCCTCCCGGAACTCCCTGCCCTTGTATACCGTGACAAGCTGCGCAGTGCGCAGCAAACAACTGGCCTGCCTGAGCTAACGTCACGGCTGACAACGTGGATGGCCGCTCATCAGGTTGATCTCCACTGACCAATGCAGTTGGCAACTGAGCGGCAGAAACAGCGGCCCCTGGCAATGCCAGTGCCACCAGTTCCGCGGGCTGCTCAGCCGTCGCGACAGCAATCACGATGTACTGATGCCCTTTGTGAAAATAGCTCATGGGTGCGCCGCTGGCTTTGATGGGTAACTCAATTTCTGCGAGCACGTCACCCGTAGACTTGTCATAGGCTCTGAACATAGGGCCGCCCGGATCACCGCTCAGATTGCCGGCCTCGGCCATAAACAACAATTCAGAGGTCAGCAGCGGAGATGGCCTGATCATCGGATGTCCCATGTTGTCAAAATCAAGATTCAGCCCCTGCAAGTCAGGGTGATCACGGATGTAGTCCGATGCCGGCCCGATACTGCGTGACCAGGTATGCTGCGCCCTGTTCATATCGGTTGCTGTCACCAGACTCCAGGGCGGACGCACGATCGGCAGGCCTCGTGGGCCTTGAATAAAAACTGAAGGCGCACGCAGGTAATTCCAATTGGTGCGTGCAGGGTCAGGCTCTTGCAAGGCAGCTGACATCGGGGCGTTGCGAAGGGGCACAAACATCATGCCGGTTTGCGGGTCAAACGCAGCACCATTCCAGTTAGCACCACCCTGATAGCCTGGATTCACCCAGGTGCCCTGTGTACCACCTTCGCGCATCGGTGTCGGGGGTGTGTAGAGCGGCCCACGGACATATTGGGAGGCAATTGCCAGAGCCTCGGCTCTAATCTCAGGAGTAAAATCAATCAGATCTGCCTCGTGATAACCCTGAGGCAGATAAGGCGGCGGCAAGCTTGGAAAGGGCTGAGTGGCAGACGTCTGCTCACCAGGCACTTCACTCTGAGGCACAGCACGCTCTTCGATGGGCCAGACCGGTTCACCGGTCACCCTGTCAAAGACAAACGACATGCCCTGCTTGGTCAACTGAGTTACGGTCTTGATACGCACGCCATTGACCGTGATATCTCCCAGAATAGGCGCGGAGGGCGGATCATAGTCCCACAAATCATGATGAGTCAGCTGATAGTGCCAAACCAGCTGACCAGTGCGGCCGTCCAGACAGACCAAGCTCTGGGAAAACAGGTTGTCACCGGTGCGATGCCCGCCGTAAAAATCGTTGGAACCAGCCTCAACTGGCAGATAAATATAGCCGGTTTCGGTATCCACACTCATCATCGACCAGACCCCGGTGTTGCCGGTATACCGCCAGGAATCACCGTCCCAGGTGTCGTGCCCGAATTCGCCGGGTTGCGGAACAGTGTTAAAGCGCCAGACCAATTCGCCGGTGCGCACATCGTAACCACGGATATGACCCGGTGTGGCTTCTTTGTTGGGTGCAGTGATGGTACCCACAACCTGCGCCACCACCACATCACCAACCACTGCCGGGGGTGACGAAGACCCGACTGATTCCGCATCAGAACCATTCGGGTACAAACCTTCGCGCAATAGAACCGTGCCATTGTCACCAAATTCCGGATCAGCAAGACCGGTGCGTGCGTCAATGGAGATGAGCCGGCCATCCAGCGTATTGTGAAACAACCGGGTCTCATCGCCCGACTGCCACAAACCCAGCGCACGGCTGCCAAGCCCCAGGCCGCGCTCGGCTAGTGAAGAAGGATCAGGGTCGAAACGCCAGATCTGTTCGCCGGTGGCAGGGTCTAGCGCCACCACCTGATGCTGACCGGAGGGAACATACAAAACGCCATCCACCATCAGCGGTGTGGCCTTTAAATTGCTGTCGGGGCGATTGCCCAGTGGCAAGGCCTTCCAGCGCCAGACCACCTGCAACTGCTGAACGTTGCTGGCGCTGATCTGATCAAGCGCTGTATAGCGGGTAAATCCATGGTCACCACCCCACGTGTGCCACTGCCCATCGGGCGCGCCATACTGCGCCAGCAATGGCCCCGCAAGTGTGATCATCAACAATGGCATGAGCGATTTTTTTTGCATACAAGGCTCGTTTTTTATGGGTTATCCGTGCTGCTCAAGTGCTTACGTCAGCGCCTTGTGTTCCACAATTTCCTGCAGTCTGGCTGCTGAAGTCTCCAATGCCTTGCGTGCCTCTTCATCCCGTGAAACTTTTGAAAGCACAAAATAGGCTGTGCGGGCGACCTGGCGCCAGCGCGGATTGGAGGGCAATTTATCCAGCGACAGATATCGATTCATGGATCGTGTTCGCAAACGACCGTTATCGATACTGACACTCCAGATGCGGCTCTGCTCTGCCAGTTCGATAATTGATTCGCCGGTGACTTTTTGCCAGTAGTAATGACAATCCTGCATCAACTTGACCAGCGCTTCGCGGTATTGCAAGTCGCTTTCTTCATCCATTGGGGTACTGATGGTTCCTGCCAGTTTGTTAATCAGACTATCAAAGTTACCAAGTTCTTCCACCAAATCACGATGCTTGTGCAGATCTTCTGGTTTGATCTGTTGCAGATACCCGCCCAACACCTGGGCGCGCTCTACGTTGCGATTTATTTCATCAATGATCTGCGGCAGGGTCAGCACATCGGGAGTATCAGACAGTTTCAACGACGGGCTCACTGTCGAACTGCGGTCACGCTCAAACACAATCAGATAAAATTCCTGATCTAGCTGAGACATGGTCAACAGACAAAAGCGACCTTTCCCTGCAGGCAAATCGAAGTCGTAATAGTCAGCTTTGCCTTTGCTCGAAATCATGGCCTCATTAAACGGAAAGTGGATGGCCTGCGCCACAGCAGGAGACAATGCCAACATCTGATCCGACAACACATTGATGGATTGATGGACGTAATCCCCGGCTTGTATTTGCAGCAGATCCCCTGCAGCGTGATTGATAAAAATCAGCTGCCCCACTTCGTCTACCGCCAGCAGCGGGTCACCCGTGACATCTAATAATGCGGCCAGGTGCTGTTCCCTGGCGCGCAGTCGTTTCTCACTTTCCTCATACCGCAGCAGCTGCCAGTTGAGCCGCCGATTATCTCGTCTGACAGCTTGCAGGTGCAGCAGCTCAAACTGTTTGTCAACGCGCACGCGCAGTTCTTCTTTGCTGAAGGGCTTCGTCAGGTAATCGTTGGCACCAAGGCTCAGGCCTTTCACCATGTCTTCGACCCGGTTCTTTGCAGTCAGTATCACAATCGGCAGTTCATCCACATCGTAGCGTTTGCGGATAATCTGGCAGACCTGATAGCCGCTCATCACCGGCATCATCAGATCCAGAATAATCAGATCCGGCTTTTCCTGGCCAAGTTTTTCAAGCGCCTCCGCACCACTCGATGCAGTCGTCAGTTGATACGACTCTGACAGATGTGACTCTACAATGCGCAGATTCAGGTATTCATCATCAACCACCAGAATACGACCGGTCCAATCACGTCGGTTATTGGCGGCTACTGCGTTTTCATCATCCGCCCGACCACCTTTACGACGCTCTTCGGCCAGCGGGTTGCGATACAAAGCCTCATCAAGGCTGATGAGTGCACGTGTGTCAATCGCTGAATCGGTGCCGTCTGAAGGCGTTCCGGCGCTAGTGCGAGGGCCTTCCGGCATTGACTCCTTGACTGGCAGATCAAAGTAGAACACCGAGCCAACGCCGGGCGCACTGTGCAAACTAATTTCTGAGTCATGCATTTCCAGCAGACGCTGAGTGATAGACAAACCAAGACCCGTCCCACCGGCCTGCCGCGTCTCATCCGAATCAACCTGATAAAAGCGCTTGAAGATATTCTTCTGCTCTGTTGCTGAAATGCCGATGCCGGTATCGCGCACCGACACCCTGACGTTGTCTTCCAACAGCTCAATACTGATGGTCACCGTGCCGCGGGGCGTGAACTTGACAGCGTTGGCAACCAGATTAAACAGTATCTGCTGAAGGCGGTCTGCATCACCTTCTACCAGAACCTTCAAGCCTGGATAGGTCTCGACCAGATTGATGGGTTTGTCGCCAACCAGAGGGCGAGTCATGCGCACCACCAATGAACATACCTGTTTCAGATCAACATCTCGTTTGTTGAGAGATAACTGCCCATTTTTCATGGCTGAAAAATCAATGACATCATTGACCAGACTCGACAGGCGCTGCGCGCTGACCTTCATCAGCGTCAGGGTTTCACGCTGGCTGACATTCAGATTGCCGCCTGACTTGTCGGTCAGCATGATCTCCGCAAGACCGATAATGCCCGTCAATGGCGTGCGCAACTCATGAGACACATTGGCGATAAACTCTTCCTTCACATAGCCGGCCTGCTGCAAGGCATCTATCTTCAACTGATTGGCACGCAGAATGGCCTCCTGGGACGCACGATATCCTTCTACCATGCCTTGAAGGCGGTCGCTCAGGCCCAGTGCCAACACGGAGATCGCCATCAGGCTTGAGAGCTCTATGCTGTTGTAGGCCAACAACGGAGGCACATTGACACCTAAGCGCTGCACCACCTCAAGGAAAACACCGAGCAAGAGCATGACCCAGGCTGACACAAAGTAGCTGGCTTCGCGGATCTGTTTGCGGTGCGCAAGGTAGCTGCTGAGCGTTACCAGCCCAGCCCACACAAAGATAAACACCAGGGCCAGACGGCTGGTGATGTATGCCTCACTGATAAGCCCGACAACAATCGCAACACCCGCAGCGATGGTGTAATACTTGGCCGCGATGTCGAGTCGGACATTCAGAGAATGCAAACCCAAGAACGTGCGTACAAAGGTCATACCGGCGGCACACGCCATCAAACTGATAATGCGGGCATCGCTGCTAGCCCACACAGACGAGTCAGGCCACAGGAACTGATACGCCAGACCTTGCGACGCTAACGAATGAAACCCGCCAAACAACACCAAGATCCCGAAGTACAAAAATCCCGTCTCACGACTGCTGTACCATACGGAAAAACTGTAGAGGCCAATCATCAGCATCGAACCGTAGAACAGACCTGCCATTAACAGTGAGCGCTCAGCCGCCGCAAAAAAATGCCCCTCGCTGCCGACTACCAGCGGGAACTGCAGAGAGCCTGAGCTCTCGACCCTGAAGTAGAGTGTCTGGACCTGCCCGGGGAAAACCGCGAACTTGAAATTAATGCTCCTATGCATCAGATCACGGTCACGAAATGGTAATGAATTGCCTGCAGCGCGCGTTTGCCAGACGCCATCGGCGTCCTGATAGTAGAAATCGATCCGGGCCAGTTTGGTGAAATTAGTGAAAGCGACCCACTGAGATTCGTCTGTAATGCGATTAGTCAGTTCGAGTTTTACCCACAATGCACCTCGGCGGTAACCAAGATTAGGGTGCCCGGACCCCGTCTCCGCTTGCCCGAGGGTCTGCAATTGCAGTCGCGCCTCGTCAAAGCTGAATCTGCCGTCGGCATCGTACATCCAGAGCATTTCCTGGCCGGGCACCAGGCCCCCAACAAAACTGGTCAGATCCAGCGCATGCCCCTTGCCCACGCAGAAAACGCTGACCCATGAACAAAACAGGATGGTCACCAGCATGCGAATTCGCTGCGCACGCCTGAAGCAGAAACGGGCCCTGTCGAGCCCGGAGCCTGAACCTTGTGTTGTAGTGATAAACATGTATTTACGTGCCGGCAATTCCAATCCCATTGTATCCTTAAGTGGTGTACTCAAATGGCGGAATCAGCTAGAGTTAATCGCATCAATAATATAGGTGTATCACATCATGCCAATGTTTATTTGTCACCCTGACAAGCCGATATCCAAGAACCATTTTGTGCAATTTTTGTTGGCGGGCAGCCTGCTGATCGCACCTTCCTCGGTGTTGATGGCACAAATCCCGGACACACACACTTTCACCGAGGATCAGGCGCTTGCCGGCGCCACGGCTTACGAACAGCACTGTTCCGCGTGTCATGG
>Ga0164293_10002198_pt1 | contig 16528 bp, 12 predicted proteins | sample GEODES118metaG_FD_111487 | JGI IMG/M metagenome (GOLD analysis project Ga0164293, IMG submission 111487) | Eutrophic lake water microbial communities from Lake Mendota, Wisconsin, USA - GEODES118 metaG | ecosystem: Environmental > Aquatic > Freshwater > Lake | place: USA: Lake Mendota...
GACTTCAAGGGACTCAAGATCCGGGTCTCTCCGGTCTACACCCCACTGGTACGCGCACTCGGCGGGGCGCCCGTCGCGATGGGCCCCGGGGACGTCTACACCGCGATGGAGCGGGGGGTCGTCGACGGCTATGGCTGGACCTACACCGGCATCGATGTATTCGGGTGGAACGAGGTGACGCGCTACGTGATCGATCACCCCTTCTATTCGCTCGATGGTTCGATCTTGATGAACAAGGCCGTCTGGGACAAGCTGCCGGCCGACATCCGCACGACGCTCACCGAAATCGGGGCGGAGCTCGAGGGGCGGGTCGAGAAATTCATGGGCGATCGCCTGAGCAAGGAAGACCAGAAGCTCAAGAAACTCGGCCTGCAGTACATCAAGTTCTCCCCCGCCGACGCGGAGCGCTATGTCCGTACCGCTTACGATGAAGGCTGGAAGGATTTCATCGAGAAGAACGATGCGGCCATCAAGCGCTCACCGGGCGTCCTTGAAAAGCTGCAGCAACTCGGCGGCTGAGATCTGTCCATGACCGGTGGTCCGTCCGCGATGACGCTCAACCTGAATCGCCTGCTCGACCGGATCGAAGATGGTCTGGCGGTGATCGCGGCGGGACTGCTGCTCTGTGCCGTGCTGATGGTTTCCCTCGAAGTTGTGGCGCGCTATTTTTTCAATAGCCCGCTCTCCTGGACCTTCGAGGTGACCGAGTACTTTCTGCTCTTCATTCCCTGCCTGGGCATGGGCTGGCTCGCGCGACACGACGGCCATGTATCGATCGATATCGTGACGGGGCGGCTGCCTGAGCCGCTCCGGTCGCGGCTCGCGAGGGTTGTCGCGCTTTGCGTGAGTGCGGCCTGCCTGTTTGTCGCAGTCTGGGGCGCGATCGCCACCTGGGAGAGCTACAGCAAGGGCGCGCGGATCGAGGCGATCCTGCAGACCCCCCAATTCCTGATCTATTCGGCCATACCGCTGGGATTTTTCGTCTGCGCGCTCGAATATGCCCGTAAGGCGCTGCGGGCCGCACCCGGCGAGGCGGAGTCGACATGATCGAGTGGTGGATCCTGCTGCCCCTGATCATCGGCGCCTTGCTGATTCTGCTTGTGCTCGGCTTTCCGGTCGCATTTGCCTTCCTGATCATCAACCTGGCCGGCATCGAATTGCTGCAAGGCGGCGGGCGCGCCTACCACCAGCTGATTCTCAGCATCTACGCGTCGGTCACGTCTTTCAGCTTGCTGCCGATTCCGCTCTTCGTACTGATGGGCGAGATCCTCTGGCACTCCAATATCGCTGGCCGTGCACTCGGAGCGATGGACAAGTTGCTCGGCCGCGTGCCCGGACGGCTGAGCTTTCTGACGGTGGGCAGTGGCACCGTCTTTGCCGCATTGAGCGGCTCGACCGTCGCCAATACCGCGATGCTCGGCAGCATGCTGCTGCCCTCGATGAAGGCGCGCGGCTATGCCCACGACCTCTCGATGGGACCGATCATGGGGAGCGGCGCACTCGCGATGCTGATTCCTCCGAGTGCGCTCGCAGTGGTCTATGCAACCGTCGCCAAGGTCTCGATTGGCAAGCTTTTGGTCGCGCTGATCGTACCGGGCCTGCTGATTGCGGCGCTCTACGTGGTCTACATCATGATCCGCGCGAAGCTCAGTCCCGAGTCCGCGCCCGCCTACGACGTCGACAAGGCCAGTACCCGCGAAAAGATCGAGGGGCTCGTCAGATACGTGCTGCCGCTCTCGATCATCGTGTTCCTGGTCGTGGGCGTGATCTTTCTGGGCGTCGCCACGCCGACCGAGGCCGCAGCCCTGGGTTGTCTGGGCTCGTTCGGCCTCGCGGCCGCTTACCGCGACCTCGACGTCAAACGCGTGATCCTGGCACTCAAGGGCACGCTATCGATCTCGGTGATGATGCTCACCATCATGGCCGTGGCGATCGGCTTCAGCCAGCTGCTCGCCTACTCGGGGGCCAGTCGCGGCCTGCTGGAATTCGTCACGGCGATGGACGTCTCGCCCATCGTCATGATCCTCCTGATGCAGTTGATCGTGCTGATCCTGGGCTGCTTCATGGAGCAGATCGCGATCATGCTGATCACATTGCCGATCTTCATCCCGATCATCAAGGCGCTGGGCATCGACCCCATCGTCTTCGCGGTGATCACACTGATCAACCTCGAAATCGCGCTGATGACGCCGCCCTTCGGGCTTTTGCTGTTCGTGCTGAAGGGCGTGGCGCGCGACGTACCGATGAAAGCGATCTATCTCGCAGCCACCCCCTACATCCTGATCGATGTGCTGGTCATCTTTCTGATCCTGATCTGGCCGGAGATCACGCTGGCGCTCACGCGGCTGGTACGTTGACCCCGCCCTTTTTCCTGAGTTGATTTTCTGTCCTGAATTGGAGTACCCATGAGCGCTCAACCGAACGCCGAGCCACTGGAAGTGGCTTTCACCGAACAACAGCTTGTCCTCCTGCAACAGGTCGTCGATGCCGGTACGCACGGCCGCACGATCGAAGAGGTCGTTCGCAACATTTTCAGGCAGCACAGTGAACAACTGTTCGGCACGGAGCGCTCGGCATGAACTACGGCAACTCGCTCACCCAGTTCCGGCTCGAGCCTGTCAGCGGGAAGGCGCTCCCGCTCAAGGCAGGACAGACGCTCCACATCACGCTGGCCGAGGGCCCACAGTGCGTGGACTTCAACTGCTTCAACCTGCATGACTACCGTGAAGCGATGTCGGTGGGCCATATGCGCCGCACCGGCTTTCGCGCTCACCGCGGCAGCATCATCTGGAGCAAACCCCCGCGCTACAGCCCGATGATGGTCTTCCTGGAAAAACCCGACACCTGCGTAACCGATCTGCTTGCCGCCCGCTGCCACGCGACCCAGTTCGAGAAAGAACGCGGCTATCCGGGCCTGCACACCAACTGCCAGGATACGTTTGCCGAGTCGATCGGTGAGTATGGCCTGTGCCCCGATGATGTCCACGATTCACTGAACATGTGGATGAACACCGGCTGGGACGATGCCGGCAATTTCATTCCGAACGTGCGGCGCAACACGGGTCGCAAGGGCGACACGGTCGTGCTGCTCGCCTTGATGGATGTGCTGGCCGTGCCCATCGTCTGCGGATCGGGCGATGTATCGAACACCAGCAACTACTGGTTTCGCCCGATCGACATCGAGGTCCGAGACTACAGCAGCGATTCCGAGGCCGCGACCGAGCGCCTGCTCGCCAAGCACACCGGTTTCATCAACCAGCGCAAACCTGAACAGTTTCGGGTCCCCCCTCGCGACTCGAACCGCGAGTGTCGCTGCGACCCCTATTACAAGCCCAAATTCGTCAACTTCCCGATCCAGACCCGCACGCTCAATATCGATCTCGATACGCAAGACCACGATAGCCTGCAGAAACTCGTCAAGATGGGGCAGGGCCAGGATGCCGAGGACGCGTTCAGAACCGCCGTCATGACCTGGTACACGCGGAACAAGACCCGGCAGATCGTGCCGGAGTTGCTCGATCTTTGAACGTCAGCGACAGGGCCTCGCCATGGAACGCACCAATATTCACCCCGAGACGCTCCACCAACGGCGCGTCAACGGCATCCTGCTCTATTCGCCGGTGGTCAAGGTCACGCACGGCAGTTTTGTGTTCGTCTCGGGGCTGCTGTCTCGCAACCAGGCGGGCGAAATCATTGGTGTGGGCGACATGCGCGCCCAGATCGCTCAGGTCGGAGAAAACCTGCGGCTCGCGCTCGCAAGCGCAGGGGCAACGCTCAATGACCTGGTGCGCACCTGCACCTTCACCACCGACATCGACGAGTTTTTCCGTCACCCTGATCTGCGCGACCAGATCTTCGGGCCGGCGCTGCCCACCAGCACCACGATCGGTGTGAGCCGCCTCTCCGATCCGCGATTTCTGGTTGAAATCGAGGCCTTTGCCATGCTGCCTTGAGGGCGCTCAGATCAGGCGCCTCCGCACGGCTGCGGTGACCCATTCGCTCACCACCACCGTGGCGAGGATCACGATCAACAACATTGTGACCTTGGGCCAGGCCAGCATGCCCAGCGCCGATTCGAGCTTGACACCGATGCCGCCCGCACCCACCAGGCCCAGCACGGTGGATTCCCGAATATTGATGTCCCAGCGAAAAACGCTGATGCCGGCAAGTGTGGGCGCAACCTGCGGGACGATGCCCCAGGCCATCACCTGGGTGCTGCTCGCACCGGTCGCATCGATCGCCTCAACCTGACTCGCATCGATTTCCTCGATGGCCTCGTAGAGCAACTTCCCGATGAAGCCGATCGACCGCAAGGCGATTGCGATGATGCCGGCGAGCACCCCCGGGCCAAGGATCGCAACCAGCAGCAGCGCCCAGATCAGCGAGTTGATCGAGCGCGACGACACAATCACGAGGAGCGCAATCGGGCGGATCAAACGCGTACTCGGCGTGGTGTTGCGCGCCGCAAGAAACGCCACCGGCACCGCCATGATCAGGCCAAGGAGCGTGCCGAGCGTCGCGATGTTGATGGTTTCCCAGAGCGGCCACAGCAGCTCTTGGGTGAACCCCCAATCAGGCGGCATCATCCGCGTGCCGATATCGACCCCCTGACGCGGCGCATCACTGACAAAGGACCATATGGTGTCCTGAGTCATGATCTGAAACGCCCACGAGCAAAGGGCCAGGACGAACACCCAGCCGCCAAAGATTGCGAGCTCCGCGCGCGCGCTACGCTTGCGCCATCCGACCGATTGGTTCGCACTCATCCCTACTGCACCTTCCTGCGGACCCAGCCGGACAGATACTCGGTACACAACACGATGGCGATGATCACGATGATCACCGCCGCAGCCGAGTCGAACTCATACCGGTCCATTGCAGTATTGAGCGTCGCACCGATGCCACCGGCGCCGACAATGCCGATCACCGCCGACTCCCGAAAATTGATATCCAGCCGATAGAGCGACAAGCCCGCGAGTCTGGGCAGCACCTGTGAGAGCACCGCGTAATCGAGCACCTGCATCGGGCCCGCTCCGGTGGCGCGCAGCGCTTCGAGCTGTGCGGCCTCGATCTCCTCGATGTCTTCGGCCAGAAGTTTCGCCATGAAGCCAATCGTCGCGAAGGTGAGCGTCAAAAATCCTGCAAACGGTCCAAAGCCAAACATCGCCACCAGAAAGATTGCGACGATGATCTCGTTCAGCGTGCGCGACACCGCGATGAACCCTCGACAGGCGAGATAGATCGGTGTGGGTGACAGGTTTCGGGCCGCACCCACCGCAATCGGAATCGAAAGCGCGACGCCGACGGCAGTTGAGGTGAGGGTCATCGTGAGACTCTCCTGAAACCCGATCAGGATCTCGTCCCAGCGGCTCAGAAAATCGGGACGCAGGAAAGCCACGACGAAGGCGAGCCCGCGATCGAGCCCCTGGGTCAGTCGGGCCCAATTGATCTCGAGCGACCCGACTGCCAAAACCAGATAAATCAGCGCTCCCGCCCAGAGTGACCACCTGAGGCCTGCGCTTTGAATGAAAGGCGGACGGACCCAGAGCCGGGCTTGGGCTCCAGACCGTGCGAGTGTCGGGGATATCATGCTGCAGCGACGTCGCGTTCATCAGGCAAACCGCCTGAGCCCTCGCCTGAATCAGCGTTCATCCGGCGGGTCATCGCACTCCAGTCCTCTTCACCGTAGATGCGCGACAGCACCGACTCGTCGACCTCGCTGGCAGAACCGTCATACACCACCTCGCCCGCGCGCAGCCCGACAATACGCGGCAGGAATTCGGTCGCGAGCACGACATCATGGATATTGACGATCGCAGCAAGGCCGCGCTCGCGGCAGAGCTCTAGGATCAAACGCATCACGTTGCGTGAGGTCTTGGGATCGAGGCTCGCCGTGGGCTCGTCGACCAGCAGCAGCCTTGGCTCCTGCATCAGCGCGCGGGCGATTCCCACGCGCTGCCTCTGGCCCCCCGATAGCGCATCGGCCCGCTTGTTCTCCATGCCAGACAGGCCGACCCGCTCGAGCAACTCAAACGCACGGTCGATGTCAGACTGCGGAAACCGCCTGAACCAGCTCGGCCAGAACCCCACATAACCCAGACGCCCCGAGAGCAGGTTTTCCATGACGGTCAATCGCTCGACGAGGGCGTACTCCTGAAAGATCATTCCGATCGACCGCCGCGCCAGTCGAAGCCGGCGGCGATCGAGTTCAAGTAGATCTTGTCCGTCCAGGGAGATGCGGCCCGAGGTCGGCTCGACCAGACGATTGACGCAGCGGATCAAGGTGGACTTGCCTGCGCCCGAAGGCCCGATCAAGCCAAGAACGGCGCCTGGCTCGAGTCCAAGGTCGACCCCGCGCAGCGCGAGGTCGCCTGTGGGATAACGCTTCTGCAGTGATTCGATGCTGAGCACTTAAGCAGTCACCTCATTTGCAGGCGTAGCTGACGTTCATCGCGCGATCGATGTCACGGACAACTTGCCAGTGCTGCTTGTAGGTGATGGGCATGAACTTTTCCTGGGGAGGCTGCGCCTTGTTGAACTCTTTCGCGAGGGCCGTGCCGTCCCATTTGAAGTTGAAGAATGCTTCCTTGACCTTGGCCACGAGCTCGGGCTTCAGGTTGTAGACGTGGCCATAGCCCGTCGTGGGAAAGGTCTGTGACTTGTAGATGGTGCGGGTCTGATCGGGCTTGACCACACCTCGCGCCTCCATCCGGATCTTCACCGAATTGGCGATCGCCGCGGCCGGGTAGTCACGATTGGCAACGCCCAGTATCGAGTTATCGTGCTTGCCACTGAACACGGGCGTGTAGTCCTTGCCCGGCTCCATCTTGAAGGTCTGACGCAGCAACGCCGAAGGCGCCTTGAAGCCCGAGTTCGAGGTCTCACTCGTGAACGCAAGGCGCTTGCCACGGATATCCTCGACCTTGTTGATGCCACTGCCCGGATGCGTGATGATCTCCATCTCGTAGCCGAACTGGTTGTCTTTCGACGCCATCATCGCAAACGGGACGAATCCCGCGCAGTTCACGGCCAGCGGGTTCGAGCCCGTGTTGAAGCCCGCAACATGGAGACGGCCCGCCCGCATCGCCTCGAGTTGGGCGGCGTTGCTCTGAACCGGGAAAAACTGCACTTTTTTGCCCGTGACCTTGGCGAGGTGATCGACAAACTCCTGCCAGACCCTGGCATAGACCGCAGGGTCTTCAACGGGCGTGTAGGCAAAGACCAGCGTCGGCGGATCGACCCACTCCCTGGGATTGGTCGGCGCGTCCGCGACCATGTCGCCGTCAGCATCCTTGAAACGGGAATCCATCGCCACTGCGGTTTGAGCAGTGAGGGCCATTGAGAGCGCGACTGCGCCGAGAGATGCGATCCGCATGTGAACTCCTGCTAAATGATAGGGTGGAATCAAAATCGGTCGACTCACTGTCGCTCCCATTCGTGACATTCAAGTTACAAGGCCCCGATCAACCCTGCGATCTGACGTCACCGGGGCTTGCTTGAGGGCCACCGATCGCGGGCCAGGGGAGGATTTGCGCTCGGCTGGAATCGCTGCAATGGATTTTTCACCCCCCTTCACAGGCTCAGGAAGCAGACGGCCGCCTCATTCGGGGCCGCGCCGTTTTGACTCGGTTGCGGCAATCGATCATGCTTCTCAAGCAATGACCCTGGCGCTGCGATGCGTTGCAGCACTCTTCTCCCCTGACCGCCGGAATTCGAGCGCTCCTCCATCAACTCCCTCGTCAACCGGACTCCGATGCCCATCTTCATGAACCCGCTTTCACGCGCCGCGATCCACTTTGCCTTGCTCGTTTCAACCCTTGGGCTGCATCAGCAGGCATCAGCCCAGGCAAAGACCCCCGAGCGCTACTACACCGCTCAACCGGACGCGATCATCAATGAAATGCGGGAGACGCCGCGGCCACGCACCGGCATGAGCCTTCCCCAGTTGATCGAACTCGACAAGGCGGTCGGTCCCCGCGCGCTCGCCTGCGACAGCATGTTCAATGAGGATGCCCGAATGCAGGAGCGGCTGAAGGCTTGGCCGCGGCCCCAGCAGGTCGGCCTCGCCAACGAATGTCGGCGCATCATCGCCGATTACAACGCCATGCAGGAGCAGGCTAAGCAACTCAAGCAAGCTGAGCAGGCGCAGGTCCAGCGAGCGCAGCAGGAACAGGCGGCGAGAAAGGCAGAGGAAACGCGAAAGGCCGACGAGGCCCGGGCTGCCGAACAACGATCAGCCTTCCTCACCCGTCGTCCGGATTTTCTGCTCGTACTGAATACGGGTGCAAGGCCGTTCGAAGTGACCCGCGCCCTCGATGGCAAGAGGGTCATCAACCAAAAAATGCGACCGGTCGTCGTCGATTTCGTCAGGGCAAGTTCGCAGTCCTCAGCGATCCTCATCGAGCGTTACGAAAGGCTGCCCCCGGAACTCATCACGGAACTGAAAGCGGGCGTGGTCGAACTCGGAAAGCGCAACGGTCTCACCCTTGAGACGCGTGGTCTTGAAGTGCGCGAGGCTCGTCTACAGGTCGGACGAAAATGTGTGGGTCAGACGGCCTCCCCGGGGAATCCGCGTACCAGTCAGGGCCAACCTGCAAGCGCGTCCGACACGCTCACCCGCGTTTGCCCGGATTTGACCGTCGGCCTGATCGATCAGGCCGAGCTCAGCCGAATCAAGCCGCTGATCGACGCCGGCACAATCCTGGTGATCGGCGAGATCCGTAACGTCGAACTCCAGGCTCGCGTCGATGCCGCGGCCCGCAAGCGCGCCGAAGAGGCCGCGGCAGAAGATGCGTCCCGAAAGGCGATCCTCGCGCAAATCGGGTCCCGGCCCAGCGATTTCCTGGCGATCGTTATCCCGGGCAACAAGAAGCCTGCATCGTGTTCGCTCAAGGGCCGAAAGCTGGAAGGAGCCAGCCTCTCGGTCGGCGGCTATTCCAGCCTGCCGGACTTTGCCAGGGCGACCCGTCTCGACCCGGATTGGCGGCTCGATCACTTCGTCGACGACCTCGAAAAACTCTGGACGCTGATCCAGCAGGGGGGGTGCTCGGGCGTCATCGTGACCGGCGCCGAAGCCGCCACGCTATTGCCCGCATTCGATCGGGAGAAATTGCGTTACACCCTGCTACCACCACGTGAGCAAGGTGAACTCCACGAGGCCTACGCAAAAATCCGCGGCTTCTCGAGCGTCGCGCAACTCAGGTTTGCGATCGAGCTGCAGGCCAGCGCAACGGATGTGAAATCGCTCGCAGGCTTCGCGATCACCGATGCCTCCGGTCACCGCGCGGCCGTTGGCCGCATGCACGCGTCCGGATATTCAAAATCAACCGAGGTCAGCGACCTGCTGGCGTTTCTCCAAGACGAGGCCGAGGGCGCGAAAAACAAGCGTACGGCGGTTCAAATTCGCACAGCGCGCCTCGCAGCCGAGGAAGCCCGAGAGCGCGAGCGCGCGGAGCGCATCAAGCGCGAGATGCCCCTCTACTCCGTGCAGCTCATGTGCATGGAGCCCATGGGACACATGGCCGAGACTCTGGTCGGTCACCTCGCGAGATCGCCGGCTGTCTTCATCCAGATGATCTCGGGCAGTCTTAGCCAGTTCTGTCAGCAACTCGCTCTCCCGGTTTCCAATCCTGATGTCATTGCCGGCGCGCGCTTGATCGCAAGCGATGCCTCGGGGGCGCAATATTTCGTGGCCAAGGCGCCCGACGGTCGAAGCGTACTTGGGCTGATCAAGCGGCGAGGCGGCTGATCGCCCGCGCCCGCGCCATCACCCCGGGAACACTCCGGTCGACAGGTATCGGTCGCCACGGTCGCAGACGATGAACACGACGCAGGCGTCGCGGATCGTCTGCGCAACCCGCAGGGCGACGCAACACGCCCCTGCGGCAGAAATGCCGCAGAAAATACCCTCTTCGGCCGCCATCCTTCGTGCCATGTCCTCGGCCTCGGCCTGATTCACCGTCTCGAGCCGGTCGACGTGCGCATGCCTGTAAATGCTCGGCAGATATTCGGCAGGCCATTTGCGGATGCCGGGGATCGAAGACCCCTCGGCGGGCTGCACGCCCACGATGGTCACTGCCGGATTGCGCTCCTTCAGATAACGTGACACGCCGGTGATCGTCCCGGTCGTACCCATCGCCGAGACGAAATGCGTGACCGCACCCGCGGTATCCCGCCAGATCTCCGGCCCTGTGCCTTCGTAGTGGGCGGCCCAGTTGTCGTCATTCGAAAACTGATCGAGGACCTTGCCCCGCCCCGCACTCTGCATTTGCGCCGCGAGATCACGAGCCCCCTCCATGCCCTGCTCCCGGCTGACCAGGATCAGCTCCGCTCCGTAGGCCTTCATGGCCTGACGGCGCTCGATCGAAAGGTTGTCGGGCATGATCAGAACCATGCGATACCCTCGAATCGCAGCCACCATGGCGAGCGCAATGCCGGTGTTGCCCGAGGTCGGCTCGATCAGGGTGTCGCCAGGCCGGATCTCACCGCGTGCCTCGGCCTTGGCGATCATCGACAGGGCCGCACGATCCTTGACCGACCCGGCTGGATTGTTGCCCTCGAGCTTGCCGAGCACGACCACCCCGCGGTCATGCAACTCGGACCCGGGCAGGCGCTGCAGGCGAACCAGCGGCGTGTGGCCGATCGTGGCTTCGATCGTCGGAAAATCTGTCAAAGCCTTCATCGGGTTCCTCGACGCAATGGAAATCAATCGACCAATCGATTCAGGGAGGAAGCATCAAAACCATCGGGGGTTTCGTCTCGAGGCGCATCGGTATCGATCCCCGCCCGCGCCAGGGCGTCGCGCAGCGAAGCAATCTGGCGATCCTGCTCGGCCACACGGTCGATGAGGCGGTGCAATGCGATCGATAGCGGATCGCCGGCTCCGTATGCCACGGCGTAGGCGGGGAACGCGCCCTGAGCCGAAGCGTCTTTAGACGACACGTCTTCAACCGTCACGCCCTGATTCGCCTCGACAAGGTCCGACCGAGCAGGCCGGATATGTTTGTTGTCTTCTACAACGACCCGAGCGGGGATGCCGACCACAGACACACCCGCAGCGACGGGCTTCAGCACGACCGAGTTCGACCCGATCCGTGCCCCAGCCCCGACGGTGAAAGGGCCCAACACCTTGGCACCGGCACCGACCACGACCCCTGCCTCGAGCGTCGGGTGGCGCTTGCCCGGATTAAGGGACGTGCCCCCAAGGGTCACGCCCTGATAGATCGTACAGTCGTCGCCGACCACAGCCGTCTCGCCGATCACCACACCCATGCCGTGATCGATGAAGACGCGCCGGCCGATCGTGGCGCCCGGGTGAATTTCGATGCCGGTGAGAAACCGGGCAACGTGGGATACCAACCGGGCAGCCGTCGCCCAGCCTTTGCACCACAGCACGTTTGCGAGCCGATGGAAAGCGAGCGCATGAACTCCCGGATAACAGAGCAGGACCTCGAGCGTCGAGCGTGCCGCCGGATCACGGCTCCGAACCGCAGAGACATCCTCTCTCAAACGCGCCAACATCGCACCCTCCTATTGACGAGGCTGCGAGTCTAGGGCTTTCCGACAGACCCTGCCGCAGGTCGGGTCGTATGAAGGCCTGCCTGCCGGTCCGTCCGTTTCGGAGTTGACCTCGCTGATCGGGGCCGAACGTCGACGGGCGGAAGCGAAATCAGATCGACCCGAGAATCAAACCCGACCGATCGATGTCACTGTCGATCAGCAGCAGGCCGTAGGAATGGTGCGTGTAGACGTGATAGGTCTGATTCCCGGCACCCGTGAGGAAGTCGACAGTGGTGGTTCCGTACTCGCCAACCCAGCCGACCTCGTCCCCGGCGCCCGTCACCGTGCCGTCGCCGTCTCGGTCGATGAGCACGGCCGTACCAGAGGGAGCCAGTTCCCCGATCGAACTGCGGGAACTGACCGAGTCATTTTCGTCGCCATCAATGACCAGACCGGACACTCCAGCCGGCATATCGAGCAGCGCAGCGATACTGGCGGGATCGATGATGAGTGATCGTCCTTCGTCCCCCGATCCGAGATCGACCCGCTCGATCCGGTCGATCAACGAATCGGCGAATCGGGCGACATCGGTCAGGTCAAGTTCCAAACCCATTTCCACAAGCCTGAGGGTGTCAAAGCCCGCCCCGCCATCAATCGTGTCAGCCACGCCGTCATTGACCCAGTCTCCATCGGCGATCAGCACATCATCGCCCGCGCCCAGACTGATTTGATCGGCACCCACGCCCGGCGCGATATGGTCGGAACCCTCTCCACCCGCCAGCGTATCGTTACCGCCTCCGCCGCGAATCGTATCGGCAAGCAGGCCACCGACCACCGACTCGGCACCCACCCCTCCCGTGAAATCATTCTTCACGTCGGGCAGGATGAACGACTCGACCGCATTGAGTTGCAGGCGCTGCGTACCGGCGACGGAGACCACCGCATCGACCCGGTTCGTGAACAGCACGGTCAAGGCGCCCTGGTTCAACAGACTGAGATCCAGCGTGTCGATGTCCGGATCCGGCGAAGTCGGCGAAACCGATCCGATCGCGCCCTGAACCAAAATCAGTTCCGCATCCGTGACACGGATAAGATCCTGCCCCGTACCGGCGACGATCGTGTCGAATCCATTCGCGACCAGCGTGTCGTTCCCCGAACCGCCGAGCAGCGAGTCCCGACCTCCGCCCCCGACGATCGAATCGTCTCCCACCGAACCGAAAAGAGTGTCGTTCCCGGAACCGCCAATGAGCGTATCGTTCAAGGCGGAACCACTGATCGACGCCGCACCACCCAGGTTCTCGACCGTCCAGCCCAGCCCACCCGTCAGGGCGAGCAGGCTGACCGCCGTGCCCTGCGTCGTCAGGCGCGCGATTCCGTTATTGACGGATTCTGCGGTCGCCGTCCAGGCCGCCGCCAGGGACGCCTGAAGGCTTGCGCCCGAATCGATGATCACCACATCGACCCCGTTCCCGAGATCGGTCACCGTGTCAATGCCCGACGCAATCAGAAATCGGTCGGCGCCTGCCCCTCCGGTCAGGGTGTCACTGGCGGCGCTTCCCTTGAGGGTATCGTTGTAAGCAGAGCCCTGAACCTGCTCGAACCGAACCAGAGCGTCGGCTCCGGCTCCCCCCGTTGCAATGCCGGCAGCAAGATCCACCTCGACCGCGAAGGCTGCGTTGCTGTAGTCGATCAGATCCAGGCCCGCCCCGCCATCGAGCGTGTCGTCGCCTGCCGCGCCGGCAATCGTATCGGCCCCGCTCCCGCCGGTGAGGGTGTCATTCAGACCCGACCCGGTCATCGAGGCACCCAGGCTTCCGCCGTTGGTGATCGTCCAACCCGCAGTCCCGTTGACCACCAGGGACAAGTCGACTCGAGTGCCCTGGGTCGTCAATCGCGCGGTGCCATCGTTATAGGTTGCGGAGGTCGCCACCCAGGGCGAAGTGACCGCCCCCTGCAAGGTCGCACCCGACGCAATTTCAACGATGTCCTGTCCGTTTCCGAGATCGGTGACCGTGTCGGTCCCGGCCAGGATGCGAAACAGATCGGCTCCCCCGCTTCCGGAAAGCGTATCGTTCCCCGCTCCGCCCTCCAGGGTGTCGGCCGCATAAGAACCCGAGATCGCGGTCGCACCGGCAGTATTCGTGATGATCCAGCCATTGCCGGAAGTGACGTTGACCAGGCTGACACCGCGTCCCGGCGTCGCGATGCGAGCCGTACCCAGATTGCTGCTTTCGGAAGACGCGCTCCACGAAGCACTCGAACTGACCCGGGCCTCGAGGGTCGCACCGGCAGCAACCTGGACGATGTCCAAGCCGGCGCCCAGATCCGTGACCGTATCGGTTCCCAGGTCCACCTCGAACAGGTCGGCTCCTCCGCCTCCCGTAAGGGAGTCGTCGCCATCGCCGCCGCGCAGCGTGTCGGCGCCCGTCCCGCCGGATAGCGTGTCTGACATCGCAGTACCGTAGAGACCTGTCGCCGCTCCGACGTTCAGGATCGTCCAACCCAGCCCGGTATCGATCGCCCGGAGATCGGCAATCCGACCGCTGGTCGTGATCTGGGCGATCCCGGCGTTTGAGCTCTCGCGGGTCGCCACCCAATTTGCACCCAGGGTCGCATTGACCCGTGCACCGCCGGATACCAGCACCACATCGATACCTACGCCCAGATCAGTAATCGAATCGATCCCGGCGGCGATATTGAAGGTGTCCGCGCCCGCCCCCCCCGTGAACGTATCGTTCCCGCTGCCACCGGTCAGCGTGTCATCCGCGGAGCCGGTCCGGACCCACTCGATGCCGAGGAGACTGTCGCTCCCGGTCGCATCGGACGCAGTGCCCTGCCCGAGGTCGACGACGACGGACGTGGTGGATGACTGATAGTCCGCAAGATCGTTGCCCGTACCCCCGTCGATCGTGTCGTCGCCCTCACGCCCTGCGAGGGTGTCATTGCCGCTGCCACCGATCAGGGTATCGTTCAACGCAGACCCCGAGACCATCGCACCCAGGCCACTATTGACGAGTGTCCAACCCGAGCCTTCGGTCACTGCGGACAGATCGAGGGTGACGCCCGGCGTGGTGATCGTGGCCGTCCCCGCGTTACGACTTTCAACGGTGGCCGTCCAGGAACTCGCCACGGTGACCGCGATCGTTGCACCCGAAGATACGATGACGATGTCGGAGCCCACGCCCAGATCGGTAATCAGGTCGGTTCCGGCATCGACCTCGAAGGTATCGGCGCCCTGCCCACCCGTCAGACGATCGTCACCCAGGCCACCGCGCAGCGTGTCGTTCGCGGTGCCGCCGACCAGCGTGTCCGAGAGTTGGGATCCGACCAGTTTTGCGGACGTCCCGTTGTTGGTGAGTTGCCAACCGGAACTGCCCAGCGAAACATTCGCGAGATTGATTTCCGCCCCCTGGGTGACGAGATTCGCGGTACCGTCGTTACGGCTGGCCGCGGTCGCAACCCAGTTCGCAGTGACCTGGGCCGTAACACTCTGAGCGGACTGGACCAACACGACGTCAGCGCCGTCGCCCAGGTCCGTGATGGTGTCCGCGCCGAGATCGATGTCAAAGACATCGGCCCCGCCTCCTCCTGTCAGACGATCGTTGGCAAGGCCGCCGCGAAGGACATCATTGCCGGCGCCGCCAATCAACGTATCGGCAGTCCCGGTATTGGAACCCACCAGCGTCGTCCCTTCAGCCGTGTTGGTGACCTGCCATCCCGACCCCGCCGTGACGCTCGACAGGGTGACTGCATGTCCGGGCGTACTGAGCCTCGCCACACCCTGATTGGTACTGGTCGACGAGGCGGTCCACGGAGCATTCAGCAGCGCGTCCGCTGTCGCTCCCGCGGCGACCAGCACGACGTCCGCGCCGTGACCCAGATCGGTGATCGTGTCGGCCCCCGAATCGACATTGAAGGTGTCGGCGCCGCCGCCCCCGGTCAACGCATCATTGCCCGAATGCCCGCGCAGGGTGTCGGCTCCGCCCCCGCCGATAAGACTGTCACCCAGCGCCGAGCCGATCAGGGAGGTCGCCGAATCGGAGTCGTTCGTGATGGTCCAGCCCCGCCCGCCCGAGGTGATCAATCGAAGATCCATGGCGAGGCCGGGCGTATAAAGATTCGCCACGCCCGCGTTGCTGCTGGCCGACGTCGCAATCCAGCTGCCGACCGCATACAGTTCGGCTCGCGCGTTCGCGAGAATCTGCACGCTGTCGCCTTGTCGCGCAAAATCATCCACCCGGTCGACGCCCGCGGCAATCACGAAATGATCGCTTCCCAATCCTCCGGTCAACGTGTCGTCACCGCTGCTACCGGTCAGCGTATCGTCATGGCCGGATCCCAGCACCCGCTCGATCCCAACCAGCACATCGTTGCCATCGCCACCACTCGCACTCCCCTGCGCAAGGTTGACGGTGACCGGACCCAGCGACGCACTGTAATCGGCGGTATCCAGTCCGCCGCCACCTGCCAGGGAGTCGTTTCCGGGGCCACCGCGCAGCGTATCAGCGCCACTTCCGCCCTTCAGGGTGTCGTCGAGGGCAGAGCCCACGAGCGCAGTATCCCCTCCCGAGCTTTCGACAAACCACCCCCGTGCGCCCAGGCTGATCGCACCCAGATCGACCGGCAACCCGGCCGTGTTGAGCACGACGCTGCCATCGTTACGACTGAGGACGGTCGCGGTCCAGGCGCTCGTGAGCGTCGCGGTCACGCTGGCGCCCTGAGCAACCTGGACGACATCTCCCGTGCTCAGATCGGTGATGATGTCGGCACCCGCACTGATTGCGAAAAGATCGCCGCCCAATCCGCCCGTGAGGCTGTCGTTTCCAGTGCCTCCGGTCAGGGTGTCGTCCCGGCCTGAACCGATCAGCGCGGCGGCCCCCCCGGTATTGAAAACCTGCCAGCCGAGACCATTCGTGATGGCGGACAGGTTGACGGTGAATCCGGGCGAGTAGAGTCGGGCCGTTCCGTCGTTGACGCTCGCACCGGTTGCCGTCCAGGCGTTGACAAGAAATACATCCGCTGACGCCCC
>Ga0164293_10002199_pt1 | contig 16527 bp, 32 predicted proteins | sample GEODES118metaG_FD_111487 | JGI IMG/M metagenome (GOLD analysis project Ga0164293, IMG submission 111487) | Eutrophic lake water microbial communities from Lake Mendota, Wisconsin, USA - GEODES118 metaG | ecosystem: Environmental > Aquatic > Freshwater > Lake | place: USA: Lake Mendota...
ATTTCTTCTTTAAGATTATGGTACTGTCTTTGAAGACCAGTAAACGGAACTCGAAAGCCAGGTATAGTATTCACGGAATCCTTCTTCAACATCAATCTTGGGATCAAACCCCAAGATGGTTCTTGCACGATCAATATTTAATGCGCCACGACTGGGAAAGTCTGCATCCTTGTCGCGACATTCAATGGTGCCTTTGCCCACAATCTTCACAATCATTTCAGCAGCTTCTAACAAACTGACTGAATGACTCTTGGTGATGTTGTATGTTTTGTTAGCACTCATAATGCGTGTTGCAGCAGCAACCACTCCATCAGCAGCATCATCCACATAGGTAAAGTCCAGGGTTTCTCCTGCACCGTTGACCTTGAGAACATCGCCACGCATTGCGGCCAACATAAACTTGGCTACCACACGATCTTCCACATCAAGTGGACCGTACACTGCACTAGGTCGCAGAATAACATATTCCATACCAGTTCGGCGTGCATAGTCTTTGACCAACCATTCGCCTGCCAGTTTCATGATACCGTACTGTCCTTGTGGACTGCATGGATCATCCTCTAACACTTGATCGGTAAAGTCACCATAGACCATGCTGCTGGACAAGTACACAAAGCGGCGGACCTTGTGCTTTTTGGCACTCTCCAACAAGTTGATCAAGCCACGCATAATGACATCGGCAGCATATGCAGGGTTGGCATTGACTACTTTTTGTCTAGGAAAGCTGGCACAGTGTATGATCACGTCCGGAGTTTCAGTAGCAATAACAGTCTCCATGCGATCTGCATTTTCAATGTAGTCATGATATTGAGAACATGGTGCCAGCTTCTTGAGACGCTCGCCAATCAAGTAGTCAATTTCTTCACGCGGAATAATACCGTATGTGGTTTGATTGTCTACAATACTTACTGTGTCTTCCCGTTGTTGTAGTCGTGCTACCACGTTGTGGCCAATAAGACCTAGACCACCTGTTACTAAAACTTTCATTGATTATTCCATTTCATTTGATACCACATATACACTTTTTCATCCATGACCATGAGAGGGCTTAATCCATCTGCACGGCCACCAGGCACGATTCGTCCACCGTTGTAATAGCCCCAGAACTGATTGTGTCCATGCCGATCGGGCGGTCCGATTGTGTCAGTTAACCATTTTTCTATTTGCACGTGATTGTTTAGAACCTCGCACACAAACGCTGGTATGAATTTTTCACCGTCCCAGATTTGTTTTTTTACAAACCGCTTGTTTTTTGAACCTTGAATTACTTCATCCATATTTCAGTTTCCAAAAAGTTTCAGTTTGTTCATTAAGACGGGCCACAATGTGGTACTTGTGGCCGTAGCTAGGATAGTCAGGGATACTGTGCCAGTAGGGTTTGTCTACAGCATTTTCCATGATGAACTTACCAGCGTCTGACTGCTGCCACTCCCATATTGGTACTGCCACAGCTAGGTCAGGATCTTCTGAGTCAGACACTAAAATAGTGTGTACTACCACATCACGAAACGCCACAACCTTGTTGTCAATGATCTTGACTTGGTAAGGTTGCCAGTGTTTGGATTCTGTGTTAGTAGACATGCTCTAGTATAACACAGAACCAGTTACTCTGCTAGTAGATCGGCAGCCATGGGGAAGATTTTGGCAATGGCTTGAGCACATGCCACAGCAATGTCTTTGTGTTCTTCTTGTGTGCCATGGTCCTTGCGCAGAGTGATGTAGTTAATCCAGCTACGGATACTGCCGTTCATGTACATGCGACTCACTGTGAGTCCTTCTGGCAATACGGCACGGGCTTGTTCTTTGGCAATGCCATTGTCAATGGCCCACTTGTATTCTTTTTTCACAGCATACAACACACGTTTCTGGGCACGTTCCCATTCAATAGCCAGCAGTCGTTGTGCTTCATCAGTGGGATCAAACTTTATGCTGTTTTGTCGATTCTTTGTGTCCTGGAACCTTGCCTCACGTAACACAAACGCTTCGTCGAATTCAGCTGTAGGATCAGCATATCGTTGGGAGAACTCTTGGAAGCTGAAACTTCTGTGACGTAGAATCTGTCGGGCGATATCACGGGTGGTAGTAATCTCAATACAGGCAGACACCATTTCGAGTGGGCTCCAGTGCTGATGCTTGACCAAGTACTTGATGAGTCGTTCACTTGTTTCAGTGTTGATCTGATTGGTGGGATTGCTAACACGGGCACAGTACGCAATAAGCTCTTGTGCGTCACCGATGCCCATGTTTGCAAATTCTTCAGTTGGTTGAGAAGAGGAGATGAGTCGAGCATTCATTTATAGGCCGTTGAGTAGTTTATCGGTTTCGGGTTGTACTAATTTGGCAACCAAGGCAGCGTCAACAACAAAGTCAATGTCTCGTACTTGGTCGCCCATTTCAGTCAGTGTACGGGTCAGGACAATTTCAATTTCATCGATATCCAGGCCCTGTTTACGTAGTGTTGCAAGATTGACAGTTTTCTGTTTCTTTTCTTGTAATCGGATCACTACCTTCTTGATACAATCAAGTGGGACTTCGGTCATCTGAACTTCGCTAATGATGTGTTCCCACTTGTCTAGGAACTCATTACTGAACTTCATTGGCAGCTAGAGCCTTAGCAGCATTGCTTGGTCTGCCACGCTTGACACCTGACTTGGGAATTTCTGGATTCACTTGTGCAATTGGTGTAGGTGCGTCACGATCAATCTTCACGCTAGGATGCATGCGTTGAGCATCCTTTTTCATACGTGCAGCTTCTGATATCATGTTCTTGGCTTCAATTTCCATGCGTTTTGCCTGGGCCAGCATGTTCATGGCAATGGTCCTGTCATCAAGTGCTCCGTCGGCACTGGCCTGAATTGGTGGCACATCTGCAATTTGTGGTTGCTGACTGCGTTTGAATTCAGCTTCGGCTTTGCGTTTGGTGTACGGATCAACAATGCCAGTATTTTTATCAAGCTCTTGAAGACGTTTGACAGCTTGTTCGCCAGTTTCCATCTCACGCACAATCTTGTTCAGCTCGTCTAGTTTGACATTGCTGGTAGCATTGGGGGTGACAATAACTTGATTGGTGGGGATCTTCTTGATCATGCCTTCTTTGTGCAATGCTTCCAGTTGCATGCGACCATCCGGCAGCATACCTCTGTGCAGTGCATCAGCCAAATTTGTGGCTTGTTGACCAACAGGGCTTTCGAGAGTTTTCATAATGCTGTCATGGATATGACTAGGCAGTACTTCTGGATAAATCACCAAGCACATGTGATCCTCACCAGGTACTTCTCTAAATAAAATTGCAACCTTGCGATCGCCGTGTCTTCCGATATGTTTCAACATGCTATTCTCCTTGTGGGTATGTTTGATCAGCGTTCTGAGCTGGGGGTATTGCTGCTTCTAAAAATGCAGTCAGTTTATCGTAAATCTCTCCAACTATTCGCATCTCGTTGCCCTTGAATGTGCCGCGAGCGCAAGCAGTATCCAGCAACGTTTTGATCGATGCTAGGTCAGCGATAGTCAATTGCTTGTTTTCCATATAGATATTTAACGACAATATCTGACGGAATTATTTTTTACAGCCAATTTTGGACAAATTGCTTACCGGTACGGCTTAATGTCTTTGTATTTGACTTTGATAAACAACTCATGCCACTGATCTTTACATCTCAACGGCAGATCTAAAAACACAGTAACCAGTGGACCAACGTTTTCATTGACCATGACATCAGCACCACAAGTGCCCACAAAAGGCACTCCATGGTACTTGCCTATAACACGATCGCCGATATTGTATTTTGCAACAGGGCGATTGAGTCTAAAATATTCAGCTAGGCTAGCCATGCTTCACTTCATTGGGTACTTGGTCAATTTATAGTTTGCATACGCCAGTACTGCATTTACCGCAGCCCAGAAATACTCTTGTTCTGTAAAATAATTAAATGCACCCATGCTCAACACACCAATCAGGAACCAAGAGATTTCATCTTGATACTCGACCATCCATGCTCTAAATTTATCTATCATAATCATAGTATTTTTCCTTCGTTAATCATTGCTTCAAAGTGATCCCACAGAACATTAAACTTAACCTCATACACTTGTGCCAAGGCTTTCCATTGTTCAGGACCAATATCTTCACGACCTGCAAATGCCTTGATGTCATCGGTGACATGCCAGCAGTGCATGATCTCTTGTTCAAAATCAAATCGACTCATTACCACTCCTTTTTAGCCAGCTTGGCTTCGTGAATAATCTTCTTAATTATATGCCACAACGGGTTGCAGAGGTAACCAAGTGCAAACCCATACACAAACATCTCCAGTGCATCAATCATACTGCTCGTCCTGTTACTTGATAAATTAGTTGATCAAGTTCGCGATCAAAGTCCTTGCCCAGTCTACGCTTTTGATAAATTTGTTCAATCAGTTCACTGGCTGTGGAAGCATTGACTTCGGCACCAAGCCCACGGCGGTCCATTTCTTCCATCAAGTCGTCGTCATCAAATTCTTCCAATGAAACGTCAACTTCAACTTCTGTATATACTGTGGGCATGGTGGTTCCTTACTTGTTCATCATGAGTGCGTTGAAGTTGCTGGGCACAACAATGGTTTGAACCTTGCCGTTCTTAATGCCTTCGGAGATGTTCAACATGGCCTGTGCTTGCATGAATGCAATAGAGCTGCCACTGTTATTGGCCAATGCTGCCATACGACGGCTTTCAGCTTCAGCAGTCTTAACTTCAATTTCTTTCTGTTTCAATTCGTTCTTAGACTTGACCAATTCGTTAGCACTGGCCACAACACTATCAGCAGGTACTACATTACGAATCATCACTTGAGTGATAGTGATACTACCATCCAGCTTTTCCTCAGCAAGGTTGCGAGTGATTTCTTCCTTGATGTAGGTTTCCATTGCATCACGGTTGTCTGCCATGTCCAGTGCTTCGTACTTACGAGCAGCCTTGTAAAGAGCATTACGAGCATTTTGTACAATGTAGTTATACATCAAGTAAGTATCACCTTTGGCTTCAGCGTGGAAGCTACGGTTCTTGGTACTGTACAGTTCAGCAGCCTGATTCTTGTTCAAGTTATAAACAATCACAGCATCAACTTCTTTCATAGTTGAGTTGTCTTTGGCAACTGGAGTCATATTATCCAAGACCACATTGACGTCCTTGTAGGGGAAAGTCAGCACATCACCAATAAAGGTCTGATTGAACGAGCCAGGTTCCAGTTCGCCAGATTTTACCTGTTTGTCAAAGCCCACACGCACACCAACCTCGCCGGTTTCAATGCGAGTGCAAGCACTGGTAAGAGCAACGGCCGCAGCCACGATAGAAAGTTTAATAACACGATTCATTAGATAACTCCAGTAGAAAAAAGATAAAAACACACAACAAAGCCCAGTGCAAAATACAAGGGCCTAAGCCAACGATCATTGATCATTATGATTCCTCAAAATAAAATCACAAGCACTGTCATCACCATGACCACTGCCAGTGACACAAGTATACTATAACCTATGCTTTTTGTCAAAGCCAATTGTTCCTTACCGTCCATCTTTCTAACAGCAGTGATGCCGAAGTGTATGAGAACGGCAATAACAGCAAATGCCAACCAAAGTTTAATCATAGTTTAACTCCAAAAAAATATTACTTGCCCAAATAGTGAACAACCACAGTGGGACCAATTACACACACAAAAGCCAATAGTTCAATCATGGTTCAACTCCGAAATTTACCTGCAACGGTATCATAAACATCCATACCATCATCCATTGCCTGTAGCACTTCGTTTAACACATCCTGCACAATCAACTGGGCGAACTTTGTGTATGCTAGTTCACATTCTTCGGCCGACATGGCTCGCGGCCACGGCGCACCGTTAAGGTCCACATACAGTCCTGCTTCTACCCCAAGTTTCCGAATTTGTTCGTTCATTTTACTATTTCCAGCCTGGTCAGTGCTGAATCAAACTTTTTCTCTGCTGTCCAGTCTGCAAGATAACTGTTGTCTTTGTCAAACTGTTGTAAAAATTCATCCTCAGTAATCACTCGATGTGATACAATCTGTTCACCCAGGCACTCCTGACTGAACTCTACAGCCTGTTCCATGGTCACAGTGTCCAAGGCCCATGATTCTGGCGAGTCTTCTGCCAGTTCCACAGCATAACGCATGCGGTATGATACCAAAGTATCAACCAGCACAATTTTGGTTGTTGGTTTCTTGCTCATGGTCCAGGAACCATCTTCATTGTCCTTCCACACAACAGTGTCGCCAATTCGCCAACCAACTGACTGCAACAGTTCGTCGCTGAGTGGCAGAACTAAATCGCCGTTTTCGTCCTGTTCTAGTTTAACAATCATTTGCTTTTTTCCTCATCATAGTAAGCATGCTGTCCCCAGGGCGGAACAATGGTAGTGGTGCCATGCAAGATCCACACAGTGTCAGTGTACAGCTCATCGCCCCAGCTACCAAATGGATAACCGTCTGTGAACACAACCAGTCGCTTGGGCTCGATCTCATTGGCTTTCAAATAGGTAAAAATACAATCAAAGTCAGTACCACCGCCACCACGCACTTCGTAGTCGCAGATGTCATCCAAGTTGTCCGAATCATATTGTGCAGGATTGTATGCATCAGTATCAAACGTGATAACATGAATCTTGTATGCTGGAAACGAATCCATAATGCCCTGTATCTCACTCAGGAAGTCTTTGAGCATGCTTTCGCTGATGGAACCAGATGCATCTAACGCCACAGCAATATCAATCATGGGATCCAGCTTCATGCCTGGCATCACAGCATCCATGTGCCAGCCCTTGCGGCTTGCTCGCATCCAGGTGTAGTCGCTCTTGATAGTGCTTTCCAGTTGCATGCGAAGCAGCTCACGCCAGTTCATTTGCGGCTCGGTCAAGTCCTTGAGCAAACGCTTGACACCTGAGGGCAAGTTACCTGCACCATCTACAGTAGCAGCAGCAGCCAACATGGCTTCTTTGATCTCGTCCTTGATAGCCTGCTTGTCGGCAGCACTCAGTCGGGGCTTGCCTTTGCCGTTGCCTTCACCATCGCCGCTGCCTTCGCCATCTTCGTCACCATCCAAGTGCTCGTCGATCAGCTTGCTCAGCAAGTCGCTCAGGGAGATCTTTTTCACATTCTGCATCAGCAGATCGTAAATTTCTTCTGAACTCATGCCGTCGTATTTGGGATCATACAAGCAAGGCACCGTGGTGATCTTTTCACCCACATGGTGTTTGACCAAGTCTGCATTCACACAGAAGTCATTGGCAATGTTAAACATCTGCGGGTCGCGATCACCACGTCGACCAAAGTGGTCATATACACAATGCAACACTTCATGCCCAAACAAGAACTCAATCTCTTTGGGCTTGAGCATCTGAATAAAGCGGCTGTTGTAATAGAAATTACGACCATCTGTTGCAGCGGTACCGCACCATTCGTCTGCGTTAACCAGTTTCAAACGGGTTGCAAGGTTGCCAAAGAAGCTGGCCTTGAGCAACAGGCCCACACGGGCAGTAATCAGTTTTTCTCGCACAACACGATCAATTTTGGGATCAGTTTCGCCAATCAGATTGGCAAATTTTTTGGTATCTTCTTTGGTAGCAGTGGTGGATGATGTCATAGCTCTTTCCTTGTTAATACGTTTATTATAGCAGGAATTGGATTTTCAGTCAAGCACGATCTTTGAGTGCATGCCAAATTTTGGGGTCTGTGCCCAAATAGATGCGGTACTTGAGCAGGTCTCTCCAACGGGCGAGTCGATTAATCCTGTTCTCTACCAAGTTGAAAAAGCTATCCCTGAACCAAAATGGATTCAGCAGTGCCAGTAGGATGGCAAAACAAATTGGAACAATCACCAAGGCAAGGATCACGTAGTGGAATGTCATTGCACGATAAAATCGGCCATTAGCCTTGGTGAGTGTGACTTCTTTGGGTAATGACATTTCAACGCTCCCGGAGACGCTTCATGATAGCAATGAACCAGGACTCACGCAGGATGCGATGGAACTCCACGTCTGGATCATATTGCCGACCAGTTTTTCTGCAAGTAACCAACATCATCAACTCCTGTTTGCTGTTTAAGTATTAATTATAGCAGAATGGCAATTAATGGTCAACCAAAAAAAAGTAGTACTCTAGTACTACACGTTCAAGTACTTTAGCTGGAACCAACTTTGTGCAGCATCGCTATAAAAATCCAAGTGAATCTGGACCTGATACCGCATAGCATGTCCATTCTTATGTGAATATTCATTTGGCACTAACCCTTGATAATTCCTGTACACAAATCCAAGCTCGCGACGCATACGAGGTCGCACAGCCATGCCCATACCAAAGTCCTGCAAAATCTTACTGTAGATTTCTACCCAGTCACCGGGTTCGTGAAAGATGATCAAGTTTTTTTTAATTGTTATCTTGTGCATGAATCAACTGAAACCAAGCCAGCTCCTTGTCACTGTGCAAGTAGATACGATAGTCCTTGTATAGAACAGAATAGGCCCAGTGAAGATTTATCTCTTCGGCATTGTATCCGGGTTCGTTGCTACGGACCTGCATGGTGGCACGAGTTTCAACTTCCTGACTCCATCCCCATGTCTGGTTCATCCAACGTCTTGCACGATCAAATTCTAACACACCAGTACCTATCCAAGTACTTTTGGAAAACTCCAGCATGTATTTAAAATACCCAGAGTGACTGTGCCGCTGATCTAGTTTGGTAACTTGGTATCTCATTTGAAATTAAACGCCACACTGATTCGATCTTGCTCGCTGTTGTTTTGTTCCACATAATGCGGCATGTTGCTGGGAAACGCCACCAACATACCAACAGTTGGATCAATGGGGAATGTGCTCATGGTCTTGCTGGTCACACGGTCAGTAATCAAAAAATGTTGTTGGTTGTCAGGTCTTGTCAAAATCAAATTACCGCTGTTTTCTGGCACTTGTAAATAAAGCACAAGACTGAATACACTGCCGGGATGGGTGTGTTGTAGGTTGTAGCTGTGCTTGGGATTGATGTTGAACCAGTAGTTGCTGATTATAGGTCGTCGATCAAAGCCCCAGTCCTGATAGATTGGTTGCAGTAACTCAGCAATGTCTTGTATCACAGAGTCGAACACTTGATCGGCACCTGCGCCCATAGCAGGACTTTGCCAGCCACCTCGATTGCTAATTTTGATGTCAGCTGTGTCTCTGGCATGATGTTGTGCAACCACACTCAGCAGATCATGCGAGCTCAAGTAGTCGTACAAATAGCAGTGATTGGCAAACGGAGTAAGTTCTATCATGGTGTTCCAAACAAAAAAAGGACTGTGTAGTTAGCACAGTCCTTTTGTTTAATTGCCCAGCTTAGGCACTGGCTGTCAGAATGTATTTGCCAAAGCGCTGGTGGAACTCGTCAAAGTTTTTCAGCTTGGTTGGCAGGAACGGAAGGTCGTATGTGGTCAGTGCAATACGAGCACCCATCACAGTCAGCTCAGTCTCAAAGTTCTTCATCATGTAGCCCAGGAAATTGTCAGCCATACCGTGGAACACCTTGCTGTCAACCTTGTTCTCCACCGCAGCCTTGAGCTCGTAGCACATGGAGATCACCAGGCTGTACATGGCACTCACTTCTTTGACATTCAAATCAGTAACCTTGCCTGACAAGATGTCAGCTGGGTTAGGCATGCGACCAGCAACCTTGCGGTGTGCCATAAACTTCACAGCAAGGCCTTCGCCCACAGTACCTGCAATCAGGTTGGTCATGGTGTCAGTGTCGCTGTCGTCGTCTTCCAGCAGCTCGCTCACAAAGCTCCAGGTACGCGGTGTAGCAAAGGCGCGGCTTGCACTCTTGGCATCAAAGTCGTACAGATCTTGCTTGGCAAAGCTCAAGTAACCAACCACGTCCTTATGTACCTTGTTCTGCACAGCCCACTCTTGCCAGCTGGAAAAGTCCACCTTCATTTCCTGGTGCAAGAAACGATTCGCCAGCGGTGTTGGCATGCGGTAAGTCACGCCTTTGTCGCTTTCGCGGTTGCCCGCTGCAACCATCACAACGTTTTTAGGCAGTCGATACTTGCCAATGCGTCGATTCAGAATCAGCTGGTATGCTGCACTCTGAACGCTGGGAGCAGCTGAGTTTAGCTCGTCCAAGAACAACACCACAATGGGATACTCTTTGGCTGTTTCTTCGTCCGGCAGTTCAATTGGGGGAGCCCAATCCATCTTGCCAACTTCTTTGTTGTAAAAAGGAATGCCGCGAATGTCGGTGGGTTCCATCTGGCCCAGGCGCAAGTCGATCATCAAGCCGCCCAACTCTTGGGTAATGTTCTCTACCAACTCACTCTTGCCAATGCCGGGAGGACCCCACAAGAACAAGGGACGCTGAACGCGGAATGCCTTGAGCAGGCTTTTGCGTGCCTGGGCGGAGGTAACGGTGCGGGTATCTGACATGAACTGGCCTTTCTAGGGTGGGAAAATTAACTAACTAAGCTTCTATTGTAGCTGATCTTGAATTAATGGTCAACTGCGGATGTTGCAAAATTGCCACAGTATTCTGTAGCAAGGGCCTGGGATTCAAACACCCAAGAAACTGGAATTTCGAAATCCATTGCAATCTGTGCAGGCTCTGCACCTTGTTGTATCGCTGCCTGGATGTCAAGCATAAGCTGGCTCATTTTCATTTGCTAACTCCTTTGTGTTTCAACATGTGTATATTATAGCAAAAGACGGAATTTCAGTCAATAAAAAACCCTACACAGTGTAGGGTTTTAGTGGTGTACAACAGCAATTGAATAACCTTGGCTAGATACTAGAGCTTATATTCATGTTTTCAGAAAGATTTTTTAAAAAATACTTTTCACTAATTATACCAATAGTGCCTTTAACCGGATCGTCTTGATTAAATATACCAGTAAAGGTTGTTTTTAAATCATCCATCATGATTTGATAATTTTTATAACTTTCTAGATTTGAAAGTTGATTATGTTGTTTTATTTTATCAAATCTCGGATCTCGACCATTGTTAGTTTTATTAACTCCAGTGCCTAGCAACCAATGAGAATAACTGCCACGGCCCACCACCAATGCCATTTCGTCATATAGATCAGGTCCTAGTCTTCCTTCTTGATATTTTGTAATCCACTCTGTGCTTTTGTTTTGATATTTTTCTTCAATCTGTTGCAACAACATCCAACACTGTTTGGCATGTAGATCAGGCAAATCGCCACTCAAATAAAATAATTCAAAGGAGCCATCACTCATACAGCAGTCAAACATTCGATCATTGATTTGCATCCACCATGCATTGTCTGCTATTGTTAGTCTTGGTCGATCAGCGCCTACTATGTTGCCTACTCTGACTCCTTGGTGATCTAGAACAAATATATCTGGTCTTCTTTTTACCATCTCGCTAAAGTTGTTAGGCTGAAACCACCATCCCTGTGTAGCATCAGTTGATGCAATGTCCCACCAGTTTTTCTTAAAGACTTGTTGATAATCTTCAAAAGTTAGTGTGGCATTGATGATTTTGGTCTTGGTATGCTTGACCATTTCTTTAGCAATAGGATACACAACATTACGCATTTCGTGGTCTCTAAGATCGTCAAACTGATTATGAAAGATTACGATCTCGTCAATCGATATATTGTTGTCAACAAATGTTTTAAGTATGTGATGACTGTCTCGACCTCCGCTATACCAGAGCCGTAGCCAGGGATATTTGTGTCTAAGTTGCAATGCACGGGATATACTTAACTCGTTCCATGTAGCAGCGGGTTCAACCGACCAATCAAATTTTTCAAACTTTTTGTCAAAAAAAGCAAACTTGTATGCTGCACCAGATCGTTGTATTTCTTGCCAAGCAGATATGGAATTCAAAAACTTTTTTCCACCTACATCATAATGACAAATATTGTTCCAATCTGGTGTGGTTAACATAATTAGAATCTTTGAATGTGTTTTTCAATTTCTTGCATCTGCTGGCTAGCAGGTATGTCAATTAATGAATTTACGCCGCCGATAAACAGACGCTTAAAGTTTTCGTTTTCTTTAACCGCTTGTTTTACCAATGGCGTAATTTTGTTTTTGTTGAGATTATCTCCCATCACAAGGTACAATTGTCCAGCATTGATCCAGTTGTTTGCCGGACTCAGTGTTTGTAAACTAATCATGTTGAGTTTATCTGCTGTGTTTTTGTCCGCGGTGGTCATAAAACAATAGCCTCCTGCTTGCACTACCGGACCTGAATTTGTATTCAATACAAAGTCAACATCACCACTGACTAGTGCTTGAATCAGTTTGGCATTGCCTTGCAATCTTACAATCTTAGATTCGATACTTAGACTCTTTAGTAGACTATCTGCAACCATAGCGTTGGTTGTTGCAAAATAAGTCACACCTACTTTGTGTTTGCCAGCTAAAAATTCTTTGAGAGTCTGATTGGCTCGACTTTGAGGTTTCATACTACAAACATTAAAAGTGGCCATCATGGTAGTGGCAATAACGCGATCTTGGGTTAGCCCAATCTCACAAGCATCGTCTGCCCCTGGATTCTTTTTTCGATATATTTCTTCTTCCACCATCATTGGGAACAAAACTGGTTTTCCTGGATTATTCTTTATCCATGTCATAGCACCCTTGCAGGTGCCAGTCTGCTCCAGAGTTGCACCAACGCCATTTTCATTTAGTGAGGCTACCAAGGCACGACTCATATTATCAAACCCACCACCAGGTGCCGATGGTACCAGTACCGACACAGGTTGAGCTATTGTAATAGAACAGGCCATTGACAATGCCGCAGCAGCTAGCATTTTTTGATAAGTTTTTTTCATTGATTAATTTCTTTCTGTTAAAAGTAAAGTTGCATTACGTTAAAGATCGTACGATCTGCAGGTTCAGCCAGGACAAACATGAACAAGGCAGGAGTGATGTCTGAATAACGCAAAATCCAGCCCATTGCTGCTCCTAAAAATAAACCTAATATGCCCAACAACACAATGTTATTGGCATAACAGTAATAAATGATTGTCAGCAATGCCAGCAGGATAGCAAACAAAAATACCTGTTTGGCATTGATTAATTTTTTAACCGTTTGTAGATTGTTCACCAGCAGCGACGCCGCCAAGGAGGCCAGCATCATTGAGATTACCACAGTGATCAACAAATATTCGACATGAGTTTGGAAAAAATTGGCTCGAGAAAATATAGCACCATTTTTGGTCATGAGATCAAATATCAACACTTCGCTAGCAGTTATAGGAATTCCAAAAATTAGCAAAGGCAACAGTGTGCTAATCGATCCAGCAGTGTTACCTGTTTCATTGGCCACAATACAGTTTGTATTTCCTGGATAATATTGTTTTTTTGCAATCTGTATTTTTTTTTCTAGACTATAACTTCCTGACGCACTGACAACATAGCTTAGGCCTGGTACTAGGCCTAACACCCAGCCGAGCACACTAGATCTTATGTAAGTCCAACGACTGCTCACGTAGTCAACTGACGCACCAACAGTGTTGTTGAGTGTTGATTTATATTCTAAGCTAAATTGTCTGTAGAAAAAAGGAATAATTAAAGCACTAAATCCAAATGCGATTAACGGAATTCCTTGTTCTAACTCTTGTATTCCAAAAGTCAAGAAATTACCGCCTACAGTGTATCTAAATCCAACTAGTCCTAGCAGCAGTCCTGCTATCATGCTCGCGATTACAGTACCTTTTTTTCCAGAGCTAGAAACTAGTACACCAACAAATGCCATAATCAAAAACATAAATTGCCATTTGGTAGCAAACAACTGTGGCAGCACGTCCACCATTGTAACCATTAGAAATGTCAATATTATTGCAATTATAGTAGCAACGAATCTTCCAACTAGAATTTTTTGTAGACAATAGCGATCTTGATTTTGATTTACGCAGTACGGTCCTTCGTACGCTGTGGCAATCGACGATGTTTCGCCAGGTATTCCCAGATACATAGCAGGAATTACATCAACCACTTGGCTAGTAAGCAGTAAGGCAATATAAAAAATCATCAAATGCAACGGATCAATGTGCATAAGCACAGCATACAGAACTATCAGCAGCTGAGCTGGGCCAATGCCTGGTATAATTCCTGTCAGTATTCCTGAAAAAATTCCCAACATCAGTGTTGGGACAAACTGAATGAAATCGGTAATCATAGGTCAACGATCACTTGCCAGAGTTCTCGTGGCTGGTCATAATAATCTCTAACACCGTAATGACAGACATGCAAATTACTGAATACTAACACTTGCCCTTTTTGCCAATTGTGCCGATACTGATATTCGGGTTTCGAAATGTGTTGTGTAAGAAATTTAATTATTGGATCGCTTTCTTCTCCATGCATGCCCGAAATGCCTACACAGTTTTTTGGGCTAAAATTTAAAGTTAGTCGACCAGTTGCATCGGCAACTACCAATGATTGTTCCATGATAGGTACATTAATTTCTTGTTCAAAAATGTCACGATGATCGACGATCTGAGCATGTGTCCATAAATTGGGTGCTCGGTTGACGTTTTGAGTTTTTAAATTTTTTAAAATATTTTGAAAACAATCACTGAGATCGTCCCATGCAGCGCCAAGACCAGCAAGTATTGTGTTACCACCAATTTCGGGCAGCAGGTGAGAGCATATGATGGTAAAACTATTTGAATTTCTAATCCTGTGAGGACGATCTTGGTGCCATGCTCCAGATCCTGCGGTGTTAAGATATGGCATGCCGCCAGGCGGAATTGACTCCGTTGTTTGTGATATAGTTAAAATATTGTTGTTTCGTAAGCCCATGCCTTGATAGTCCAACGATTGATTGTTTGTTGTATCAATACTAGCAAACAATGACGTCCATTGTTCAAATTCAGCAGCTGATCTAAAGTTAATGTTGTCGATCAGTACAGCATGATGTTGATTGGCTAACAACTTCAACTGTGAAAAATCATCAACACAATCTAATTGTACACCAAACTTATAGTGTAATTTTTTATTTGACATAACAAGAATTTAGTTAAAACGGCGTTCTGTAGTATATTCTACAGTAAAGACATCTATATGTCAAGCGTCAAGGTTGAATCAGTGCCAACCTACGTCAGCATTGCGCCGGCGTTGTATTTTTATTTATACCGTACAAACACGATTAAAAATTTACAAGGATCAAGTATTTTGTTGCAAACGCTCAATCTCGTCAGCAGCTTCTTCTAGTAGATCAGCAATGCGATCCGGTGTGCCTTCTTGAACTGATTTGCGGTCCTTGATTTGGCGTCGAATCTCGGCTCTCTTGCGCAGTCGAAACACCAGGCTTTGTTCTGCTATTGGTAAATGACTTTCGTCGTTCATTCTTCAACTCCGTATTCTGCTTTGAGCTTGTCCAGTTCTGCTCTGATCATTTCAGCAACAGGGCGATACTTGACAGGATGGATAGGATGGTAGCTCCATTCCATGCCGCCCCAGATCTTGCTGCCATTCAACAGTTTGTCAACTTCAGCCAAGATCTGGAATCTAGGATCCGCCCAGAACTTGAATTTATTATCAGGCACGATGGGCATGACATTTACAGGACCGCACACATGAGCGGTGTCGCCAGTACCATTATCATCGTATCCGCATTTATTGCACTTCATTCTTCAACTCCAAAATACAAAAATAAAAAAGTGGTTGTGATAAAAGAGTAGGCTATAAAAAGATACCAAAGAGAATTTCTCATCGCTGTGCCCATTTGATATAACCGCCGTTGGCATCACTCCAAGGACAATACTGTTCCCACAATGCCTGAGCTTCCACAGGATCACCGTGACTCTTCATCAATTGATCTATCTGGGGTCTGGTGCGCCAACCAGTGGATGCATGTCCAGGACCCCAGTCATGTGCTTTCAGTGCAGTTTCAAGTTGGTTCATGGTGTGGTTGTCCTGTCATCTTGATTGGAACGGTATGCCATGTATAACACACCTATTATAAGACCTAATAAAAATCCCCAAAAGAAGTTCATGTCATCACATCCAGACTGGGGCGAACATTGTGCTGAGTGATCACTGCTCGGTTGTCATACACTTCGATAGACTGATGATATCGTCGAGTTACTACACTGCCATTGGGATGGGTGATCTGACTCCAGGTTTCACTTTCTACTCGACCCTTGCCCACAGCAGGCGAAGCCAACACACCACTAAAAGTTGTTTTGTGCAATGTCACCGGTACGATTGGGTCACTCATGGTTCGACTCCGAAATGTTGTTTCATCATTTCCCCAGCATCAAACATACCATCTTCCCAACCTACTTGATAATCTGTGCTCTTGTCCTGCCGACATTCCTGTGTATCAACAACAGCATATCGCAATTCTTCGAGACATTCCCGCACAATCAGTTCGGCAAACTTTTCTCGGTCAAAGTTAGCATAACTGCTGGTAAAACCATATGAGCTAACCATTTCTACAATTGATGTGGCCTGTTCAGCAAGTAGTCGAATTCGTTCGTTCATGTCATATTCCAAAGGGTATACGCTGTGATTATCAACATTGCCAG
>Ga0164293_10002200_pt1 | contig 16522 bp, 13 predicted proteins | sample GEODES118metaG_FD_111487 | JGI IMG/M metagenome (GOLD analysis project Ga0164293, IMG submission 111487) | Eutrophic lake water microbial communities from Lake Mendota, Wisconsin, USA - GEODES118 metaG | ecosystem: Environmental > Aquatic > Freshwater > Lake | place: USA: Lake Mendota...
AGGTATTACAAAAAATTCCTACAAGCCGGTATGATGGCTTTTGATCCATACTCAGGTTTTATAAAGGCTTGGGTAGGTGGAATAGACTTTGACCATTTCAAATATGACCATGTGAAGCAAGGCAGAAGGCAGCCAGGTTCTTCGTTTAAGCCAATAGTTTATACAGCAGCCATAGATGGCTCCTTGAATCTTTCGCCATGTGACAGACGCGAAGATAAGGAAATAGAAATAAAATGGACTGAAAATGGAGAAGAAAAGTCTTACAAACCAAAAAATGCGAACGGGACTTTTTCCAATAGCAATATGACGCTTAGAACTGCTATCTCAAGATCAGTAAACTCTGTGGCAGTTCAACTTACCAACGAAATAAAACCAAGTAAAGTAGTAGAATATGCTAAGAAAATGGGTATTACCTCTCCACTTGACCCCGTGGTTTCACTAGGGTTGGGAAGCTCTGATGTATCCCTTTACGAAATGGTGGCTGCATACGGAATTTTCCTCAACGAAGGAATGTACAGAGAACCCATTTTTGTTTTCAAAATAGAAGATGCTTCAGGAAAAGTATTGTTTGAGTTTGAGCCAAAAACACATGAAGCCATAAGACCAGAGTCGGCATATTTGATGCAATATATGCTTAGAGGAAACGTGGAAGAACCTGGTGGAACAGGAGCTAGAATGTTTAACTACAGTGAACTTTTCAAAAATGGCGGGCAGGTAGCTGGTAAAACTGGAACTACATCCAACAACTCCGACGCTTGGTATGTGGGCTTTACTAAAGACCTCGTTGGCGGAGTATGGGTAGGTGGCGACGACCGAAGTATTCATTTCCGTGGTGGATTAGGAGAAGGAAGTAAATCTGCTCTACCTATCTTTGGTATATTTATGAACAAAGTTTACGCCGACAAGTCCTTGGGCTACAGTCCAGGGCCATTTCCTAAACCCAACATAAAAATAGAAAAAGACTACCTAAGTTGTTATTCGTACGCAAAAAGAGATACTACCGCAGTAGATAGCTTATCATTTGGTAGTGCTAATTTGGACTCTTTAGAACGCTTTAGAAACAGATTTAATGTAGACTCTAGTATAAACCTGAATAGAATAAATAGTAGGCGTATAAAGACAGACTCGATATAACAATAGTTGACATTTAATTTATCAAAAATATCGCAGGCCTCTTGTTTAAATCCGGGAGGCCTTTTCTTTTCCAAGCTTCTATGCTTTGGGTTTTGATAAATTCAGTTTCTGCAGTAATGTCGGCAGCTATACAAAGTCGTGTGTTGGGGTTGAGATTATTCATGATTGCTGCCAACATTTGATTGTTGCGGTAGGGAGTTTCCATAAAAATCTGCGTTTGCTTTTTCTGAAGTGCTTCTCTTTCCAAAGCTCGGAGTTTTTTTGCCCTTTCGTCGTCTTTGATAGGCAAATAGCCATTAAAAGCAAATGACTGTCCATTAAAGCCCGAGGCCATCAATGCCAACAAGATAGAATTAGGCCCAACGAGAGGCTTAACCTGTAGTCCTAATTGGTGAGCTACCTCTACCACCAATGCTCCGGGATCTGCCACTCCTGCACAGCCAGCCTCTGAAATAATTCCTGCATCTTGATCGAGTTCGTTTATTATTGTAAAAAGCTCCTCAAAATCAGAATCTTGATTGATTTCAATAAATTGTAAATCGTCAATAACAATTCCAGCTTTTAGTGAAGAGATAAACCTTCGAGTGGTTTTAATATTTTCAACAAAAAAAACTTTAATGCTTTTTAAAGCCTCCAAGGCATACGGTGTCAGCACCGATTGGTGTGAATCCTCGGCCAAAAGCATAGGTAAAAGGTAAATATCAGGTCGTTTCATAGGCTTAGCCAATAAGTGAATTTTGCGAAAAGTGCTCTGTTTTTGGGCAACCAAATTTCAGAATTGTAATTGTCGGAATATACCAAGAAAAAGTCGGACACTGGAGCAAAACGCCATTGAAGTCGTGAGTTGACATTGAGGTTTTTGAACTGCGAGTTGTACTGTACATAATTTGTCCAAAACAGCTTTTTACTCATAGTAAAATCCACATTGGGGCCTATGACATACGCTTTATTCTTGCCAGTAGAAAGTTTGATATCGTTATAAGAATAGTTCAGGGCAACCAAGCCGAAAGGCTGAAAACGGTAATTGAGATTTCCCGACATAGAGATAATTCTGCCGTCGTAATATTGCCCAAACAAAGGATTGAAATTCAATGATATGGTTTTTCGTTGGTCTGTTACAAAATTAGCATCAATGGTGTAGTAGGTGTACGAATTGCCCGCTTTCAGTTTTGGCAAAGAGCCGTTGCTTCTCAATGCATCAAAGTCCCTAAACAAATAAGTGAAGTTTTGACTAAAGGTGGTGAGCAACCTTGTTGTATTTTGAAAAGCCAACAGTACAAATGGTCCAGCTTTGCGGTCGGTCACACCAATACCTTTGCTTTCGTATTGATCATAATTTACACCAAAACTATAGCGGTTTAAGACTTTAGATTTGGGGAAAAAGTTGAATCCAAATGTTGGATTAAAATGAAAGAAATTGCCCCTCGGCACAAAGCCTGCCTCAGCGTTAAATCCTTTTCCAAGATAGTCGTGCGACCATTTGGCTATAAATTTCCTCGTGTTGTAATTGAGCAAAAGTCCTGTGGCAAAAGGGTTCTCTTGTTGCATTCTATCAAAAGAATGGTGATAAAACAATTTACCAATCCATTTATTATTGGTTGACTGCAGGTTATATTCTAGCCCTCCAACCCTATTAAAGTTATTTAGGGATTCGCTATTGGGGTCAAATTTATTCACAAAAATAGCTGCAATGTTAGATCGCTGAAAAACTCTTTTTTGTACGGCAAAAACCGTAAAATTCTCAGCATCAATGCCCCTTTCTTCATCCTTTGCGGTTTGACTATTTAGAATTCCTACACGCCAAGTGTCTCCAATTTTGCCGCTTAATCTTGCACCATAATTTATTCTGCTCTGCACATTCACACCGGTGGAAGTATCCAAACCAATACCTATATTTCTTGAAAAAAACGGACTATAAAGCTGATTTCCAACTATTAAAGTCCCAGTTGACGGCAAAAACGGATTGGTAATCAAACTGCCGAAACCCGTGAATAAATCAGAGTTTTCTATAAAAAACTGCCGCTGTTCTGGCAAATTTATGTCAAATCTTGTCAGGTTAACCACTTGCCTGTCTGCCTCTACATTAGAAAAGTCCGGGTTTACGGTTAAATCCAAATTTAAACCCGAAGTCACCCCAATTTTTGCATCCAAACCAATTCCCGATTTGTAAAGAGTAGTGGGGTCTTTGGCCTCAAAATCTTTTGATACTCTTGTGGATACGTAGGGAATAAGGGCCACGTTTGCTCCATTTTTTCGAAGCGGCCTTTCGAATTTTATCGGAATGGTATAACCGAGACTCATAATAATTTGATTTTGAGGTATTTTAACCAATGACGACTGCTCATTGGTTTGGGTATCAAACCGGTAGGACTTGAAAAACCACAATTGTGAACCTTCCTTAAACCGCAAAGTTGAAAAAGGAATCACGGATTCAGAAATCCAGGCATCATCGGCTATGTAGGAGTTAGACTTCCATTTATTATCCCAAAAAACATTCAAGAAACTATTGTCAGTGGCGGCGTTGAACATCAAACCTTCACGCATGACCCCATAAGGATTGGTTCCGAACATAAAACCGTTGGTATGGTCGGCAAAAGTATCAAAGCAAAAAGTAATATTATCGCTTCCACCAGCCCTAAAATCCCTCCTCATGGACGGAATGATGTAGTTTTTAGACTTCGAATACATTTTGGCCGAAATATAAAGATTCTTGTCATCATAAAACATCCGTATCTCTGTATCATTCTGTGCAAAAACTGAGTCACTTGGAAAATATTGTCGGAAATTTTTAAGTACCTCCGCTTTTTCCCACGCATCTTCATCTAACTTTCCGTCTACATTGATGGTTTGGTTGATGTATTTTACCTCATAACCACCTTGGCCGAAAGCAGAAAGTCCTACAAAAAGAAAGAAAAATAAAATTCTAATCATTTAATAATATTGAAAACTGTTTCGATATCTATTTCTGAGTAATCATTAATATAAGCACTGCATGGTGGCAACTCTTCAATGGTGTGCGAACTCAGAACTCCAACCACTCGCATACCTGCATTTAGTCCAGCCGAAACACCCGAAAAAGAATCTTCAAAAACCAAACAGTTTTGAGGAGAAACACCTAAGTTTTGGGCCGATTTCAAATAAACTTCAGGATGAGGTTTGTGCTGACTGACATTTTCAGAAGCCATAATAGACTCCATATCTTTCTGGAAGCCCAATTGTCCCATGATCAAATCGAGATTGGCTCGTGGAGCAGAGGTAGCTACTCCTGTTTTGAAGCCAGCATCTTTTAAAGAGACCAAAAAAGTTAAGAAATGAGGAATGGTTTCAATATGGCCCGCATAAATCTCACGAAAAAGCGATTCTTTCTCGAATTCTAAGTCCAAAAACTCTTGCCCAACTATCTCTCTTCCAAGAAAATGCTTCAAAATGTAGCTATTGCTTTTCCCATACATGTGTAAGGCAAATTGTTCCTCGGTTGGAAATAGATTTCTTTTACCAAAAAAAGACTTAAAAGCTAGACTATGGTAGGGATTGGTATGGCAAATCACACCATCCATGTCGAATATTACAGCGATTTGGTTCATACTTCAAAATTAATTGAAATACTTCAAAACCAGTTTTTTGTTCGACAAAATAATAAGTTTTGCAGCTAAAAAGGGCAAACAAATATTAGATTCCTCCAATTAGATAAATCCAGACAAGTATTCCATGTCAATAAAGTTTAACAAATTTGAGAAATTTATAATTTGAACTTTTAGATCCCAGAGAAGTTAAACCGGGAAACTAAGGCCGCAAGGATTAGTTTGAATAACGCATTTTTATTTCCAAAAAAAACCTTTTTTCCAAGAATAATATCAAAGTCAAACAAGTATTTTACTCGAAAACCCATTATTTTTGCTAAATGAAAAAAAGCGATTCTGCAGTAGATATTGATTCTCTCGACCCAAAACAGTACATCATCATAAAAGGTGCTAGGGTAAACAACCTCAAAAATGTAAGCGTAGCCATAAAACGTAATACTTTAACGGTCATTACGGGGCTTTCGGGTAGCGGAAAATCATCTTTGGCGTTTGATACCCTTTATGCCGAAGGCCAAAGAATGTACGTGGAAAGTTTGAGTTCGTATGCAAGGCAGTTTTTGGGCAGAATGGAAAAACCTGAGGTGGATTACATTAAAGGCATTTCTCCAGCGATTGCCATAGAGCAAAAAGTAGGTTCTAAAAATCCGAGATCCACGGTTGGAACTATCACCGAGATTTACGATTATTTTAAATTATTATTTGCTAGAATCGGAGTTACGTATTCGCCAAAAAGTGGCCTTCCTGTAAAAAAAGATAGCGTTTCAGATGTCGTGAATTTTGCGTTTTCATATCCCGAAAACACGAAAGTAATTATACTAAGTCCGCTTAAAACCAAGGAAAATCGTCATGTTTTAGAAGAACTTTCGCTTCACCTCAAAAAAGGTTTTACCAGAATAATGGTAAAAGACGAGGTGGTATTGATTGAGGATTTTCTAGAACTGGCGGATAAGAAAAAAGTAAAACCAACAGACGTTAAAATACTCATTGACAGAGCAGTAGTGCATTTTGACGAAAACAACAACCCTGAAGAAGACACGCAATACAGAATTTCGGACTCCATCCAAACTGCCTTTTTTGAGGGTGAAGGCGATTGCGAGGTTCAGATTATTTCAGAAGATGGAAAAATTTCGAAATCATTTTCAGACAGATTTGAGTTTGACGGAATGCAGTTTGATGAGCCCACTGTCAACCTTTTTACATTCAACAATCCCTATGGAGCCTGCAAACGCTGCGAAGGCTTCGGAAATGTACTCGGCTTAGACCCAGACTTGGTTTTCCCTGACAAAAATCTATCCGTTTTTGAAGGTGCCATAGCCCCGTGGAGAAGCGAAAAAATGAACGAATACCTGATGCCCTTAGTCAGAAAAGGTATTCAATTTGACTTCCCTATTCATAGAGCCATTAAAGACCTTACTGAGGAACAATATCGTTTACTGTGGAGTGGAAACGAACACTTTATGGGTTTAGACGACTTCTTCAGGTTTCTTGAAGAGCAAACCTATAAAATTCAATATCGTGTGATGTTGTCGAGATATAGAGGCCGCACCACTTGCCCAGACTGCCGGGGATCAAGACTCAGAAAAGACGCTTCTTATGTAAAAATTGGTGGTACATCTATCATTGACTTGGTACTTTTGCCCATTTCAGGGGTTTCAGAGTTTTTCAAAAACCTAGAAATTACAGATTATGAGCAAAAAGTGGCCAAAAGAATTCTGATAGAGATAAACAACAGACTCGACTTTATGCAAAGAGTGGGTTTGGGATATTTGACCCTGAATAGATTGGCCAACTCGCTTTCCGGTGGCGAAACCCAAAGAATAAGACTTGCCACCTCTTTGGGTAGTTCATTGGTGGGTTCAATGTATATTTTGGATGAACCGAGCATAGGTTTACACCCGAGAGATACACAAAGACTGGTGAGCGTTTTAGAATCTTTAAAGGCCTTGGGTAACACCGTTATTGTTGTTGAGCATGAAGAGGAGGTAATGAAAGCTTCTGACGAAATCATTGATATCGGCCCTGATGCTGGAAATCTCGGAGGACATTTGGTATTTCAAGGTGCCTGGAACGGCCAAAAAGTCGAAAAATCCGACAGTCACACCTTAAATTTTCTGAGCGGAATAGATAAGATAGAAATCCCTAAACACAGAAGAAAATTCTTTGATTTCATAGCTCTCAATGGAGCGTCAGAAAATAACTTAAAGAATGTAAATGTCAAAATCCCTTTGGGAGTTTTGGCTGTTGTTACAGGCGTTAGCGGTTCGGGAAAATCAACTTTGATAAGGAAAATTCTATATCCCGCTTTGGCCAAACTTAAGGGAGAATTCGGCGACGATGTGGGCAAATACAGCGAAATTACGGGTAGCTTGAGCAGAATAACACAGATAGAAATGGTAGACCAGAATCCAATTGGTAAATCCAGTCGCTCAAATCCAGTTACTTACATTAAAGCTTATGACACCTTGCGAGCCTTGATGGCCGAACAGCCACTTTCAAAAACACGTGACTACAAACCTGCCCATTTCTCTTTCAACGTAGATGGCGGAAGGTGCGAAGCATGCCAAGGCGAAGGACACCAAACCATAGAAATGCAATTTATGGCAGACGTAAAACTTACTTGCGAAAGCTGCCAAGGCCGCAGATTCAAGAAAGAGGTTTTGGAAGTTAAATATCATGAAAAGGATATTGCCGAAATATTAGACATGACTGTAGACGAAGCCGTGGAGTTTTTCAGAAATTCTCAGGCCAAAATCGCCGATAAAATTCAGCCGCTTCAAGACGTCGGTCTAGGTTATATTAAGCTCGGACAAGCATCCAACACACTTTCGGGTGGTGAAGCCCAAAGAGTTAAGTTGGCTTTTTTTCTTGGAAAAGGTAATGCAGACAAAGGCAAAACACTCTTCATTTTTGACGAACCAACAACCGGATTGCATTTTCATGACATCAAGAAATTGCTAAAAGCCATGAATGCATTGGTGGACCAAGGCGACAGTGTAATTATCATTGAACACAATATGGAAGTGATAAAAAGCTCTGACTGGATCATAGACCTAGGCCCGGAAGGAGGCGAAGAGGGTGGTTATGTGTGTTTTGAGGGCACACCAGAGGATATGGTCAAAATAGAAGGCAATTACACTGCTGATTTTTTAAAGGAGAAGTTGGTTTAAGTAATGAAGACGCCATTGGTATTCAAACTGTTATTGTTGCTAGTGCTGGCTTGGCGTTTGATTATTAGCAACAAAAAATCAAGTAAACCTTCTGAAAAAGAATATATTAATCTTTGGAACTTGCCCGATACTCAGCTGCTCAAACCCGATTGCGAAACAAAACCACGGGAGGCCATTAAACGGTTTTACAGAGATTCCTCAAGGGAAAACCCAGAGCAGAATCAATTGTATTTTATTTGTTTCTTGGCAGAAAAACTTCAAAATCACTATGAAAAACGAGGGATTTTTCGACTATTTTGGTACGATCAGCACTTGGTTGTGGCTTTTTTTCAATCGCTACAATTATTGAAGTTGAAAAACGAAGAGATTTTGTTTGAGAAAATTCTAACAAATATAAATGAATTGAGTTTTAAAAAAATAAATAAGACAGAAATTCCAAAGCCAAACGCTTTTTTGGATACCAACCAGAAATTTGACATTTTGTACCTCGAATTTGATAAGGTATTTGATATGAATAAATATTGCCAAGCTTTAGTAAATCAGTTTTATGCAAATTAAAAACACCCGAGCCATCATATATTTGCAGGCTTCCATGTATTTGGCAGGAATTATTGGACTAAGTTTTTCTTCAACGCAAGCTTTTTTTCAGTTTTTGACTCCTTTTCATTTATTCTCCTCTTTTGTTTTCTTGATACTTGCTCAAGATAAAATAAATTTTGCGTTTTGGCAATTTGTATTTTTTTCTATCACCCTTGGATATTCCATAGAGGTTTTAGGAGTAAAAACACAAATGATATTTGGAGCCTATCAGTACCAGACTACGCTAGGCTTTAAAGTATTGGACGTGCCGCCTATGATTGGCGTCAATTGGTTTCTAATGGTATTCTGTGCTGGAGTGTTGATAAATCAAATATTTAAGGCAAACGATAACATAATTCTTAAATCAGCCATCGGAGCTTCAATATTAACATTGTTTGACTATATAGCCGAGCCAGTTGCCATTGATCAAAAAATGTGGACTTGGACTTTTGGCATCCCTCCATTGCAAAACTACATCGCTTGGTTTATGGTCGCATTTGTATTGCTTGTCGCATTTTTTAAACTAAAATTCACAAAAAATAATCCTTTAGGAATTCCTCTTTTCATCTTTCAATTATTATTCTTTACAGTGCTCAGATTGTTGATATATTTACATGGTTAAACACCTTAAATATGAAAATAGACGCTCACCAGCATTTTTGGAAGTTTGATTCCGCAAATTATGCTTGGATAGACAACAGCATGGCCAAAATCCAAAAAGATTTTTTACCGGCAGACCTAAAACCAATATTAGACAAAAACCAAATTGACGGATGCGTTTTGGTTCAAGTGAATCAAACTGAGGAAGAAACTATTTATTTCAATGCCTTAGCTGAACAAAATGACTTCATCAAAGGAGTGGTGGGATGGACCAATTTGTTTTCAAACGATTTGGAAGCTAATCTTCAAAAATACTCGAAATTGCCAAAAATAAAGGGTTTCAGGCATATTGTTCAAGGAGAACCTATTGGTTTTATGCAAAATCCTGAATTTATTTCTGGAGTTCAACAATTGGCAAAGTACGATTTTACTTACGACATTCTCATTTATCCAACGCAGCTCAAAGACGCAAAGTTTTTGGTAAAAACCTGCCCCTATAACAAGTTTGTCATTGATCATATTGCAAAACCCCACATAAAAGAGCAAAAGATAAGTCAATGGAGTAATTATATGCAAAAACTTGGCGAAATGCCTAATGTCTATTGCAAAATATCTGGAATGGTCACAGAAGCCGATTGGGATAATTGGAAAAAAGAAGACTTCTATATTTACTTAGATGTGGTCTTAAATAGCTTTGGGATTGATAGACTGATGTACGGTTCTGACTGGCCAGTCTGCCTCTTAGCTGCCGAATATGAAGACCAACTTAATATTGTTAAAAGCTATTTTGAGAAATTAAGCATTACTGAACAATATAAAATTTTTGGTGAAAATGCGGTTAGGTTTTATGGATTGTAACAAATCACAAACTATTAGTTTCCAATATGTTTGTATATATCAACAGGAAAAATCTTTCGTAATTTGATAAAACTACCGTCTAGGTGATCAAAGTCACTGTCAGTAGTGATCAACTCTAGATTCAAAACCGATGCTGTGGCAGCAATCCATAAGTCATTTTTACCCATATTTCTTGGAGTATCAAACGAATAAATGGTATAGATTGGATTATTTCTTTGACTAAATGAATCAATCATTATATAAGATTCAACCAATAAATCGCTCACATTTATTATTGAAACTGAATTAAAGAAATCTTCCAAAACACGCATTTTGACCTTACCCCAATTATTCTAAAATGTAATTGATTGGGTTTCAGCAACACTAACTAATGAAACGTAAACAGCCCTATTTTGTGGATTTAGATACTCTATCAAGTTAGAACCAGATCTATCTCTTGCCAATGCTAAAATTATATTGGTATCAAAAAGTAGATTCATCTTACTTCGACAATAGACTAAGAGCATTTTGGTAATCTAATTCTGAAATAGGACTACCATCAAGTTTGGACAATTTTTTAGGATCAAAGCCCATAAGATTACTAAATTTGGTGCTACCACCTGCTTTCAAGACCTCTTCAGCATCGAAAGTTCTAAATCCATTAAATATGTACGGCTTTTCAGTTTTAGGCTTTCTCATTTTATCGTTCATTATGAATAATCAAATATAGAAAAAACGAACCAAATTCTGATACTTTTTTAGGAATATCCTTATCTTGTTTGAATTCAATAAAAAAAAACTAACCAATTTAATTTAAAGTTCATAAAAACAACTTTTTTAGTGTCAAAGCACATTTTTCTTTAAATTTACTTTTCATCAAAACAAAACTATGAATAATATCTTCGAAACAACCAAAATAAAAGAGCTTTTACCAAAAATTAAACAGTTCGTAAAAGAGCATCTTTATGAATTAGAAACCCCTGAGAATTTAAATGGGCTTTTCTCAAAAATAGAACCTCTGCTGTTAGAAAAACGAGAATTAGTAAAAACAGAAGATCTTTTTGGCTTACAGCTTTCAGAACAAGAAGGCGGACTAGGACTTTCTCTTTGCGAGTTTGGGCAGATTTCCGAGGTTTTGGCCTACTCACCTTTCGGGCACTACGTATTTAATACCCAAGCTCCCGATATTGGCAATACCGAATTATTACACAAATATGCCTCTAAAGAACTCAAAGACAAATACTTAAAACCGTTACAAGAAGGTAAAATCAGAAGTTGTTTTAGCATGACCGAACCCGAATTTGCTGGTTCAAACCCCGTGATGATGGGTACAACTGCCATAAAAGACGGCTCAGATTATATAATCAATGGGCACAAATGGTTTACCTCATCGGCCGACGGTGCGGCTTTTGCGGTAGTGATGGCCGTAACACACCCCGATGCGGCTCCACACCAAAGAGCCAGCCAAATCATCGTACCGTTGGATACTCCTGGATATGAATTTATTAGAAATATTCCCATTATGGGTCATGCGGGAGATAGCTGGGCAAGCCATGCAGAGGTAAAATACAACAATGTCAGAGTTCCACAAACCAATTTGGTGGGCGAAGAAGGAAGTGGATTCAAACTCGCACAAGAACGTCTTGGCCCCGGAAGAATTCATCATTGTATGCGGTTCATCGGCATTGCACAACGTAGTTTTGACCTCATGTGTCAATACGCCCTCAAAAGGAAAATAACCGATGATAAAACCCTCGGACATCAGCAGTTTATTCATGGATTTATAGCCGAATCTAAGGCTGAAATAGACTCCACGCGGCTTTTAGTACTGAATACAGCCAAAAACATTGATGAATTTGGAGCCTCAGCTTGCAGGGATGAAATTTCGGCTATAAAATTCCACACGGCCAATATGATGCTAAGGGTTGTAGACAGATCCATACAGGTTCATGGTGGCCTTGGAATGACCAACGACTTTGTTTTGTCACATTGGTATGCACACGAACGAGCATCGAGGATATATGACGGAGCCGACGAAGTACACAAATCGGCCTTGGCAAAGAATATCCTCAAGAACTTCAACCCCGTTTCTTTATGATAAATGATGAAGCCAAAGAAATTAGAAGCGGAGAAGAATTAGACTTGCTCTCTTTAGAATTTTTTTTAAACCAAAATATTAAGGATTTCGGAAAAGTAATTGGCATTAAGCAATTTCCTGGAGGATACTCAAACTTGACTTACCTGATTCTTACTGCAAACAAAAACTACGTTTTACGGAAACCACCCAAAGGAGCAAAAGCCATCAAGGGTGGTCATAATATGCGTCGAGAGTTCGAAATATTAGTAAGTTTGACAAAGGCAGGTTTTGAGAAAATACCCAAACCGTTATTTTACACCGCAGACGAATCAGTATTAGGAAGTGAATTTTACTTGATGGAAAAACTGGAAGGTACGATACTTCGAAATTCTGAATTTAAGAAACAAAAAGAGTTTCTAAATCCTGAATTAATGGCCAATTTGTCTCTACAAATATGCGAAACACAAGCAGAGCTACACAAAATCAAAATAGAAAATACCCCTTTAGAGAAAATAGGAAAACCCGAGGGATATATTGCAAGACAGGTAAATGGATGGCACGAAAGATATTTGAATGCAAAAACTGACGAAATAGAAAACGAATTATTGGTTTTCAATTGGCTCACTGCAAATATGCCATCAGAAATAAAACCAACGCTGCTGCACAACGACTTTAAGTACGACAACGTAATATTTGACTTAGAAAATCAAAAGATATTGGCGATTTTAGACTGGGAAATGGCAACTATCGGCGACCCCAGAATGGATATTGGCACTAGCCTCTCCTATTGGTGTGAAGCTGGCGACGGAGATTTCGAGAAAACCTTTAACCTCAGTTGGTTGCCAGGCAATTTTACAAGAGAAGAATACGTGGCTCATTATCAAAAAATAAATCCGGAAGTTGATGTATCAAATATCTTGTACTTTTATGTTTTCGGTTTGTTCAAAAATGCCGTCATCATTCAACAGATATATGCCAGATACAAAAACGGTCTAACTCAAGACCCTAGGTTTGCGAATTTAATTCTCGGCGTAAAAGCCCTTTTGCAAAAATCTTACAATTCTATTTTGGAAAAGAGAATGCTTTAGCAGAATCTTGAAGATACAAAAAAAGGGGCTAAAAGCCCCTTTTTATTGTAATCTTTACAAAACTATCTATTCAATATCAAACTTTGTGTCATTGCCTCTGTGCCATTGATTACTCTAACGGTAAGATTAGTGGTAACCATACCTTGAGGTAAAGTGTAAGCCTTTCTAAGTTGTTTTACAGCTCCATCCATTTTCATTATCACTCTTCCATCTTGATTGGTAATGTCAACAGAGATTTTATCTGTATCTCTCATTCCTGTCAATTTCAGGTTAAACTGACCTTGTGTTGGATTTGGCCATACACCGATTTCTTTAGCGATTATTTTTCCTTTACCAGACGTAAACATAGCACCTTCTTTGCTGGCACTTGAAACCGCCATTTCTGTATTTTCTTTCACCCAAACTCCACGTTTAAGATATGCCACGTCAGAATTATCGTTCAATTTTACATCAACTTTATTGTTATCATTAGACTTCAACACCCAATATTCTGTTTGATTGATTTCTTCAACATCATAGTCCAGTTCAGAAGCAAGTTCAAGAGGGTTTTTTGCTATGTACTGTGCCTCCAAAGTATTTCCAGACATCTTACTAACTTGAAAGCTTTTCAGATTCATGCCATCACCCACCGGAAATTCAAAAGAACTATTCCCAGTTTTCTTTACTGATCCAGAAACGTGAGACAAGTCGCTCGCTCCATTGTGAGAAGCATTTTCTCCCATTTCCAAAGCAGAACCGTTGTTGCTTGAAACTATACCTTTTCTGAAAGACAGTTCCTCAGAAACAGCGACTGCTGTTTGAAGATTTACATCATTCTCCACAGCCACTTTTGACATTTCTGCTATGTGAGTACCCGAAATATTTTGTTGAGTTGTTCCATCAACCACTACTTCTCCTTTTGAAACTAACTTTGCGTTGTTTTTCAGGTCACCCCTGAGATGTACTTTTCCATTGTTGCTAATTTCGCCATTGTTGGTGACATCTGTACCGAAACTGACTAAAGCTCCTTCGCTGATGTGAATTTTTGTAGAATTAACCACCTGAGCAGAAACAGAACTAACTACTATTCCAAGGCCGATTGATAGTATTACTTTTTTCATTTTTTTTATATTTACTTCTAAATTCTTATATAAAATTAGTTTTTTAGGAACACAAAAAAAAGCATTGTTTTCATTTTTTATTAAACGGTGAAAACCTTGAATTGTATATTCCTTCAAAAAAACCCTTAGTTCATAAAACCATTCAAACGCATCCATTCTTCTAATCTAGCCGGCCAACTGGCCACGGGTCCTTTGTTGGTTTTCTTCATTGAAAATCCATGTCCGCCCCTATCATATAAGTGCATTTCTGATGCCACACCGTTTTTTCGGAGTGCTTTGTAATAGTTCAAACTGTTGTCTACATGTACCCAATCGTCAAATGCGTGTACCAAAAAAGCGGGTGGAGTATCCTTACTTACTTGCAGTTCATTAGAATAGGATTCTATTTTGGCAACTGAAGGATTTTTACCAATCAGATTATCTCTAGAACCCACATGACCAATTTTATCAGAAAAAGAAACTACGGGATACATTAATACCGTAAAATCAGGCCTGACACTTACTCGGGGATTTGTAATTTCACCAACTTGATTAGAAAAATGAGTTGAAGTGGTAGCAGCCAAATGCCCACCAGCCGAAAAACCCATTATGCCTATTTTATTGGCACTTACTCCTAACTTATTGGCATTTTGCCTAATATATCTTATAGACTGCTGAGCATCTTGAAGCGGTCTGATTTCGGCATTATCAAAAAGTTCGTCTTGGGGTAATCTGTATTTCAAGACAAAAGCCGTAACACCTTTACTCGCATACCACTCCCCTATGCTCGTACCCTCATGGTCCCAAGCCAATATACCGTATCCACCACCTGGACAAACTATTACTGCAGCATCAGATGTTTTCTTTTTGGGCTTTATCACGGTGAGCGTTGGAACTGTAATGTCGTTTATCCTCGTTATTCCATCTTTTTCCTTGACTACATTTTCCTTTTTTGATACAGCCTCAGGCTTTAGACCTGGGGCATTGCCCTCATATAGAGTAACAACAGGATATTGTGCTAACAGTGATTTACTTACTAACATAAGTACGAAAAGTTTTTTCTTCATTTTTATAGGGTTGAATAATTAAAATATCTCTTTCTACTCTTGGACTATTTCCAAAACTTTAAATTCTGTTCTACGATTTATCTGGTGGTCCTCCTCGTTTTTAGCCTCTTGCACAATCAACTCGGTTTCTCCGTATCCCTTGGCCGTGAGTCTTTCCTTAGAAATACCTTTTATGGCCAAATAACTAATTACCGACTCAGCACGGCGTTGTGATAGTCTGTTGTTGTACAAATCAGACCCTCTGGTATCTGTATGTGAACCCAATTCCACTTTTATAAATGGATTATCTTTCAGAATTTGAACCAACTTATCCAATTCAAATGCAGCATCGGTTCTGATATCAAATTTATCAAGGTCATAATAGATATTCTCAAGTCTAAATGTTTTACCAACAAAAAGCTTTTCAAGACTTATTTCTGTTTGAAAAGTGGTATCAGTAACCGCTTTTTTGAGCAAAGGGTATGGAATACTTCTTCCGTACATAGAAAATCCTTCTCTTTTCGTGAGAAATGTATTTTTTTCAACCAAAATAACATAATCTTCGTCTTCCTCCATCTTAACTGGGCCAAACTTTCCATTTTGTGTAAAAATCTCCGCGAAATCTGACTCTACTCCACCATCAAGTTTATAAATTTTTACCAAAGCAGAGTCCAAAGAAACGTTATCGCTCTTAACGACACCCTGCAAATAATAGTTAACTATTTTTTGAGACTTAGAATTGGGATTATTTTTATCGACATTGTTTGGATTGTTCGGGTCGTTGGGGTCATCTACTTTCACCAACTCATCGACCGGTTTTGGAGGGGCCAAATAATAGTATATGTCATCATTTCCTTTACCACCAGCTCTGTTAGAAGTAAAAAATATATTTCCGGCATCGTCTAATGAATAACCAAAGTCGTCCATAGAACTATTGTAAGGCAATCCAAGGTTTTCAACAGTAGTTTTACCTCCGGACCTTACCGCAACAAATATGTCCAGTTTTCCAAGACCTGGATGCCCATCTGACGCAAAAAATAATTTTCCATCAGCAGACACAAAAGGGAACATCTCATCGCCAGCAGTGTTAATGGCCTTTCCCATGTTAGAAGGATTGCCAAAACGACCTGAGGCATCCATATTGACTCTATAAATATCCAATCCGCCGCTACCCCCAGCACGGTTTGAACTGAAATAAATGGTTTTGCCATCTCTTGAAAAAGCCGGGGAGCCGTCCCAAGAAGAAGAATCTGATGCTGACACCAGTTTTGGCTCAGTCCAACCTTCATTAGGAACATTCCTACTTATATACAAATCTACATCAGGAGAAATAT
>Ga0164293_10002202_pt1 | contig 16521 bp, 6 predicted proteins | sample GEODES118metaG_FD_111487 | JGI IMG/M metagenome (GOLD analysis project Ga0164293, IMG submission 111487) | Eutrophic lake water microbial communities from Lake Mendota, Wisconsin, USA - GEODES118 metaG | ecosystem: Environmental > Aquatic > Freshwater > Lake | place: USA: Lake Mendota, Wisconsin...
AGTCATTCCATATGCCAGCATAGATTCTACAGCCAGAGAAATTGCAGACTGACGTTCAGTTGTTGTTAGCTTTTGACCAGATGAAGTCGCACTGGAATTATTTTGAGTAACCTCAACGAGTCCCCCATCTCCAGTAACCAAAACTCCCGATGCGGTTCCTCCACCGGACTGTATTGGTGTGTTGTATATATTATTACCCACCTCAACAGTTGTGTTATCCACACTGAAACCAGGCGGATTGTCAACAACTGCAATAACTGTAGTTCCTCCGGTACCTCCCCCGGTGCCTCCCCCGGTTGTGATGGTACTTGGGATTGGCTCGTCGACTTTCAGCCAGTTTCCATAGTAAAGGACGGAAGAAGAATTAGCAGAAACAGTTAAAACCCCACTCAGTAGACTTTGAGCTGAATTCTGAGCAGAAAGAACAACGTCTTTGATGCTATCATTCAGAGCGGTAGATCTGCTAGCTAGAGCATCTTTTGCAGCTCCCCCTGTTGGAATCTGATCGTTAATAATATCGGGATCGTTTGCTGCACGAGGTCTATTTGTGATCGAATATGTTCTGTCTGTATATTGGAGAACCTCAGTAGCCAGAGTTTCAGAAACCTTGAAGGCAAGTTCTCCCTTGGCTGAATTTGCTATGTTTTTATCATCTATGCTCGGCGCAGAAACTTTCTTGTTGTTATTATTAAGGAACACCATATAGTAGGTTCCCGATGATTCCAGATCTATCAGCTGAGTATTTCCGTCTGCTCCCTGTTTGTAGAAGGTAAACTTATAGTAGTTGTCGAATGGACTTATTCTGATATATGCTTTTCCCTGTCCATACACAGTCTGGTCCTGGACGGATCCTCCGTCTGCTTGGGTAATTGTTGTTCCTTTTACCACCAGATTAGTCATCGTGGTGTTTACGAGGTTTCTTTCGTAGAAGACGTTACTATATTTAATAATAATTCTAGGAGTCGGATTAGAACTCGGAACGCTGATATTTGTCTCTGTTGCTACCTTGTTGTAAATCTTCTGAACTTGAGGTAGATTTTGAAGTTGAAGCGGAGCAATATAGGCACCATACTTGGCTGGGTTATTATATGTCACAGAAGCTATTCTAGTGACTCTAGACTGATCTACGGAGTTTACCAAGGTCATAGTATACCTTAGGTTAAAAGTCGAAGCCACACCAGCGTTTCTGATGATCGGCCTATAGAGATTTGGAATATCATAGGCATTAGTCTGGATCGTATAGAAATTAGCAGTCTGGATGAAAGCTGTTCCTATCTGTTCAAAAACTTTAATGTCGTTCTGGATGTAGTATTGATTTCCTATTGAGTTCTGGAAGAGGATAAAATCCTCAATGAATCCACCATTGTCAGTTGCAAAGTATTCAAAGAAATCCCCAGTGTCAGCAGGAGCAATGTAGGCTCCAATATTTCTAAAAGGGTCCTCCGATTCGAGTGAGAGGGTGGAGATTAAATTAGCTCCATATGTAACATATCCCGTAGTTAGAGTTGTATTTAGAACCTCATATGCTCTAATCCTCATTGGAGATCCAACCACAAATCCCCTTCCGCTGTGGCTCAGAAGAGCTGCAGGGGTCAAAGACGGAGTTGGTGAAGAAATATACTGGTTATTTAGGTTCACTAAGCTAGGAACCTTAATTTCAAAGTATTTGTCATAGGAGTTAATTCCTATCATCAAAGGACTTGGATTTAGAGTATACTGTCCAGAAAATCCACTGTCTATAAAGATTTGAGAAAAAGTAACATAAGTTCCATCCACGTCCAAGAAATCTATTCCGAGAATGACACCATCAATATTTCCCAAGTTGTAACCTGCTAAAATGTGGTATCTAACAGAGTCGTAAACAATTGCAAAGTTGCTCGAAAAATCCACAGGAAGATCTGCAGTTGAGGTCAGCTTAGGATTGAAGTCGTTGTATGGGATAATGTAATTGGGATTAAGCGGAATAAAGCTATTATCTGTAACTCTAACGACGTTATCTAGAGTTGTATTTTTTGTAAGACTGTAATTCTCACTCTGGTTAAAGATCTGAACCCCATTGTCGGCAGTTCCACCAATCGACTGGACCATTCCATTGATCAATTTGTCATAGGAAACAGTTGTGCTTCCTGTGTTGACGTTATACGTCTCTGGATTTGGTTGATCTGCATACATGTACTCCATGACCATATAAGGGGTCAGTTGTACATATTTGGATGTGGTAGTGTATGTTGCCATTTAAGAGTTTATTTTATTTTCCAGCTCACAGATCCTCTAAGATAGGGAGAAATATTTGAATTGATTCCCATACCAACTCCGAATAGCATGTCTTTTTTAGTCTTTAGGTGAAGGTCTCCTCCTAGAGAAGGAAAATTTCCAAGCTGAAAAGATGGTCCGATAAACCAATTGTTGCTAAGTTCTCTTAAATATAAAGTTTCTTTAATGGTCGGAACATTAATTGATGTGTAGTATTTTCTTCCGACTATTCTGTTTTTAGAAATCGTGTCGTTAACTGCAATGTACCCAAGAGTGTCCTTCAATCTAAAGGTATCGCTGTAAAAAATTCTAGCATAGTAGTCCTTCAAAATTGAAGCGGTGTCCACATTTGCAGGGATTTCTTTAACAACCTCAACTTCGTGAACGATATCTTCCCCTTTTTTGTATCTAGTCTCGGTTTTAGTTTCGTAGAAAGTGTCAATCTCGTGTTTGATGACTTCATACTTCTTTCCGTTGATGTTTAAAACGTCCCCGGACTTCTTCTTCCCGAAGCATCCCTCCTGATAGAGGATGATCAGAACAAGCCCTAGAATAACAATGTAAGGTGTGGTTTTTTTAAGAGTCTTCATTTTCTTTTGTATCGTATATTAATGTGAAAGGATTTAATTTTCCTGGTCCGTATTTAGATTCAAGATCTTTGACAAATTCTATCTCGTCGTCTCTCAGTTCATTGAGCTGTTTGATGAGACCTTCCGCTCTTTTGTTCATCATTTCAATTTCAATCTGAACTCCTTGAATTTGAGCATGAACATCGGTGAATTTAGTCTTTAAATTTCTTGCTCTTTTTTCCTCTTTGATAGTTAAAATTTTCTCCATATTTATCTGTTTTTCTTTATAGTTAAAAATTAGCTAATTTATTCAATTTTCCGGGATTTTTAAGGGTTATAATTTTTCCGATTGATTTAGAAATGAAAATTCCAAATCTCATAAGAATTTTTCCTGCTAGATTCCCCTTATCGATGACTCCCATTTCGTATGCCATTTGATAAGCCCAAGGTTTAGCAACAAACCAAACAATCCTTGAGAATAAACTGGATTTCTTCATTAGACCAACTATCGGAATAGCCCAATAATGGTAACCGATCATGGTCTCTGGACTTGTTGAAGAAATTATTCTTCCAAATTCTTCGTCCGCTTCTCTTATTTCATTAGTCATAAACCCTTGTCTGTATAGTTCTGTACATATTACAGTTAACCGAGTTCCACCTAAGCTAGAATAATAATATGGGAGTTGAGCTGAAGAATTATACCCAGAAGAAAAAGATTCTATGTAGAAAAATTTGTTTCCGCTGGTGTTAACGGTTGTAGGGAAAGCTGATCCAAAGAAATTAATCCTAACGTGTCTGCATCCACCAGTTGGACCTGGATTAGTAGCTCCAGAGTCTCTGATGTAAAACTCGCTAGGAGAAAAAGAAAAGTTGGTTGAGACAGAAACTCCACCTATACAGGTTTCTCCATTTAGAAAAATGTCTATGCATGAAGCGTTTTCAGCTTCGATATAGGAGTCGATCCCGGTAAGTAGTAACCAGATTCTGCCACTTCTTCCGTCCGAGCTAATTGGTCCGGTTGGAACTGCGTTCACGACAATTACATCGCTGGAAGGAGTTATCTGAATATAATTGTTGAGATTAAACCCATTAAATAGAGCTCTAGAAGATGCAGTACTAGTGATTGACTGATATGCCTTAACTATATTTGCACCGGTTCCCCCGCTAACCCCAGTAGAACCAGTATATCCAATAGCTAAGGCTGCATAGGTTGCAGAAATCTGACTTGCAGCTGGACTATTTCCAACAGTAAATAAATTTCCTCCAGAAACACCTAAAGCTAGGGAGCTTCTAACATTTCCCCCATAAAACCCAGAATATCTGAGAACTGTTCTTTCCCCAATATCTTGATCGGGTGGGCTTTTAAGTACCCCGTTAATGCTAAGAGCATAATCGCTTCCATAAGAAGTTGCCCCCATTCCGGAATTCATGTTGGAAAGAGAAAGTCCTCCAGTCTGAAGATTGATGTTTAATCCGGAAAATCCTATGGTGCTTGCATTGACAGAAATCCCAGAAGGACCTATCAAAGAAGCAGTAGTTGAAGAATTCCAGTTTATCCCACTAGCAACCAAGCTAGCAGTTCCTCCAGTGGAAGCATATGATCCAGTTGCTTGAGACTGGATTGTAATTTCATCCCCAGAAGATAATTTGATGTCATAATTATCCCCCGTGTTCTGCCAGAAGAAAGAAGGCAAATCTGATACAGAATAGAAAGTTTTACCAAATGAAAATAAAGGGAGAGAAGCAGTAATCGAAGCATCGTTCTCAATTAAAATCTTAGAATATCTTGGGTTTGCATTTGCTGCAGTAACATCTCTATCTGTGAAAACAAAAGTAGCCGAAGAGGGAGAAGTTGCTCCTATTACTATGGCATTTTTCTCTGTTACTTCTCCAGGACCAGAAACCCCCTGAAGTAGAGTAAAGTTACCGTCGATTGCAAAATTAGAAAGAGTGTCCACCCAGAATGGATATTGTCCAGACGTGTCATTATCTTTATATTGATAAATCCTGTTTGGCCCTCCGGTAGATCCTGGAGAAGTGTCCACCCAGACGTCATAGTTTATCAAAGGAGCTTCGGTATATGGAATATTACCAAACGGCGGGGTTTGTTGAAAATACCATTCATTAGCTCTGGATCCGGTAGGCCCGGTAGATCCATCTTTTCCGACCTGACCAATTATTCCAGTTGCACCTAAGATTCCGGATTGGCCCGGAAGTCCTACTGCATTAGAAAGAACCTGAGAAAAGTTATAGTTAACTTTTCCAATGATTTGATTTTTATCGTCTCCTGGCAGTATGTAATTTGTATTAAAACTCATATTGCTAGCTGTTAAACAGTAAATATTCCAGAAACAGACGTTGTGTCGTAGTAGATTAGGAAGCTGCTAGTTCCGGTTTTTAATACCGTTACATTAACAACAGGGGTTGCGGTAAAATTTGCATCCCCTGCAGTGGATGTTCCATTTGTGCTGTATGAGATACCAGATATCCATCCGGCGCTAGTAGAAGAAGAGCTAAATATACTCATGCTTATAGACTCGCCAACTGCTATGTAGTCGGAGAGACCGGTAGATCCGGAATTCAGAGGAATAGCAATTCCGATTCCCAATACTCCTGCAGTTAAATTTACAACCACCCGATTTCCGTTGGTCAGAACATTAGACCCGATAATATAGTAGTTCTTAGTAGAAATAGCATAGGTTGGTGTGGTGGCAGTGTAGGTTGAATATGCAAAGTTTGTCTTATCAAACTTTACTTTTCCGTCCGATCTAACGTAGAACTTAGAAGTTCCGGAGACCAAAAAATTCGCAAGGAATCTGCTGGTCGAAGTTGTTCCTATTAAGTTGACATAAAGTCCCCCTCCTGTTGAGGTGTTCGAGAACGAGTACATAGAGTTTCCTCCAAATGCTCCAGATACTGTCACAGGGACATTAAAGAAGGCCGAGTTTGCTCCCAGTGAAAACTGATTGGACGTGATTAGAAGATTAGAACTTCCGGAGTTGATGTTAAATGTTCCAACCGAAGTAAGCGTGATGGAAGTAGTAGCGCTAAGAGCTGTGGTTACCCCGCTGAAATTAACGTTTCCGTTTGTGCTTTGGATATTTAAATTTCCTCCAGCTACTATATCTAATAGATCTCCAGGAACTACAAATCTTAGACCATAGTCACTTCCAGAAGGATTTTTCCACTGGAAAAATGGGTGTCTATTATAGTCCGCTGGTGTTCCTATATTTGTGGCATTGCTCTTTCCAAATTCTAGGATGGGAAATCCATTCGCTGCATTAGTAGAAATTAAAAACTTAGAATATGTTGGGTTTGCACTAGTTGGACTAGAAGTGTCGTCGCTAAAGACAAATGTATTACTTCCTGGGGTTGCAGAAGATTGAACAATAGCATTCTTTGTTGTAACAGATCCTGGACCAATAATACCATTTAGGGTTGTAAACACATCTAAAGCCTGAAGGAAATCCCCAGTTGTCGTCCATCCTCCGGTAGCATAAGTGTAGACCTCGTTACCTGCGGCTGTAGCTACCCAATAGTCCCCATAGATTATTCCGACCCCAGCAGTTCCACCGAGAGGTTCAGTTACGGAAATAAACCATCTAGTTCCTCTTGTTCCAGAAACTCCTTGATCTCCCTTGGGTCCGACTTGACCGATTGGGCCTTGGTCTCCCTGAGATCCTTCTTGACCCTGAGGCCCTCCTCCATTGGCGACAACTGACCCAAAATTCTGGTTTATTTTATTGACCAAAACTTCCTGGGTGTCTCCTGGATTTAGATTTATAATAGTTAAATTGGGCATTTGATTTTTCTTTCTTTATATATTCTAAATTATAAGACCTTATATTTTTCCAGTAACAAAATTAAACGTCAGAGAATAGTTTTGATTCGGATCTAGATAATATTCAAAGGAATAGGTCAAATCTGTTCTTTGTGTTAAAGTAAAATTAGGTTCGGGAATATATCCATATTTAATTTTATCAGAGTTTATTAAGTCTCCTCTTACTAGTATCTGAGTAGAAGAAAGAGGATTTCCACTTTTTAAAACTAATAGATCTAGCTGTTTACCTTCGAAGATAGGAACTACGTTTTGTTCAACGTAAGACCTAACATCGTCTTGGATATCATTTGGATTCCCAACACCATATTCGGTAATTATATTTTCAACAAAGACTTTATCTATTCCTGAATTTAGAAGGTATCTTCTTAGAATTCTGTCCAGTCTGATTACCCCATAAACTTTATTAGAAATGGATTCCAACTGCCAGAATAATTCAATGTCCGGATAAATGCTCTCGTCTATTTTAGAAAGATCCACTCCAGATAAAGCTGGTCCTAGCTGTCCAATTCCAGTGTTAGACTGAGTAGCTGTCATCGACTGGATAGCTGAAGTTTCCGCTTGTGCTTGTGCATTGATGATCTGTGGGTCAACTACGCCAGTTGTTCTAGAAATTTCTAGGGTGATAAAGGTATAATTGCTGATCTTTCCGGGGGTCTGCATCATCTTAGATCCAAGGAAGGTTTTCAGTTCCGTCATAGATCTAGTTCCAGCAACCGGTGTCTGCTGAGTTGAAGCAGTGTATAAGTTATAATATCCAGGATCCCAAGTCGATTGGAAGATTGAGAAGTCTTTAATTGCAATAGGGGTTTGTCCCACTAGAGGATATACCGCTGCCTGTGCAGCAACTGTAGTGCCCTGGGCCGTCGCTGTTCCTGTCCCGGCCGTTTCGGAAGAAGCTGCATTATTTGAAATATTTAGAATGTTCTTTCCAAGAGAAACTTTGGTGTAGCTAAGATTTGAAATTACTCCAAATCCTGACTTCTCAGGGGCAAATGTACAATTTCTATAGGACAAGTCAAGTCCAGTAGCTCCTGGGATCGTATCGATCTTGTCATTTTTAAACAGGATAACCTTATCAAATAAAGGTTCATATCCTCCCATGTATCTGAGCATGTCTGCCGCAGAACTAGAGCCGTTGTTGACGATCTCGTATCCGGTTGGTTGATTTTGTCCTAGAGTTTGAGGACCGCTGTAGCTCTTTATCGGATATAGTCCAGTTGACTTATAGATTGCAGAAGGCTGAAGGAAATCCAATTCGAAATAGTCTAGAGTCGATATGGTAGCTCCTGACTCTGTGCTGTAGTCGTATGTGATGTATTCGACGTAGGGACTGTTCGTATTTACCTTATCTGCTATATAAGAAAGGGAAAGTCTCTTCAGAATGAAGTTGAAGTAGTTCTCACCCCCTCCCAACTGGGTAACTGGCCTGTTTGCATATGCACCTCTAGATGCCAAAGGAATACTAGTAACTGGATTCGAAGGAGCAAAAGGAATTTCAAAAAAGTAGTTGGTCGGATTTGTTGGTCCAAAATTAACCAGATATTGAGCTCTTCCTGTCGGCCATGGATAATAAGAGGTAGAGGACGATCCTGCAATTGCAGTGAAAGTTCCAGAAGCTCCTGTAGCAGAAAGACTTCCAGTAGATCCAACCGGATAGAAAAGATTAATTTCTTCCCTTAAATCGGTATCGTATTCTGGGTTTGGTATAATGTAAGCCTGTCCATTTGCATATGGGCTACAGCTGCTATTAGAGTTAAATGAAAGATCCAAAGCTGCACTTAACTTAATGTCATCAATCTGGTAAAGAGGAGAACCAGTAGGGCCAGAAGCTCCGGTAGTTCCCGAAGGAGGAATTGCAGCTTTACCTAAATCTGTTGTCTTCTTTTTACTGGACAAAGAATACATTAGAAGGTAGTCCAAATATGGATCTCCGCCTGTTGATCCGGTGTACTCTAGAGGAAGAGCTCTGTAATCTTTTACCACCGCATAGGTAACAAATAGAATTGATTTTTGAGCTATATTCTCGATTATCTCATATCTAACAGGGGCCTGAATTGTAGTAGAATCCTCGGGAACAACTCTTAAGATAGCTGCAAACTTATAGTCTTGGAAACCTCTATAGTTTGGAACATATTTTTCCAGATCGTTCTTCGGATTTGGTAAAGTACTTCTTCTCTTCAAAGAGATTTTAACCCCTCTAAAGACTGTATCGTAAAATCCAGTCCCTTGGTTATATTTGAAAGGGGTAAAAAATTCTTTAACCTGATTGCTTCTTATTGCATAAGGTGCAGGGTAGGATAAAGGATCTACCGTAAAATACGATTCAAAATAATCAGACGCGGAAGGAGAAGCATCCCGAGCTCTCTCTAGATCCATTTTGTAGGGAAGATAGCTGTTCTGATCTGTGATTGAAGATGGTGGGAATTGTCTAGGAACACCTTCCAAAAGCATCCACTCGTGAGTAAAATATTGAGGATTTGGTTTGTCCTGTTGGAATCCGGGAGAGAAGTTAGTAGGGGTAAATGCCGGACTAACGTTAAGTCTATATGCATTTCCTCTAGAGTCTGTTCCTCCGTTATAAGTCCACTTGTTGATGTAAGGAACTATTCTGGATTTATTTGCTCTAGTTATTGTGTAGTTCTCTTGTAGATACTGATACTCAGTGTCCAATTTTCCATATTCAAATAGGGTACTTTTGATATTTGGATCTATAATTTCCTCCGGTGATAAGCTTTGAATTCCATAAAATCCATCAAAAGAATCTAAATCCTGCTCTGCAGGAATTTGAGTTCCGTAGTTATAGATCGGATCAGATCCCCAGTTTGCAGCGGTAACGTATCCCAACCTAGTAAATACTGCGGGGGCAACTACTGCGGGGCTGCCATTCAGAAGAAGGTCTTTGAAAGAAGAGGAAGATAAACAGATAAAAACATTTCCTTGGTTGATAGTCTTTTGGTTGATCGTTCCGGATTCTATTTGAATTTGTCCGCTTCTAACGTAATACTTAATCCCCTGTTTCAATTGTCCGGTTTGATCTGGAACTAATTGGAAATATCTATGATATTCGGGGGTTGGGGTTATTCCATAATTAGAAGACCAGAAGTCAAAGTCTATAGTTTTCAAGTCGAAGAAAGTAAATACCCCACTATAGAGTTTGGTCATACTATAAACGTTGAAGCTAGAATTTGATCCCAAGTTTATAATTGCATTAGAATCCGAAAGAGTTGCAACTAAATATTCCTGATATCCCTTAAATCCTGTAACAGTTCCTGTTGTGGACAGTGGATCGTTGTCGTAGACTGGTTTATCTACAAATTTAGTCACGGAGGAAATCATGGACATTCCTCCAGTGATTCCCTTCCCACTTTCTACTTGAATCCAGTTTCCTGGAATGACATTTCCTGCCTCGTCTTGGGAGAATACAACTCTATTTTTTGTAGTGTCTGTTCCTCCAACAAAATTTTGAACATATGAAATTTGAGAAGCATCAACTCCTCCAATATTAACATATCCGGAATAAGAGAATGGATAGTATAGAGTCCAGTCATCAGATACGCCAGGAGGGAGATTTGTTGAGTATGGATTCAAAGAAATTGAACTGGTAGCTTCGTAGTAGTTATTATCATATACCACTATTTCTCCTGTTGCATATGCAGATTTATTGTTCCAAGTTTCTCTGAATCTAACTTCGAAATCCGAATAGTCGGAGAAAACTGAGATTGAATATTGTAAATTTTGCTTAGCCCCTGGATTTTTAATTCTAATAATTGAATCCGATCCGGTGACTAAATTCTGAGAAGAACCCGTGTCCCAAACAACTGTTGAGATGTCGGAAACTGCTCCATTAAAAGCCTGTGCAAACTGAAGGGTTGTTCCTTGATACCAATTGAAATAGAATTCATCTCCGGTTGAATAGTAGGATCCTGCCTTCCATCCAGAAAGAGTCCCTGCATAATCTCCAGAAATAACTAGGTCATATTTAGAATTTAAACCTCCTCTATATCCATTTGGCCAAAATATCTTAAAAGTTACTGGTTTATCGAGATCTAAAGCCTTTATAAAAGTAATGTTAGTGTAGGCTCTCCCCTTCTCTCCTGTGATTTCCCCAAGGAAAGATCCAATTTTTTCGTCCGGCCCAGTGAAGTCCAGAAGATCAACTTTAGTGTCTCCAATAACCAGAGATCCCGTTTTATATTCTAAGGATCCTGTAGTTCCTTGGATCAGTCCTCCGGATGCACCTTGTGTTGGATAGACAGAAGGATTGACATAGTTTACTGTCGAGCCTGGGATATAACCAGTGCTTCCGATAACTATTCCAGTTCCGGCCTGAAGAACTGTTGGGATTTGGAAAGAGTTTCCGGTAGAACCGGCAGGAATTGTAATCCTCCAAGGTCCATTTATTTGATCACTAGATCCAGTAATAGTAACTAGGGACCCGTCATCATATCCATGATCACCGTCAGTTATGATGTTCACATACCCATATTGGGTTCCGTCAAAAACGGAATAGGCCTTGGTCACATCTTTTATATTTGGCCGATATGGGCCAAACTTTAAATAGTCGGGGGTATTGTCTAACCAAGTTCCATCAACTGTGTTGAAAGCCGGTTTAACATAATTTTCGTATCTAGAGAGACTATAGAAATTATCTAACTTATCGGTTACATAGTATAATTTTTGAGGGTCTAAAACGTTAACGTCTGCAGATCCGGGCATCCATCCGGATGCTCCTTGATAATAAAGTCTAACCCCTCCGGTGCTACTTTGAAATGCTCTGTTGGGATTGTAATAGTATCCAAGATCATTTCTTGTAGGTTTTGGAAGATTCAAATTATCCTGGTCATTTCTATTTTCCCAGAAATACTGCCCATTGAGTTTAAACTCACCAAGATCATTTCTAGAAACATATAATCCAATATATCTGTTAATCGAGTACAAATCAGAATCCGGATCGTTAAATAAAAACTCCATGTTCAGAAGATTCGGACAAATAATTCCGCTACGAGAGAATCCATTTGTCATGTATTCCTCAAAGTCAATCTGCGAACTAGATTCTGCTGATGTATAGTAAGAATTTAGAAGTTCTCCCTTTTGGGTCAAGACCCCCTCATTTATGCTAATCCCATTAAAATAGGTAAATCCATTTGCTTCTGGGGTAAATGTAATTGGGTTGGGATTGAATCCGGGATTATTAACCAGGGACCTAATGTATCCTCCGATGGTTGTATTTGATCTGAGATCAAACGTTGCAATCACCTGAGCATAAGGAAGTATCTTCGTGTTGAAATAGGTCTCAACGTCGTTGACTTCGTCATAGTACTTGAGCTCATCCATCTCAGTAACTACTCCGCTTCCTTGAACTACCGTATAAGTATTATAAATGCTATTCCCGTAGAAAAAATCCCCATTCACATAGTTGGAAAAAGAGCTTGTTTCTGGATTCCAATATCTGACGATGAAAGTGTCAGTAGATCCTGGATTCTGAATTACTTTATACTGAGTCCCATTAACGATTGTGGTTACGTTAGTTGGATATGGGTAACTTAAAGGCTGGGGAACTTTAAAGATTACAAAAAATTCAGGAAGGACATCTCTAATCCAAAGAGGCTGAAAATATTTAAAATTCTCCTCATAATTTCTATCTACCAGAGTCGAAGCCCCAGATCCATAGAAAAAATCATACTGTAGATTAAAAGACCCTGCAGTTTGAGTAGAACCATTGGTAAAAGTTCCAACTTGAAAAACTACATCATTTGGGGTTTTTCCCTCGTCAAAAAATGTATAGATGTCCTTAGCATATGGATTTTGCCCCGTGATTCTAAATTTTTTATATTTTTGGCTGCTTAGCTCGGGACTTACGTCCATTGAGTTAAACCAAACTCCCCCGATGGAGTCTAAAGTTAACTTTAGATTTCCTGTCAATCTCGGGTTGGTTCTAATTACCCCGAATGAACTATTATAGTCAAATAGTTTTTCTGCTGCCATTTTCTATAAAATTAAATCCCTCTCCGACTAGGTGTTTCTGTTGTTGATACATATCCTGTTAGGTTTTCCTGTTTAAAAGACCCCGTTGCAACCAGATCGAAAGAGAAAGGAGCCGTATTTCTAACCTGTATATCTACACCAATTTTCTTTTGGTATGTTATATTGCTTGGATTACCATCCAAATTATATCCTCCAATATATCCAAGATAATCTGTGGCTCTGAATTGGAAAATCAAAGGAACATTAATGGAGTTTGCTTCTCCTTGCTGAACATATCTGCTAGCAAGAGCTGTAGAACCTTCCACCTGAATGGTAGGAGCTGTCGGAGGACCTAAGAATAGATAACCTCCGCAGGTATATTTACCGATCAGATATCTGTCGTTGTCAGTAAATCCAAGTTTGTTAGGGTACATGGCATCAGATCTAGAAGCAGTAGGACCAGTTGCAAAGGTAGATTCAACCGGAGACCATCCTAGCTGGGTAGCAAAATTGGTAGATCTCGTATCGACATAGAAATAGTCAGAATGTCTAAAGTAAGGGTAAACTACTGTTCCATTAGAGAAATCCGGAGTAATTAACTGGGTAAATACATCCGTTGTAGAATTTGGATTTCCGTTGGCTAGAGCTGGATGGTCCTTGCTGATACAGAACTCAGCTATGTATCCATTTCCTATACCAACATAAGCACCGGTAGATCCCGTTATTCCGCCACTCCATACTCCTCCGTTTAATCCACCATTGTTATAAGTTGGGGTTGTGGTAGAAGGAGCGAAAGGAACAACTGCACTATTGTTTAGAGGCAGATAATATCCTGTCGTTGTATCCAAAGTTCCTAAATAGTTGTAAGAACCAGATGGGGTAACTGCTGCATTATAATAAGTAATATCGAGTCCTACACTCTTCCATCTAGGGTAGATAAACTGACCATTTTCATTTGCAGACATATAAGGTGGAGCCTGCTGAAGAAGTTGGAACGATGCAATAGAAGCAGTCTGGGATCCAACAGGGATGATGCTAGAAGGGTTAAGAGATGTGATAGAAATTGATATGTCCCCATATCTTAAATTTTCCTCATATCCATCTGGCTTAGAGTAGGTTGTATTTTGAACTCCTGCAAGAGTGTTAAGTCCGCCGGGGAGAGCGCTCGAAAGCTCAAGAAGTCCTGCAGCTGAATTTACTATTCTTATCTGGTAGATGCTTGAAGAAATTTTTCCTGCATCTGAAGTGGTAGCATTCGAGTAGATCTGATTGTAAATAACCGGAGGGAGAGAGTTTGTACTTCCCGGAGTCATCTTTCTAGAAGTTCCATCGGGAAGAATAATATAAACTTCCAAAGATCCAGCTGATTTTTGAACTGCTGCTTGTATAGAATTTAGTTGGTCCTGTAGCTCTTGAATTTTTTGGAGTAGATTTACGGGCTGTCCACTTGGGCTAATAAATCCGCTCAAAATCGAAGCAGAATCCAGATAGTAAGTTGAAGATCCTACAGTTGTTCTTTTAGCCAGGAGTCCATCTATCCCCAACGTTTGGAGATTCTGCTGAACAGCTAGTACCGCTGCATCCGAAGCATTTGCAATTGCAGAATTCCCAGCAGGCTGAACACTCAAATCTGCAGGGAAAGAGACGATTACACTTTCCGAAAATTCAGAAGCTAAAGGATTTTGTGGCCATCCAGCTTCGGAAAGAGATTTTATTCTAATCTCAACTTTTTCTCCATTGGTTATAGGAATATCCAGTTGATTGATATTTGGAACGTCAGCATCTGCAGTAGCTTCCGGAGCCCATACATAAACACCTTTAGAAGCATCGTAGACTTTTTTTCTAACCTCCGTTAAATACTGGGTCCAATCACTAAATGCACCAGTTTTTGTTTGTCCATTATTATCAACAAAAGAAGACTGAAAAATTGGGTTAGCAGCTCCGCTATCACTTAGATATCTATATTGAACTACAAACTGTACAACTTGCTGTGGTCCAGTTTTACTGCTAAGGGCTGGGGTTGGAATCGCCCAGAATCCTCTGACTCTATATTTTGGAGCTTCGAAAAGAGTTGGGTTGCTCTGTGTTAACGTGGTGATGTCCTGAACAAGAGAAGCAAGAAGCTGTTGCTTTTGAACCCTCTGTTGGGTTAAATTGTCTATCTTTGCTTGAATGGTGCTAAACTCTGTTACCGGAGGGGTGGCACTTACAGTATTGGAACTGGAACTACCGAGAACCGAGGTTGTAATCTGAGACTGAGCTGCTCTGGTTTGGGCAATTGAAACATCAAGCTGGGTGATCTCGGACTGAAGAGCAGCTTTAGAAGCAATTTTCTGATCCAAAGTGGACTTTGCAGTTCCATTAGTTAGCTGTTGATTTATCTGAACAACCTTAAAGTTAGTTACTGCTAGTACAGGAGGATTTGGAACTAGACCTTCGTATGCAGGAACCATTTTTTCCTTTGCTGCACCCAAGAACATCTGGCCAAGATCAGAAACAGAAGTTAAATAATACTGCTCTAGAGTTTGAATCCCTGCTGTGGTATTAATTAAAAGTTCATTACTGAAAAAAACTATCCCAGTAGACCAAGTGGTAGAAACAATATTAAAATTATCGTCTATTTTTTTGAAGAAAACACCCTGTCTTTCGTTATACCCGATGTTTACTTGGATGAATCTCTGTCCAAGATTAGAACTTGAGAAAGATAGAGTATCTGTCCCAATCTGAACCGGCTGATATCCATTTATCCTCTTAAGCTGAACTGTTGTAACATTGACATTAACCGAGACAACCTGATATGTTGACCCGTCTTTAGTTAAAAGATAATCATTTACCGCTAGAGTCTTTCCATCAATAACTCCCGAGGAAGTGTCTGTATAATTTAATGTGTTAAGTCTGAAGTTTCTTCTAGTTTCTTGAACCGTCTGATTGTTTGCATCCGTTGTTGAAACAACATCATCAAAAATTTGAAGAACGCTAAAATTTCCAACGTAAACTAAAGATCTCAGAGGAAGTGGAATTGTTTCTTCGTCAGTAAAATATCCGATTCCTGCATCGGTCAATGCGGCAAGATATTGAGTTTCGGTCAAGTCATTTCTTCCTTTTAGGTTCTGGTCAAAGAAAATCTTTTGGGCATCCGTTGTTGTGTTGGCTAACAATCTTTTAACTACGATTCTATCAGCAGAATCAGGAATTTGTCCTGTTACATTGATGTTAATGTAAAGAAGAGGGGTTAAAAAACTCTCAAAGAACCAGTTATCTTTGATTGCAAAAGTACTAGGAACAGGAAGTCCGATCATCGGGGCAGGATCTCTAAGAGGTTCTGCTTTAAATATCGGAGAATATGTTCCATCTGGATTTCTAATCGTAGAGAAGTTATTTCCTAAACCAGATAGAGCTTCTATGTTGCTATCAAGTCTTTGAATTTGGGCTCTCAAGTATCCATATGCTGGAATACTAGCTGTGCTTGGAAATCCAAACTCATCTAAAAGTTGAATCTCCACATTGTCGTTGGTGGAGGTTGCAACCTGATTAAGTCCATTAATGATTTCTAAAGCATTCTTCTGAAGTCTTAAAAACTGAGCTACTAAAGAACTTATAGAATTTTGTGTATACATCTTTTACTTTTGGAATTTTAAGAATTATTTGTTAAGCTACTACCTATCATATCAACCTGGAAGGTTAAGTTTTCAGAATTAATACAAACAATATCGATTACTGGTTTATAGTCTTGTGCTGCAAACTGAGAGTCCACTAATGAAACTATTACGGTTGAATATGGAACTCCTGAAGGGGAAGACAGAGGATATAGTCCGGTCGAATTTCTTAGGAAGGTAACACTATAGTCACCAGGGACAATTTGTTCGCCAACAGAGAATCTATAAACTTGTCCTC
>Ga0164293_10002204_pt1 | contig 16516 bp, 14 predicted proteins | sample GEODES118metaG_FD_111487 | JGI IMG/M metagenome (GOLD analysis project Ga0164293, IMG submission 111487) | Eutrophic lake water microbial communities from Lake Mendota, Wisconsin, USA - GEODES118 metaG | ecosystem: Environmental > Aquatic > Freshwater > Lake | place: USA: Lake Mendota...
ACGTTCAGCTTGGTACGTCGATCATCTCTTCTGCTTCGATCATGAACGGCCTAAAGGTCGTGGGCAAAAAGATGGCCGAAGTCAAACTTGTTGTGTCGGGGGCGGGGGCCGCCTCGATCGCTTGTCTGGATTTGCTCGTTCACCTAGGCATCAAAAAAGAAAATATTTTTGTTTGTGACTCTCGCGGCGTGATTTACGAAGGTCGGGATGCGCAAATGGAGGAAAACAAGAAGCGCTATGCACAAAAGACCGCGCTTCGTACACTCGCAGACGCCATGGTCGGCGCCGATGTCTTTTTAGGCTGCTCAGCACCTGGCGTAGTCAATGCCGAGATGGTTTCGAGCATGGGCACAAAACCATTGATATTGGCATTGGCCAATCCAGAGCCAGAAATCAGACCCGAGACCGCCAAAGCCGCGCGTCCCGACTGCATCATCGCGACGGGTCGCTCGGATTATCCAAATCAGGTCAATAACGTACTCTGTTTCCCCTTTATTTTTCGCGGTGCACTCGATGCGGGTGCCAGCAGTATCACCGAGGAGATGAAACTCGCCTGCGTCAAAGCGATCGCCGAACTGGCCGAGGCAGAACAAAGCGACGAAGTCGCGCAAGCATACGCAGGGCAAGAATTAAGCTTTGGCCCTGACTACATCATCCCAAAGCCCTTCGATCCCCGCCTGATCGTTCAAATTGCACCCGCTGTGGCACAGGCCGCCGCCGACTCAGGTGTAGCGCGCAGACCGATTAAAGACATGGAGGCCTATAAAGCAAAACTCCAGGCGATGGTCTATCACTCCGGCCAGCTGATGAGTCCGCTGTTTACGCAAGCTAAGCGCGCACCTAAGCGTGTCATTTATGCAGATGGCGAAGATGAACGTGTTCTTCGCGCAGCGCAAACAGTCTCGGATGAAAAAATTGCTTTCCCAATTTTGATTGGTCGTCCCTCCGTGATCAATATGCGGATCAAAAAAATGGGGCTTCGCCTTGAAGTCGGCAAAAATATCGAGATCGTGGATCCTGAGGATGACGCACGTTTCAACGAGTCCTGGCAAGAGTATTACCGCCTTAAAGGTCGGGAAGGTGTGACACCGACGGTCGCCAAAGCGATGGTTCGCAAACACAACACGCTGATCGCCGTATTGCTGCTTAAGCGCGGCGATGCTGATGCAGTGCTTTGCGGTATTGGCAGCCGATTCGATAATCAGCTCAAATATGTCGAAGACGTCATTGGCCTACAAAAAGGCGCGTCGACGTTTGCAGCGATGAACGTACTGATGCTCTCAGACCAGACATTGTTTATCTGTGACACGCACGTCAACGAAGATCCTAGCGCGGAACAAGTGGCGGACATGACCATTCAGGCCGCGCATAAAATGCGAAATTTTGGCATCGTTCCAAAAATCGCCCTGCTCTCGCATTCTAATTTTGGTAGCCGCCCAACCGCTTCATCACGCAAAATGGCGCTGGCGCGCCAACTCATCAGTACACGAGCACCTTCCTTAGAGGTTGATGGTGAAATGCACGCAGACTCCGCCCTTTCGGAGTCGATCCGCACCGCCAACTATCCGGACAGCACCTTGAAAGGCAGTGCCAATCTGCTCGTGACCCCGAATCTCGATACCGGTAATGTGACCTACAACCTATTAAAAATGACCGGTAGCAACGGTATTGCGATGGGACCTGTCTTGTTAGGGGCTGCACGTCCAGTTCATATTTTGACCAATAGCGCCACAGTGCGCCGCGTCATCAATATGACCGCCTTGGCCGTCATTGATGCGCAAATGGAAGCTGAGCAACGTTAGAAAGCTGAGCAACGTCAGAAAAAAAACGCCTGAATATATTCAGGCGTTTTTTCTATGGGTGAATTTTTTATTATTTACGCTTTGGAACAGAGCGTGACACTGCGCCTTGATACAACTGGCGCGGACGGCCAATCTTATATTCAGGATCAGAAATCATTTCGTTCCACTGAGCAATCCAGCCGACTGTGCGAGCCAAAGCAAAAATGGCTGTAAACAATGCCGTTGGAACGCCAATCGCACGCTGGACGATACCGGAGTAGAAGTCCACGTTTGGATATAGCTTGCGCTCTACGAAATAGGGATCCTCAAGCGCAATACGCTCAACTTCCATCGCGAGCTTAAACAAAGGATCATTTTCCAGACCGAGGGATGCCAACACTTCTTTGCAGGTTTGCTGCATAAGTTTTGCGCGAGGATCGTAATTTTTATAAACCCGATGACCAAACCCCATCAAACGTACGCCTGAGTTTTTGTCCTTGACCTGCTCCATAAACTCGCCAACCTTGGACAAGCCGCCCTTAGCCTGCAACTCTTCGAGCATCTGTAAACACGCTTCATTGGCACCGCCATGTGCGGGACCCCACAAACAAGCAACACCTGCAGCGATCGCAGCGAAAGGATTCGTTCCTGACGATCCGCATAAACGCACCGTAGATGTCGAAGCATTTTGCTCGTGATCAGCGTGCAAAATAAAGATACGGTCAAGCGCGCGCTCAACTACAGGGTTGACAACGTACTCTTCGCAAGGTGTCGCGAACATCATCCGCAGGAAGTTGCCCGTGTAAGACAGGTTGTTTTGTGGATAGATATAAGGCTGGCCTTGTGAATATTTGTATGCCATCGCCACAAGCGTTGGCATCTTGGCAATTAGACGAATCGCCGACACATGACGGTGATGTGGGTTAGTGATGTCAGTCGAGTCGTGATAGAACGCGGACAAGGCACCCACCAAACCCGTCAATACCGCCATCGGGTGCGCGTCGCGACGGAAACCACGGAGAAAGAAGTGCATCTGCTCATTGACCATCGTGTGATGGGACACAAGATAATCAAAATCAGTCTTTTGTTTGGGGTCGGGCAACTCACCATTGAGGATCAGATAGCTGATATCCAAGAAATCGCAATTAACGGCGAGCTCTTCGATTGGATACCCACGGTAAAGCAACTCACCCTTGTCACCATCAATGTAAGTAATGTTTGACGTGCAAGAAGCTGTTGATAAAAAACCTGGGTCGTACGTAAACAGTCCAGTCTGTCCATACAACTTGCGAATGTCGATGACCTGTGGGCCGACGCTGCCGTCATACATCGGAAAATCGACCGAAGGGCTTCCGTCTGAGAACGAGAGCGTGGCTTTTTTAGCGGACAGTTTCATACGTAATTCCTTCGTTTAATTATGGTTAGCCAATCAAGACGCTGTCTATGCCGCGCGGATCTGGGCGAGCACCATCTTGACTGCGGGCCGGTCGAGCGCCCCCTCGGGCTCGAGACGACCTAATAGTAAGTCTAACAGTTCATTATCACCGAGTTCAAATAGTTGAGTCAGGGCACCAACCTCGACATCCGTCAATTCTTTCTCAAAAGCATCGAGATACTGGGTAAGAATCAGATCGTTTTCAAGCAAGCCACGTCTGGCACGCCAACGTAATCTCACGCGATCCTGATCTGATAGTGTTCCCATGTGATCTCTGAACTAGACCGTACGACGTACAAGCATTTCTTTGATCTTTCCAATCGCACGCGTTGGATTGAGACCTTTTGGACACACGTCCACACAGTTCATAATGGTGTGGCAGCGGAACAAACGATAGGGATCCTCGAGGTTATCGAGACGCTCAGCCGTTGCATGATCACGGGTATCCGCGATGAAGCGATAAGCTTGCAACAAACCTGCTGGGCCGACGAACTTGTCAGGATTCCACCAAAAGGACGGGCAAGAGGTCGAACAACATGCACACAGAATGCACTCATACAGACCATCAAGTTCTTCACGCGCCTCAGGCGTTTGCAGACGCTCTTTCTCTGGGGGAGGCGTATCGTTGATAAGGTATGGACGAATCGAATGATACTGATTGAAGAAGTGCGTCATGTCGACGATCAGATCGCGAATCACTGGCAAACCAGGCAGCGGACGCAACACAACGGGCTCTTTGAGCTCGAGCATGTTAGTCGTACAGGCCAAGCCGTTCTTACCATTGATATTCATTGCATCCGAGCCACACACACCCTCACGGCAGGAGCGACGTAATGCCAGACTGTCATCGACGTCCATTTTGATGCGCATGAGTGCATCAAGCAGCATCTTGTCAGTCGGCTGCAACTCAACCTCGAGTTTCTGCATATAGGGGCGCGCGTCCTTGTCAGGATCGTAGCGATAGATTTCAAACTTCACGATGCGTTTTTTGCTCATGATTTGTTCCAGGTATCCTGACTTAGAATGTACGGGTCTTGGGCGGAAAGCTTTCGACAGTGAGTGGCTGCATCTGCACAGGCTTGTAATCTAGGCGGTTGCCTTCGGAGTACCAGAGTGAGTGCTTGATCCAGTTGTCGTCGTCACGCGTTGGGAAATCGTCTAGCGCATGTGCGCCACGGCTTTCCGTGCGGGCGGCAGCAGAATGAATCGTCGAAAGCGCGACTTCGATCATGTTGCTTAGTTCGAGGGCTTCGATACGGGCCGTGTTAAAGACCTTGGACTTGTCCTGGAAAGCGATGTTGTCCACTTTTTCGGCCAATGCGTCGATCTTTGCCACGCCTTCTTTGAGGGAAGCCATGGTCCGGAACACGCCACAATGCTGTTGCATCGCGTTACGGATCTCGTTGCCCACAACCTGTGTCTTTTCGCCTGTTTTACGCTGTTCGAGTTTGTTGACGCGATCCAGAGAAAAGTCGACTGACTCTTGGGCTAAAGGCTGATGTGCATGCTGGCGCTCGGGATGCGCAGCAACGATATGGTTGCCTGCTGCACGGCCAAACACGATCAGATCCAACAAAGAGTTGGTACCAAGACGATTCGCGCCATGAACGGATGTTGCTGAACACTCACCGATCGCATACAGACCATTGACGATCTTGGTCTCTTTGCCATCCCAAGTGGTGACTTGGCCGTTGTAATTACAAGGGATGCCGCCCATCTGATAGTGAATGGTTGGCACGACAGGAATAGGCTCTTTGGTAGCGTCAACGTTAGCGAACTTGTGGCCGATTTCGAGAATCGATGGCAAGCGCTTGTTGATCACATCCGCACCCAGATGGTCGAGTTTGAGGTGAACGTAGGCTCCGTCCGGACCGCAACCACGGCCTTCCTTGATTTCCTGATCCATGCAGCGCGAAATAAAGTCGCGTGGAGCCAAGTCCTTCAAGGTCGGCGCATAACGCTCCATGAAACGCTCGCCGTCCTTGTTGAGCAAGATACCACCCTCGCCCCGCACACCTTCAGTGATGAGCACGCCCGCACCTGCGACGCCTGTTGGGTGAAACTGCCAAAACTCCATGTCCATCATTGGAATACCGGCACGAGCGGCCATGCCCATTCCGTCACCGGTATTAATGAAGGCATTAGTCGATGCGGCCCAGATACGTCCGGCACCACCTGTGGCGATCACGGTTGTTTTGGCTTCGAAAATGTAGATTTCGCCCGTTTCCATTTCGAGTGCAGTCACACCCAAGACATCACCGGCGTCGTTACGGATCAGATCAAGGGCCATCCACTCTACGAAGAACTGCGTGCGCGAAGCCACGTTGCGTTGATAAAGTGTGTGCAGCAAAGCGTGACCCGTACGGTCAGCGGCAGCACAGGCACGCTGTACAGGCTTTTCACCAAAGTTGGCGGTGTGACCACCGAAAGGACGCTGATAGATCGTACCGTCTGGGTTGCGATCAAAAGGCATCCCCATGTGCTCAAGCTCATAAACCGCATTGGGCGCTTCGCGACACATGAATTCGATGGCATCCTGATCGCCTAACCAATCCGACCCCTTGACGGTGTCGTACATATGCCAGTACCAATTGTCTTCGCTCATATTGCCGAGCGAGGCGCCAATGCCACCCTGCGCAGCGACAGTATGCGAGCGTGTAGGAAAGACTTTTGAAAGCACTGCGACGGACAAGCCCGCATTCGCGAGTTGAAGCGAGCAACGCATACCGGCTCCGCCGGCACCCACGACCACCACATCAAATTGACGGCGCGGTAAAGAAGTTTTGACAGCTGCCACGGCTTAATTTCTCCAGAGGATGTGTACGAAGTACACGACCGAACCGACCAACCACAGGAGGGTCAGGACCAGTAAAAAGATACGAAGGCCTACGGGCTTGATGTAGTCCATCCAGATGTCTCGTACGCCAATCCAGGCGTGCCAAGCAAGCGAAATCATCGCGAGCGTGGCGAGAATCTGCCCCAAAGGCATGAACAGTACGGTAAAGGTGAAAAGATTTTTCCAACCTTCATAGGTAAAGCCTGACATCGTCAGGATGCCGATCAGCAAAACCAGGGTATAAACCGCCAGAATGATGGCGGTGACGCGTTGCGCAATAAACTCACCTGTACCGTAGTGGGCGCCAACGACGAGGCGCTTAGGACCAATTTTTTCGACGGGAACCATCACCACACTCCGAATAGTTTGAGACCGAACACCAAGGTCAGAGCCAAGCTCACTCCCATGACAAGACTCGCGCTTTTGGCCGCGGACTCTTTGTCAACACCAATGTGCAAGTCGAGCACCAGATAACGAATGCCCGCACAGAAATGGTGGAGATAACCCCAGATCAAGACCAAAAGAATCACTTTGACAATCGGATGTCCGATCACCATTGCCAATGCGTTAAAACCGGCCTGGCTGACAAAACTCATTGCGAAAAGCGCAATCAGAAAAGGCAAGCACAAAAAGAGCAAAGCACCACTCACACGATGGAGAATGGAAACTTTTCCGGCCATTGGCAAGCGATACGCCATCAGGTCGATAACATTGATGTTACGAAACTGAGGACGCGGCTTGTTAGCTGTGTCAGACATAACGACCTCGAACAGAGAACCACAGGTTAAGAGAAAAAATAAAAATTTCGCTCATGCAAAACAAATAAAAAAACAAAATACATCAATTAATTCAGGCTATTACGATAATAATACTCATTAGTCACATAATGACCGATACGTAATTCTACAGGACGATTTCCATAGGTGTAGGAGATTCGCTCCACACAAAGTAGGGGTATTGAGGGCGAAACGCCGAGCGCAACCGCGATGTCTTCAGGCGCAATTACGGCGCGTATTTTTTCATCAGCGCGCACCATGTTGATACCAAACTCGGACTCGAACATTCCGTACAGAGGACCCGAATAGCCATTCAGTAAATCGGCCGTCAACCCTTTGAAAATCGAACCGGGCAAAAAAATGTCATCAATCACGGTCGGAACATTTGCAAAAGATAATTTGCGGCGCAGTGCCACTACGGGATCACCGGATTTGATCTCTAAGGCACGCGCCGTGTCTGCACTGGCTCGAATACGGCGGCACTCTAGCACCAAGCTTTGAGCCGGCTCGGGTTCGCCTTCGTTAGGGGCGAGCCTCAGAAACCTGAAACGGACACGGGGCTCTAGGTGGGTGGCTACAAAAGTACCCTTGCCTTGCCGCCTAAAAAGGAGATTTTCTGCAGCAAGCTCATCGACGGCTTTTCTGACCGTACCTTGACTGACCTGAAAACGCGCTGCCAACTCGATCTCGCTGGGAATGGACTCACCTGGTTTCCACTCGCCAGCATCGAGCGACTTTACTAGCAGTGCTTTGATCTGCTGGTAAAGAGGACTAAATGCAGCCGCCGAGCTTGAGCTGGGCTCAGCTGCAACAATACGGGCGCGAAGGTTGTCAGACATTAAAATGTAGTGAGACTCTAAAAAATCTTGATTCATTGTGGCATAACGCAGCCCAAAAGTCCATTGGTCTTGTGTCTTATATAAGATATAAGATCATTGACGTCTAAGGTTCATTTGCATTAGCATTCGTCTGCAGATCTATGTACTTGAGCTCTTTATTAGAGCCTCGCGCAAAAAAGCTAAACTCATTAATTACCCTTTCTCACAATCCTCTCAGTTCTATCGGAGATCGTTATGTCCAAACCCGCCGTGCGTGTTGCGGTTACTGGTGCAGCAGGCCAGATCGGTTATGCCCTTTTGTTCCGTATTGCTTCAGGCGAAATGCTTGGCAAAGACCAGCCTGTGATCTTGCAACTGCTTGAGATCCCCGATGAAAAAGCCCAAAAGGGCCTCAAGGGCGTGATGATGGAACTCGATGATTGCGCGTTCCCTTTGCTGCAATCGATGACGGCCCACAGCGACCCTCTCGAGGCATTCAAAGATGTTGAAGTCGCACTATTAGTGGGATCTCGTCCCCGTGGTCCCGGCATGGAGCGTGCGGATCTGCTAGCCGTGAATGCCGCCATTTTTACAGCCCAGGGCAAAGCCCTGAACGCAGTGGCGAATCGCAACGTCAAAGTATTGGTGGTCGGCAACCCCGCCAACACCAACGCCTACATCGCGATGAAATCGGCACCCGATCTGCCCGCCAAAAACTTCACAGCAATGTTGCGTCTGGATCACAACCGTGCCTTGTCACAGTTAGCCACCAAAATGGGCAAGCCTGTCGCCGACATTCAAAAACTCGCCGTCTGGGGCAACCACTCACCCACCATGTATGCGGACTATCGCTTCGCAACAATCGGTGGCCAGAGCGTGGAAAAATTGATCAACGACCCTGCCTGGAATCGCGACGTATTTTTGCCTACCGTCGGCAAGCGTGGCGCCGCCATTATTGAGGCGCGCGGCTTGTCTTCCGCCGCCTCGGCCGCGAATGCAGCCATTGATCACGTACGAGATTGGGTGTTGGGCACAAACGGCAAATGGGTCACGATGGGCGTCCCTTCGGATGGTAGTTATGGCATTCCCGAAGGCATCATGTATGGCGTACCCGTAACCTGCGAAGGTGGCCAATACCATCGCGTCACAGGCCTCGAAGTCGACGCATTTTCACGTGAGCGCATGGACCTTACGCTTAAAGAGTTGACTGAGGAGCGCGATGCAGTCGCTCATTTGCTCAAGTAAGCACCGAGTTAATGGGCCCCACAAGGGCCCATTTTTTTCATCAAATTAATTTTTAAAAAATACACACTCGTCTCGGAGAACTTCATGTCCAAACAAGTCCCCGCTGGTCAACGGTTCCGCGAAGCACTCGCGGCTGAAAAGCCTCTACAAATTATCGGTGCGATTAACGCCAACCACGCTCTGCTCGCCAAGCGCGCCGGCTTTAAGGCCATCTACCTCTCCGGTGGCGGTGTCGCGGCAGGCTCGTTGGGACTGCCTGATCTAGGTATCAACACGCTTGATGACGTATTGACTGACGTGCGCCGCATCACCGATGTATGCGACACACCTCTCATCGTCGATATCGATACGGGCTTTGGTCCTTCAGCCTTCAACATCGCTCGCACTGTGCAGAGCTTGGGCAAGTTCGGAGCGGCCGGCTGCCACATCGAGGACCAAGTCGGCGCCAAACGCTGCGGCCATCGGCCGGGCAAGGAAATCGTCTCTACCGAAGAGATGCGCGACCGAGTCAAAGCAGCGGCCGATGCACGTATCGATGACAGTTTCTACCTGATCGCTCGCACCGATGCGATCGCCTCACACGGCGTGGATGCCGCCATCGAGCGTGCGATTGCTTGCGTTGAAGCAGGCGCGGATGCCATTTTTGCCGAAGCCGCTTATGACCTCGCCACCTTTGAAAAGTTTTCCAAAGCGGTCAGCGTGCCGCTCCTTGCAAACATCACTGAATTTGGCCAAACCCCACTCTTTTCAGTCGACGAATTACGCAGCTCCGGTGTCGGCATGGTGCTCTACCCGCTTTCCGTTTTCCGCGCTATGAACAAAACCGCTGAAACGGTCTACACCGCAATCCGTCGCGATGGTCACCAGCGCAACGTCATCGATTTGATGCAAACACGTGAAGAGCTCTACGAGCGCATCAACTATCATGAATTCGAAGGCAAGCTCGATGTGCTGTTTGCCCAAGGCAAATCCAAATAATTGATTGAGGAAATGACAGATGGTCACGACAAAAAAAACGGTCAAACGCGCTGCTCCAGTCAAAGCAGTAGAGACGGCAGCTCCAGCCTTTAAACCTAAAAAATCCGTCGCACTCTCGGGCGTAACAGCGGGCAATACTGCCCTGTGTACCGTCGGTCGCAGCGGAAACGACTTGCACTACCGCGGGTATGACATTCTTGATTTCGCTGATACGAGCGAATTTGAAGAAATCGCCCACCTGCTGATTCACGGCAAACTGCCCAACAAGGCTGAGTTGGCCGCTTATAAAGAAAAACTGCGTTCTATGCGGGGCCTGCCTGCACAACTGCAAACCGTTCTGGAATCCCTGCCTGCGGCGAGCCACCCCATGGATGTGATGCGTACCGCTGCCTCAGCCTTGGGCTGCATCCTGCCTGAAAAGGACGATCACAACGTACCCGATGCGCGTGATATCGCCGACCGCCTGATGGCCAACCTTGGCTCCGCCTTGCTCTACTGGTATCACTTTAGTCACAACGGTCGCATCATCGACGTTCAAACCGATGACGATTCGATTGGCGCGCACTTCCTGCACCTGTTGCATGGCAAAAAGCCTAATGCAGACTGGGTTCGTGCGATGCACACTTCACTGATTCTGTATGCAGAGCATGAATTCAATGCCTCGACCTTTACTTGCCGTGTCATCGCAGGCACAGGCTCCGATATGTACTCCGCTATTGCTGGCGGTATCGGAGCACTGCGTGGTCCCAAGCATGGTGGTGCCAACGAAGTGGCCTTTGAGGTTCAAAAACGCTACGAAACACCTGACGAAGCCGAAGCGGACATCCGTGCGCGTGTTGAAAATAAAGAAGTCATCATCGGCTTTGGTCACCCTGTCTACACGATCTCTGATCCACGTAACAAGGTCATCAAAGATGTCGCCTTGCGCCTGTCAAAGAAAGCGGGCACGACCAAAATGTATGACATCGCCGATCGACTAGAGGGCGTCATGTGGGATGCGAAAAAAATGTTCGCCAACCTCGATTGGTTCTCAGCGGTGTCCTATCACATGATGGGTGTCCCAACAGCGATGTTTACACCTCTGTTTGTAATCGCGCGCACGGCCGGCTGGTCTGCTCACATTATTGAGCAACGTATCGATAACAAGATTATTCGTCCGGCTGCCAACTACACCGGTCCTGATGATCAGAAATTCGTTCCACTCGCAAAGCGTCGTTAATCCACATGAATACTGCGAATCGCAAACCTCTTCCTGGTACCAAACTTGATTACTTTGACACCCGAGCGGCTGTTAATGCGATCAAGCCCGGTGCTTATGACAAGCTCCCTTACACCTCGCGTGTATTGGCTGAAAATCTGGTGCGACGTTGCGACCCCGCAACGCTCACGGCTTCGTTGACTCAAATCATCGACCGTAAACGTGACCTGGATTTTCCTTGGTTTCCAGCCAGGGTTGTTTGCCATGACATTCTTGGGCAAACTGCCTTGGTAGATTTGGCAGGCCTGAGGGATGCGATCGCAGCACAAGGCGGAGATCCCGCATTGGTCAATCCGGTTGTTCCGACACAATTGATTGTCGATCACTCGCTGGCAGTCGAGTGTGGCGGTTTCGATCCCGACGCGTTTGAAAAAAATCGTGCCATTGAAGATCGACGTAACGAGGATCGCTTCCATTTTATTAACTGGACAAAAAAGACCTTCAAAAACGTTGACGTGATTCCTCCCGGCAACGGCATCATGCACCAGATCAATCTTGAGCGTATGTCGCCCGTGATTCATGCCCAACAAGGTGTCGCCTTTCCTGATACCTTGGTCGGCACGGATAGTCATACGCCGCACGTTGACGCACTAGGTGTCATCGCCATCGGCGTGGGCGGCCTTGAGGCAGAGAGCGTCATGCTGGGTCGCGCCTCTTGGATGAGACTGCCCGACATTATTGGTGTGGAGCTCACCGGTAAATTGCAGCCCGGCATCACCGCCACTGATTTAGTGTTGGCACTTACAGAGTATTTACGTAGTCAAAAAGTGGTCTCGTCCTATCTGGAGTTTTTCGGAGAAGGCGCAGCGCATCTGACACTCGGCGATCGTGCCACGATTTCCAACATGACACCAGAGTATGGCGCCACGGCTGCGATGTTTTACATCGACCAGCAAACCATCGACTATCTCACCTTGACAGGTCGTGAGGCCGAGCAAGTGAAACTTGTTGAGACCTATGCCAAGCACGCGGGTCTTTGGGCCGATAGTTTAGAGACCGCCGAATATGAGCGTGTGTTGCATTTCGATTTGTCTACCGTGGTGCGCAACATCGCTGGTCCTTCCAATCCGCATCGTCGCGTCGCCACGACGGATCTGGCGGCGAAAGGTATTTCTGGCAAGGTCGAAAACGAACCCGGCCTGATGCCTGATGGTGCGGTCATCATTGCGGCGATTACCAGTTGTACCAACACAAGTAATCCTCGTAACGTGATTGCTGCAGGTTTATTGGCGCGCAATGCCAATGCACGCGGACTGACTCGCAAGCCCTGGGTTAAGAGCTCTCTGGCTCCCGGGTCAAAAACAGTTGAGCTTTATCTCAACGACGCAAAGCTGTTGGCTGAACTGGAAAAGCTTGGCTTTGGCATTGTGGCGTTTGCTTGTACGACCTGTAACGGGATGAGCGGCGCGCTAGACCCTGTGATTCAACAAGAAATCATTGATCGCGATCTGTACGCGACGGCTGTTTTATCTGGCAACCGTAACTTTGACGGTCGCATTCATCCCTATGCGAAACAGGCATTCTTGGCCTCGCCCCCACTGGTGGTAGCCTATGCCATCGCGGGAACTATCCGCTTTGATATTGAGCGCGATGTGCTGGGGATCGACCCACATGGCAAACCCATCATGCTCAAGGATATCTGGCCCTCGGACGAAGAGATTGATGCCATCGTCAAGACCAGCGTCAAGCCCGAGCAGTTCCGCAAGGTCTACGAACCGATGTTCGCCGTGACAGCGGACAACGGTGAGAAACTCAGCCCCCTGTACGACTGGCGCCCGCAAAGCACGTACATCCGTCGTCCTCCATACTGGGAAGGCGCGCTCGCGGGTGCGCGTGACTTAAAAGGAATGCGTCCCCTGGCAGTCCTCGGTGACAACATCACGACGGATCACTTGTCTCCGTCCAACGCCATCATGCTCGACAGTGCGGCAGGCGAATATCTCGCAAAAATGGGTTTGCCGGAGGAAGACTTTAATTCCTATGCGACCCATCGCGGTGACCATCTCACGGCGCAACGCGCGACCTTTGCCAACCCCAAACTCATCAACGAGATGGTGTTGGAAAACGGTAAGGTTAAACAGGGCTCGCTGGCGCGCATTGAACCAGAGGGCAAGGTCACACGCATGTGGGAAGCAATCGAAACCTATATGGAGCGCAAACAGCCACTGATCATCGTGGCAGGCGCGGACTACGGCCAAGGCTCCTCGCGCGACTGGGCGGCCAAAGGCGTTCGCCTTGCGGGCGTTGAGGCGATCGCGGCCGAGGGCTTCGAACGTATCCACCGCACCAATCTGGTGGGCATGGGCGTCCTTCCGCTTGAATTTAAAGCTGGCGTCGATCGCAAGACCTTGCAGCTTGATGGTACTGAAATCTATGACGTGCTGGGCAAACCCACTCCTCTCGCGACCCTAAGCTTGGTCATCACACGCAAGAACGGTGAAAGGCTTGAGGTGCCGATGACGTGTCGTCTCGATACCGCCGAGGAGGTTTCCATCTACGAAGCTGGGGGCGTTTTGCAGCGTTTCGCACAAGACTTTTTAGAGTCCACTGCAGCGGCTTAAAAATCTATCAGGAAATATACACATGGCGCACGCACCACAAATTAAAGTTCCCGCTACCTATATGCGCGGCGGTACGAGCAAAGGCGTTTTCTTTCGCTTGCAGGATATGCCGCCCGCCGCACAGGTCCCCGGCGCTGCACGAGATGCGCTATTGATGCGCGTAATCGGCAGTCCAGACCCCTATGGCAAACAAACAGATGGCATGGGTGCTGCAACTTCGAGTACCAGTAAAACCGTCATCCTAGCCAAAAGCACACGCCCCGATCACGACGTGGATTACCTGTTTGGCCAGGTCTCGATCGACAAACCGTTCATCGACTGGAGTGGCAACTGCGGCAACCTGTCCGCGGCGGTTGGCCCTTTTAGCATCAGCAATGGTTTGGTCGATGCGAGCCGTATTCCTAAAAATGGCATCGCCACCGTCCGGATCTGGCAAGCCAATATTGGCAAAACGATTATCTCTCATGTACAGATGACCGACGGCGCGGTCCAAGAGACGGGTGACTTCGAGTTGGATGGCGTCACGTTTCCTGCAGCCGAGGTTCAGCTCGAATTCATGGATCCAGCCGCCGAAGAAGAAGGCGGTGGTGGCGCCATGTTTCCAACCGGCAACCTAGTGGATGATTTAGTCGTGCCAGGTGTCGGGACGCTCAAAGCTACCATGATCAATGCCGGCATCCCCACTATCTTTATTAATGCGGAAGCGATCGGCTACAAAGGCACTGAGCTTCAGGACGATATCAATAGCGACCCCAAAGCGCTTGAGATCTTTGAAAAAATTCGCGCCTACGGTTCGCTGCGCATGGGGCTAATCACTCAGCTCGAAGAGGCGGCCAAACGTCAACATACGCCTAAAGTCGCTTTTGTGGCAAAGCCCGCTGACTATATTGCCTCGAGCGGTAAAGAAATTTCAGCTAAGGACATCAATGTTTTAGTGCGCGCCATGTCGATGGGAAAGCTGCATCATGCCATGATGGGTACAGCCGCGGTGGCTATCGGCACAGCCGCTGCAATCCCAGGCACGCTGGTCAATCTCGCCGCTGGTGGTGGCAATCTGGACGCAGTGCGCTTTGGTCACCCTTCAGGCACGCTGCGCGTGGGCGCGCAGGCCGTACAGGTGGATGGAGAATGGCAAGTTACCAAAGCCATCATGAGCCGAAGTGCCCGTGTACTGATGGAAGGCTGGGTTCGCGTTCCGGGCTAATCCGCGCGAATACTCATCAACGATTAAGCAGAAACTATGCAACATTATTTTTCTCACGCACTCGTTCTGACTTTTACGTTTTTCGTAACATGCTCCTTTGTATTTTTCATTTCAGGCGCATATTTGTGGTTTATAAAAATCAACGAAGTCAATTACCGTTTTAAACACCCGTATCTTCGTGAACGAAGATTTGAAGACCTACCAATCAGTATCAGATTAACGATTACGCTGGATTACTTTTTACGAATCCTTTTTCACAAATCTACCGCATCCTTTGCTAGCAACGCGAACCGCCTGTTATCGCATGTCGATCCCGTGAGCCTCCCGATGAGTGTGCGTTGGCCCATTGTTGGACTTTGGGGTAGCTGCGCAGTGGGAGTTGTGGCAATGTTGGGACTATGGGCGCTTTTGATCTTAGGGTCTTAATTGATGAACACGATTGAACACAATGTCATAGGCAAGTGCTTTGAGCTCAGGCTTGAAGGTCATCGCTGCGTGCTCAACTACACCTTAAACAACAGTGTGATGACTATCACCCATACCGGTGTTCCCACCGCGTTGGGCGGACGTGGTTTAGCCGCTGAAATCACTAAATTTGCGCTCGATCATGCGCAGGCCCAAGGTTGGACGGTGATACCTCAGTGCAGCTATGTCGCGGCTTATATTAAGAAACATCCTGAGTACACAGTTCTAGTGAGTTAAATTTTATTTAATCATTTAGTCTTATATAAGATATAAGACACTTGCGACACGGATATCTTCCCTCTACAATCATTTCATCCTTCACCACATAGAAAGGCGCTCACATGCTACAAGCCTATCGCCAACACGTTGCCGAACGCGCAGCCCTTGGTATTCCTCCCCTCCCACTCTCGGCCCAGCAGACCGCTGATCTAATTGAGTTACTCAAAGCCCCACCGGCAGGCGAAGGCGAAACCCTCGTCGATTTGATCACACATCGCGTACCCGCTGGTGTGGACGATGCCGCCAAAGTCAAAGCGTCTTATCTTGCCGCCGTCGCACTGGGTTCGGAAAAATGCCCGCTGATCACGCGCGCCAAAGCAACTGAATTACTCGGTACGATGCTCGGTGGCTACAACATCAGTCCTTTGGTTGAACTGCTGGACGACAAAGAAGTCGGCGCCATTGCGGCGGATGGCCTGAAGAAAACTTTGCTGATGTTTGACGCGTTCCACGACGTCAAAGAAAAAGCTGTCAAAGGCAATGCCAATGCCAAAGCAGTGATGCAAAGCTGGGCCGACGGCGAGTGGTTTACCAGCCGTCCCGAAGTGCCAAAGAGCCTCAAGGTCACCGTATTTAAGGTCACGGGCGAAACCAACACAGACGACTTGTCTCCCGCTCCCGATGCCTGGAGCCGTCCTGACATTCCTCTGCACGCTCTCGCAATGCATAAGAACCCCCGCCCTGGTATCGAGCCACAAGAGGCTGGCAAGATTGGCCCCATTCAGTTCATCAACGACCTCAAGAAAAAAGGCAATCTCGTTGCTTACGTCGGTGATGTGGTGGGTACGGGCTCCTCGCGCAAGTCCGCGACAAACTCCGTCTTGTGGTTTACCGGCGAAGACATTCCTTTCGTCCCTAACAAGCGCTTTGGCGGCGTCTG